>Ga0082335_1009085_pt1 | contig 10901 bp, 11 predicted proteins | sample Subgrocontami58m_FD_72375 | JGI IMG/M metagenome (GOLD analysis project Ga0082335, IMG submission 72375) | Subsurface groundwater microbial communities from S. Glens Falls, New York, USA - GMW37 contaminated, 5.8 m (SPADES assembly) (version 2) ... | reverse complement strand
GCGGCTCTGCGGCATGCCTTGCTGGTACAGCTCCCAGGCCAGTGTGACCAATGTAAGGTTCGACATGTCCATGAGGGTACATGGACTGTCGGATTTCTACGGCAACATTGCGGGCACGCTGAGTTGGTTCGGCGGGCCCCCCGCTCTAAGAGCTGCGAAGACTTCGCGGGCCACGTATCGCTTGAGGCATCGAATGATCTCTCGTTTGCTCATGCCTTCTTCGGTGCGGCGCTGCATTTACTCTTTGATCCGTTGATCATAGCGCAACCTGACCACGACAATGCGATGGGGAGCGGCATTCGCCTGGCGGTCGCCACCACGGTTCAGTCGGTGGCGGTTGGTCTTGCCGGATGAGGCCGGAATCGGACTGACTCCGCACAGGGCAGCGAAGGTCAAGGGGAGGAAGACCCCGCGCTCACGGTCTGACCGGCTCCGACTGGCCGGGGCGTAGCCCGCGCGGCCGTCCGGGCGTTCCCAGCGCACGGCGTAGACATCCTGGCGGCCCTGGAACAATCGCATGAACAGGTCTATCTTTTCCTCGGCAGAAGAACTGCTGATTACTGGGTTGACTGGGTCTTTCGAAGGAGGGGTTAGCAACTGTAGTTGCACGGCCATCTGCCCATCTGTAGCCGTAGGGCGTATCCGTACCCGCAAACGCGCGTTCTCACGCCGCAGGCGCGAGTTCTCCGTCCGCAACCGGTCGGCTTCCTCACGCATACGTCGCAGTTCGGCCTCCAGGGTCTCTCTCTCCACCATGTCCGTGACCTGCCCCCGTTAGTATGTCCAGGCGTTATTAGAGTCCAGCGGGGCTCTGGTTGACTTGCGGCGCGAACCCGTTCGGGCTACGGTTGCCCAGGGCGCTGTGGAGCCGCTGGCTATTGTAGTGGAGACGCCAAGCCTCAATCGCGGCCGGGGCATGAGTTAGAGGGCCTAGAGATTCGTAGCACCAAAAGCCCTAGGCCGCTGGCCCAGATTGAAATCGGCTAAGGAGTAGGCGCTCCGGAGAGACTTGTTTTCCACACCTGGCCTTATTCTGGAACTCTTGTGGTTAGTCTCATCGTTGCCGTTCCACGCCTTTCACTCTGACAAAGCGCACGCCATTACACCGTTCGGATTCACCGGGAGTTAGCTCGGGCCTACGAGCGATGGGTGCTTGCTGTCGGCGCTCGACCTAGCGGCGGCGGGATACAATGGCATCGGGACGTTGGTGTCATGTTAACCGTGGAGAGTTGAGTGGCGCGAGCGGTGTCCGGCCGGATACTTCTGGAGTTTCAGCGGCTAAACCTGTGGCCCAGGCTGGCGCTCACGGTTACCGTGGGCTTTGTGGCCCTGTTCGGCATCTTCAGTCTCCTGGCCCTGCGCGCCGTGAACGACAGCACGAACCGCATCCTCCAAGAGAGACTGGTCATAACCCAGATGGCGGCCCGGGAAATAGACCGGCTCCTGGAGCGGGGGTTCTACGAGCTACAGAAGGCAACTGAGTTCGCTGCCTTCGATCCTCAGGCCCCAGACCTCACGGACGAGTACCACATGCTGGCCCATGCCTATGGCCGTGTGGGCATATTTTCCCTGGGCGTCTACTTTCTGGATGCCCAGGGAAGTGTCGTGCTGTCCGAGCCCGCCGGAAAGTTGCCCCACAGTACCGATCTCTCTGGCGAGGATCACATCCGCAGAGCCAGGGAATCGGGACACCGCAGTGTCTCTGACCCCTTTGTTGACCCGGCTACCGGCAAGCCTGCCGTGGCCCTGACCATCCCAATCCGAGGGAGCCAGGGAACGCTCATCTCCATGCTAACTGGCGTCATTGACATGTCGAGCGCCGAAGTGGTGGGTATCTTGGAGCACGCCCGGGACCTGGGCGATACGGGACATGCGGAGCTGGTGGACAGTCGGGGCCTCACCATCGCCTCTGATGCCTACGGCGGCTTCCTCCAACCGGGCGAGCACCTGGACTTCTACCTCAGGATGTTTCAGGGCAATGGTTCAGGTATCGAGAACACCCCCTATGTCCCCTGGCACAATGGCGCCACGACAGCGCAGCGACAGAACCATGTCATGGGCTTTGCACAGCTCTCAACCGCCCCCTGGGGGGTGTCCATAGGTGGCTCCGACTGGGAGACCTTCGCACCGGTGACCAGGCTGCGCAACGCGATCTTGCTTTCCGGGGCGCTGTCCCTGGTGTTCCTGTGGGCATTGACCCTGGTGGGCGCCCGTCTCATGGTCCGCCCGGTGCGGACTCTCACCGGGGCGGCCCGACAGATGGCATCAGGCAACCTCGATGAGCCCGTCCACATTCGCGAGGGTGGGGAGATCGGCGTGCTGGGCGAGAGTCTGGAGACGATGCGGGAGCAGCTGAGGACCTCCCTGGAGCGGGTGCGGACGTGGGGTGAGGAGTTGGAGGTGAAGGTCGCCCAGCGCACAGAGGAGTTGAGGGCTCGAAACCGCCAGTTGGCCGCGGTCTCGGCGGTGGCTACGGCCGCCAACGAGGCCAGGGACCGAGAGGACATGCTTCGCCATTGTCTGGAAGTGGTCCTGGAGCATACCCGCATGGAGGCGGCCGCCATCCGCCTGATGGATGGCGGGGGCTCCCAACTGGCAGTGGCCACTGCCCTGGGTGAATACTCTGGTTTCCCCTGTATGAACCAGGCCGTTGGCCTTGACCAGTGTCCCTGTGGGTATGCCGCCTCTCACGGCACCCCGGTCTACCTGACGCCCGAAGAGCATCAGCGCTTCCGGCCAGCGTGTCAGGCGCCCCAGGCCCGCGTCATAGCTATCCTGCCCCTCAAATCCTCGGAGGGAATCCTTGGTGTCCTCTCCCTTTCTAGCAGCCACGGTGCCCTTCCCAGCCCCGAAGATCGGGCGGCCCTAGAGGCCATCTGCAACCAGATTGCCGTCGCCATCGAGAATACCCGACTGGTGGGCGAGCTGGGCCGCGTGCAGGCGCAGCATGAGCTCGACCGGATGAAAGCTGAATTCATCTCCGCCATCTCCCACGAATTGCGGACGCCTCTGGGCTTCATCAAAGGGTACGCGACGACGCTACTCCGGGACGACATCTCCGTTGCGCCAGCCATCCGACAGGAGTTCTTGAATATCATCGCCGAGGAGTCGGACAAGCTCCAGCGCATGATCGATGAGTTGCTGGATGCCTCGCGCCTCCAGGCCGGCGGCTTCCAGATGAACGCAACTGCTATCAGCCTGGGTGAGCTCCTGGAGGGCCCGCTGAAGAAGGCCTCGGCCAGCCTCCAACAGGCCGGCCATTCCCTCCAGGTCAAGCTCTTGCCGGATAAGGTCCGGGTGCTAGCAGACACCAACAGGATCGAGCAGGTGCTCCACAACCTGCTCGACAACGCCGCCCGCTACTCGGGCCCCGGCTCCCGGGTCGAGGTGGCGGCGACCACGGAAGATGGCCGGGCCATAATAAGCGTCAGGGACTACGGCGACGGCATCCCGGCGCAGGAGCTGCAGCGAATCTTCGAGCCCTTCTATCGGGGGGATAACTCCCGGCGTCGGGGGGCTCGGGGCACCGGCCTGGGCCTGACCATCTGTCGTGGCATAGTGGAGTCCCACGGCGGCAGGCTATGGGCAGAGAGCAGCCCCAGCAAAGGGAGCACCTTCTTTTTCACCCTACCCGTGGTGGCGCAGCCAGCGGCGGAGTCTGGGGCGCCGGGAGCCTGACGATTCTTGAACTGAGAGGCCCAGTGACCAGGGAACGCATCCTGGTAGTCGACGACGAGCCCCGCTACCTCCGCTTGGTCCGGTTCAACCTGGAGGCGGCAGACTACCACGTCACCTGCGCTGCCACGGGCGAGGAGGCCCTGGCCGCGCTGGCGAACCAGGCCCTAGACCTGGTGATCCTCGATGTCATGCTCCCTGGCCTGGACGGGTTCGAAGTCTGCCGACGCATCCGTGAGGTCTCTGTGGTGCCCATCATCATGCTCACCGCCCGTGGCGCCGAGGAGGATAAGGTAAAGGGGCTGCACCTGGGCGCCGACGACTATGTGGCAAAGCCCTTCTCCGCCCAGGAGCTGTTGGCGCGGGTGGAGGCGGTGCTCCGCCGCACCCACCTTGCCGAGGCCCCGAGCAAAGAGACCAGCTTCAAGCTGGGCGACCTCCGCGTGGACTTCGCGGCCCGCCGGGTGACCGTGCGGGGCCAGGAGGTACGCCTCTCCCCCACCGAATACCGGCTGCTCCACTACCTGGTGGCCCACGCCGGCAAGACGGTGACGCAGGACGAGGTCCTTGAGGATGTCTGGGGTAAGGGCTACCGTGGCGAGAACGAATTGCTCCGGGTCACCATGTGGCGGCTGCGCCATAAGCTAGAGGACGACCCCCAGCACCCACGCAACATCGTCACCATTCCCGGCATTGGCTACATCCTGGGGGGGCCAGTGTAACGCTGTACCCCGGTCATCTTTGAGGGGGGCCGAGCCGGCCCCCCTTTTTTGCGACTGTAACGCGGTTGTTACGGCGCACACCTGCCTTGTTACGGAACTGTAACAGACCCCCATGATACAAAGCACGCAGAAGTAGTCGTCGGCATTATGGCCGGCGGTAAGAAAGGGGATGCGATGAGCAAGCGTCTGACCTATCTGGTGGCAGGGGTGAGCGCCGTGGCGCTGCTGGCGACAGCCTGTAGCGCGGACACCAAGCCCCTGGAGGACAAGGTGGCCGCTGTGGAGCAGAGCGTCGCTGGGCTCCAGGGCAAGCTGGTGAGCCTGGAGGCCAAGGCTGGCAAGCTCTCGGTTCCTGCTGCTGCGGTGGAGTTTACCGTGACCGGGGTGGAGTTGAAGGGCTCCACCGTCACTAAGGACCTGGCGGCCCCGCCGGTGGACCCCAAGACCCTCAGCGACGGCTATCGCTACAAGGCGCCAGGGGAAGCGGATAAGGCCGACCCGACCAAGTGGGAGGTGGCCTCTTACGTGTGGACCCCCGGCGCGATGACCGTTCTCCAGGGCAACACGGTGAAGCTCCGGGTCTTCGCCGTCAACGGGGACAAGCACGTCACCTGGGTCGAAGGGCCTGATGGCTCCGAGGCAATCAAAGAGCGGGAGCTGAACCGGGGCCGTGACTACACGTTGACGTTTACCGCCAACCAGGTGGGCACCTACAGGCTTATCTGCACCACCCACGACCCCACCATGACAGCGGTGATCACCGTTCTGCCCAGGTCATAGCAAGCCCCGAGATTTGGGAATGGCAACGGAGGGGAAGACTGCCTGGCCCACTCAAGGCCAGGGCAACCGGCCGGCAGCGCGGCCAGGCAGGCACCCCCTCGATCACAAGGGCTGGGGCCTGGATGCCTTGAGCAAGGCCCACTGGATAAGGCTCATGGCCTGGACTGAGAGGGCGCGCCGAGGGCGTGCGGGTACTGCGGTGCTCCTAGTGGGGGCTCTCTCGCTCACCTTGGCTGCCTGCGAATACCCGGGGGTACCGCACCCGCTGGCGGCCCAGGTGGAGGGCACGGGCTCGGCAGGGTCGCCAGCACCGGCGTTGGCAGCGCCAGAGAAGGAGCCGCCTGCGGGGCTGAATCCGGGCGGGTCCAACCCCGGGCCGCTGGCCTTGCAGGGTACGGTCGAAGTGGCCCTGAAGGACTTCAAGCTGGACCCCGACCACCTCACCGTCAAGGCAGGGGCAGTCACCTTTGTATTGAAGAACGAGGGGCGCTATACCCATGACTTCCGGGTAGAAGGCCAGGGGATTGATGACAAGGCCCCCAAGGTGGGACAGGGGCGCACCTTCGAGTGGGGGATCACCTTGCCGCCGGGGTCCTATCGCATCTCCTGCCCCATCAGCAACCACGCCGACCGCGGCATGAACGGCACCCTGGAGGTAGTGCCATGAGAGGGCCAGGATTCACTTTCGTTGCGTCTCAAGGGATGAGGAGCGGACGTCAGTGCCAATAGACGTCCCCATCGTAGGAGCCAGGTCGGCGGTCTGGATGGCCGCGCAGCTCCATCTGTACCTCGCCGCTTTTGTGCTCGGGGCGCCTATCTTCATCGTCCTCTGCGAGTACTTGGGCGCTGCCCGCGGCCACCGCAACTGGCGCGTCCGCCTCCCCATAGCCGCTACTCTCGCTGCCCTCGCAGTGCTGGCGCTTGTCTTCGCCAGCACAGCCATAGACCGCATCATCATTCTCCTGGCGATGACGGTGGTCCTGGCCCTGGTGCTCTTCATACGCTGTACAGGCGATGCCCGCTACGAGCGCCTGGCGCACGAGACCATGAAGGTAGTGACCATCGCCTACAGCCTGACCGCCATCTCCGGAGCCGCCTTCGCTTTCGTGCTCATGGGCCCTTACAGCCAGGCGATGGTCCACCTCTTCGATCGGTTTGGCCCCGTCTTTGGCCTCTACGCTCTGCTGTTCTTTATTGAAACGATTCTCATGTACCTCTACTGGTATAGCTGGGAGCCCCTGGCCCGCCGCAAGGGACTTCACATCACCTTGGGTGTAACCCTGAACGTCGTAGGCACTGTGGTGATGCTGTTGATGAATGCGGTGGGGTCCTACATGCTCACGCCGCCCGAGGAACCAGCGACGGCTAGCGTCTGGGCCCTGGTGAACAACCCTACCTGGAGCGGGCTGAACCTACACCGGTTTATCGCCAACGTCACCTTCGGCGGCTTTATGGTAGCCCTCTTTGCCGCCTTCATGTTCCTGACGGCGAAGAAAGAGGAGGAGCGGGCCTTCTACGACTGGATGGGGTTCGTGGGAAACCTCATCGGCGTAGCCACCCTTATGCTCCTTCCCCTAGCCGGCTACATCCTGGCCAAGGAGATCTTCCTCTACGACGCCACCATCGCCACCTTCATGATGGCGGACAAGCTCTCTACTTTCTTTGTGACGCAGGGGCTCCTGGTCAGCCTTCTTTTTCTGGGCGCCAACTACTACATGTGGATGAGCATCCGGCGCATCACCGGAGCGCAAGTATACCTGGGATACATGCGCCCCACCTTCGCGGTGATCTTCGTGGGGACGGTGATTTGGGTGACGCCCCAAAACTTCCTCCCCGATCTCACGAGCCCCCTACCCGAGGGGATCAGCGAGGCGGCCCTGTTCATTCCGGAGCGGGCGGCTTTCATCGGGTTGATGATGGCCAAGGCCCTGGCGGTTACCGCCATCATCATGTTCACCTTCCTGACCTATATGGTCTACCGCCGGGCCATGTCGCAGGGGACGATGCGCTGGGGAGAGATCGCTCCGCAAGCCCAGTATGCCCTGGTGTTCATCCCAACCGTAGCGGTTTACCTCATGGGGCTCATGGGGGCGATCCGGGAGTTGGCCCGCCAGGACTGGCACGTATACACCGTCCTCCGGGACACCACCCCCTACTGGTACACCACGCCTCTGGCCCACACCAGCATCATGGTGGGCGTGGCCACCCTGGTGTTCTTTGTCCTCATGGCCTTCATGTTCTGGATCGGATTCAAACTGGGGAAGGTGGAGTAGGAGGCTGATCAAGGTGCCCAGTCGCCCCTCAGACACGCCGAGAGGTAGGCCCCTGGCCAGGGCGAGGGCGGCGCTCAGCTCCCTGAGGCGGGCGCCCGGCATTCTTGTCGGTCTCTTGCTCCTCATCTGGGTTGCTCTTCCTTTGCTGCCGCAGACGACGGGGCTGCGGTTCGGCGTGGGCTTCCGGGCTTTCTTCACGATTATGCTCCTGCTGGGGGCGGTTTTCTTCTGGTTCCTGGGCAAGGAGCGCATACCCCGACCTCGGGGCTCGATGGGTGTAATGGCCAGTCTCACCGCTGTTTGTCTTGCGACTGTAGGTATCTTGGTGGTGGCCGGAGTGGTTTACCCACAGTTCCAGCTCCCCCAACCTCCCGCTGCCGCGGCGCAGGAGGCTGCCGAGCGGGGCAAGGAGCTGTTCTGGGGCGCGAGTGTAGGGTGCTTCCGCTGCCATGCCGTTGGGGGTAAGGGTGGCACCCGCGGGCCGGAGTTGACACAGGTGGCGTCCAGAGCGAGCCAGCGGGTCCAAGGCCTCTCTGCGGAGCGATACCTCTTCGAGAAGATACACGCTGGGGCCACCTACGAGTTCAAGGTCCCCGAGTATGTCCCTATGATGCCTCCCTTCGGTCAGATTATCTCCGAGGAGCAGATCAGGGACCTGGTGGCCTACCTCCTGTCGCTGGAGTGAGAGCAGCGAGGGCGAGAGACACATGGCGACCGAATTTAGGGGGCGCGTCATAGCCCTGCTAGTGGCAGCGTTCCTGGTCGGCGGCGCAGTGGTGGTGAGAGTCTGGCTGGCCGCCACCGGGGGTTATAGCCAGGCGGCGTACGCGGCGCCCCTGAGAGTAGCCAGCGCCATAGCTCTCTTCGGCGGCCTTCTGTTGGCAGGCCTAGCCGCAGCCTGGCCCGTGAGGCGGCCGAGGGCCTAGAGACAGCACTCGGCCACTGGCGATCCTGCTAGCGCCTCGTCGCCAGGTAAGGCGGGGGAGGACGAAGATACTTGAGCAGCGGTGGAACGGCCTCGACCAAACCAGTACCCTGGCGAGCCCTCGGGCTTGCCCTGGCGACGAGCATAGTAGGCACTGTCGCCGTGGGGGGCGCACTATTCGTTCTCCAGCAAAACGTCTGGTTGCTTGTCTTAGGTGGCCTGGGCTCACTCTTTGGCGGAGGCGTCTACCTGGGACGGCTGAGCCGGGAGCCAGAGCCCCTTTACGGTGCTTTACTAGCCGTCCTGTATTTCGGACTGGTGGTTGGCATCCTCTTTGGCGGCGAACTGGCTGAGGCGCTGCCAGACCCGCTGCCGGGCCTGGCTATTGGCGACTCCACCTTCTTCTTTGTCTCGCCTCTGCTCATGCTGGTCGCCGCGGTGACCGGGAGTGTGGTGGGAGGTCGTCGGCGCAGGCCCAAAGCGTGAGGAGGTCCGGTGTACAAGAGAATTTGCGTGGCGGTGGACAACTCGCCTTTCAGTGACGCCTGCTGCGCGGCGGCCGTGTCCGTGGCCCGTGCCTTTGGGGCGGAGATCACCGGGACCCACGTCTATGCTGCACGCCTGCATGAGCGGCGCTTCCGCCAGATGGAGGCCACCCTCCCAGAACAGTACTTGGCGGACAGTGAGCTGGAGCGACAGCGGGCCATTCACGATTCCCTCATAACCCTGGGGCTGCAGCTCGTCTCCGAATGTTACCTGGATGCCCTGGAGCGGCGCTGCCAGGAGTCAGAGGCGCCCTTCGTCCGTAAGACCTTCGACGGCAAGAATTGGGAGAGGCTGGTCCAGGACATCAACAGCTCAGGCTACGACCTCGTGGTCCTAGGGGCCCGTGGCCACGGTGTATCCCGTCGCGACGCCGTGGGGAGCGTTTGCCTTCGAGTGCTCCGCCGCACCCGCGTTGACACCCTTGTGATCAAGGAACCGGAAGTCTTCAAGGATGGGGCGGGGCGAGGCATCCTCGTGGCTCTCGACGGAAGCCAGGAAGCCTTCGGGGCCCTTACGGTGGCGCTGGCCCTGGGAAAGGCCTTCGACCGGCCCGTGGAAGCTGTGGCGGCTTATGACCCTTACTTTCACTACGCGGTGTTTCACAGCATGGTGGAGGTGCTCTCGCCTAAAGCGGCCCGGCTGTTCAGGCTCAAGGAGCAGGAACAGCTCCACGAAGAGATCATCGACTCGGGGCTGGCCCGCCTGTACCAAACCCACCTTGAGGTGGCCAAGGGCATCGCCGCGGCGGATGGCGTTAGCCTGAGCACAACCCTGCTGGCGGGCCGCGCCGCCGACGAGGTGCTGGCCTACGCCGAGAAGGCCCGTCCCTGGCTGCTGCTTCTGGGACGCATCGGCGTTCACAGTCGCGAGGAGATGGACATCGGCAGCGTCACCGAGCAGGTGCTCCGCCTGGCCTCCTGCAACCTGCTGGTCGCCAGCCGGCGCTTCAGCCCCCCTTTGGAGCTGTGGGGGCGGTCTGCGCTGCGCTGGACGGAGGAGGCAGAGGCGCTCCTTAAGGGAGCGCCAGAGCATTACCGCGTCGCGCTGCGCCTGATGGTGCAACGCCTCGCCCTGGAGCAGGGGCACACGGTGGTGACGGCATCCCTGGTGCTTGAGGCGATGAACACCATGCGCCCAAACCAGGATGAGACGCGGGGCATGGGAGAGGCCGCTCTTTCCGTGGCGGTAGAGGCACTTCGCAAGGAACCAGGAATCGTGTACTTATGCCCGGGGTGCGGGCACGCGGTTCGTGGGCAGCGGCCAGTCAGTTGCCCCGTGTGCCATAGGGACGGCAACGGCTTTCTAGAGGTAGACACGAGGAGTCTGGAGGCCGTAGCGCAAAGCCAGGGCGGATTAGAGGAGCAGCGGGCCTTTGATGGTACAAAAGTACGCTGGTCTCGCGCTGCCCTACAGGAACTCCGCCGTATTGAGGATTCCTCCCAACGACGCAGGGCCCGCCTTCGCATAGAGAAAGCAGCGCGCCTGGCGAAGATGCCTGTCATTACGCTGGAGTTCGCTCTGCGTTGCCTGCCGGATGAGCAGCACCCAGAGGGACATTCTCCGGAGACATCGCCTCCGAGTGTGAATAAAGGGGACGCAGGATGACGGCGCCGGCCCAAGCGCGGCGGTTGGACGTTGCCGTCATCGCCTTCTATCTTGTAGCCGGCCTCCCACTACAGGTATGGAGCTACTGGGTGTCGCCTGTGCCGTTGATGAATTACGGCCCGCCCCTCTGGCCCAACTTCCCAGCCTACGTTATTGCTGGTCCCTTGGCGGCTTATCTGGTGTGGCGTGGAAAGCCCCGGGCTCGCCTGGCAACCTACGTGTTCCTCACCTTTGACGTGCTCCGCTCAGCCCGTCTGGCCCACTGGCTTCCAATGGCGATAGACATCGTAATTATCCTGTATCTTCAAACACCGGCCATGCGTCGTCTTTATCCATCCATGTGGAGTCGCCGGAAAATCTTGTGGCGACCGTGGG
>Ga0082335_1009084_pt1 | contig 10901 bp, 5 predicted proteins | sample Subgrocontami58m_FD_72375 | JGI IMG/M metagenome (GOLD analysis project Ga0082335, IMG submission 72375) | Subsurface groundwater microbial communities from S. Glens Falls, New York, USA - GMW37 contaminated, 5.8 m (SPADES assembly) (version 2) ... | reverse complement strand
GTGGAGGGGTTTGTGGTGAGGGGGGAGGAGGGCATGGTGTACTGGGTAAGCCTGACGGGGCAGGATGACATGCCGGTGCTGAGCGCCGCGCCGCTGGAGGGGGGGCCGCTGCTGGAAGAGAAGCTGTTTTCGCAAAAAGCCTGTGTGGTGCTGACCAGTGCGACGTTGAGCGTGGGCGGCACGACGGAGTACCTGGCCAGCCGCTTGGGTGTGACGGAAGGGGAGGAGCTGCTGCTAGGATCGCCCTTTGACTACGAAAAGGCAGCGCTGGTGCTGGTGTGCCCGGAGGTACCGGACCCTCGGGAGCCTTCGTACCAACAGTCGGTGCAGGATGCCATGTTGCGTGTGGCGCGGGCCTCCAAAGGCGGGGTGCTGGCGCTGTTCACGTCGCACTCGTCACTGCGGAACATGCGCCGCGCCATCAAGCCGGTGCTGGACGCCGAAGGCATTACGGTGCTGGCCCAGGGAGTGGACGGCTCGCCACGGCAGCTTGTAGAACAGGCGCTGGCCAATGGCAACCTGGTGCTGCTGGGCACGGCCAGCCTGTGGGAGGGAATAGATGTGCCAGGCTACAACCTGCGTGTGGTGGTGGTCACGCGTCTGCCCTTTGACGTGCCCACTGAGCCGCTGTTTGCGGCGCGGTCGGAGCTGTTCCAGGACTCCTTCAACCAGTACATGGTACCGAGGGCGGTGCTGCGATTCCGCCAGGGCTTTGGCCGTCTGATCCGGTCTAAGGATGACCGTGGCGTAGTGGTGATCCTAGATAGCCGGGTGCAGGGCCGAAGCTACGGGCGCGCTTTTCTCAGCGCCTTGCCGAAGTGTACCATCCGCCAGTCGCCCTTGCGCAACCTCGGCGCAGAGGTTGCGACGTGGCTGGCGCGGTAGGAGTGAGGGACACCACGACCCACGGCCCTGCGCCCCATGATCCGGGTAAGACCAGGTATTGAGCTAGAACCCCCTGGACGCGCCGCCGCCGCCGGAGCGTCCTCCACCGAAGCCGCCACTGCCTCCGCCGCCCCAGCCACGGCCAGCGCCTGAAAAGCCGCCCCAGCTACTGCCCCAGGAGGTGGATTTGCCGCTGGAAGTCTGGTAGCGGTAAGCGGAAGAGAGAAGGGCGTCCAGGGCAAAGCCCATGGCCCATGCGCCAAGGATGCCGCCGACGATGGCAACGGTGCCACCGATGACCCATCCGATAAACCCGCCGACGATAGCGCCCCAGATTCCGCCGGGCCAGATAGCCTTGGAACGGGCAAAAAAGCTGAAGAGATACATGCTGGCGCCGCCAATTGCGAGGAGAATCCATATCTTGCCCTGGAAGGCCTGGGAGACGGGGTTGGACGGACGGGGGCGGGCTGCGCCGGGCACGTAGTCGCTGGCTTGGATGGCCTGCCCTATGGCGCGCACACCCTTCAGGATGCCCATGGCGTAGTTGTCCTGGCGCAGGTCGGGCAGCACCTCGTTGTCCAGGATGCGTCCCGCCTGGCCGTCGGTGATGTAGGGCTCTATGCCGTAGCCCACCTCAATGCGCACGTCCCGTTCAGCCTCGGCCACGAGGAGCAGCACGCCGTTGTCCACACCTTTCTTGCCGATGCCCCATTGCTGGAATAGGCGCACGGCATAGCCTTCTATGGGATCGCCTTCCAAGGAAGTCACCGTGACGACGGCGATCTCTACGGTGGTCTCCTGCTCAAACTGGCGGAGGATAGCCTCAAGCTCGGCCTCGGTGTCGTCGGGGATGATGCCGGCGAAGTCATTGACGTAGCCGACGGGCCTGGGCAACTCCTGGGCGAAGGCGGCGGCAAGGCTGAACAAGGCCAGCAGGCAGGCGAGAACCGGCGGGAACATGTAGTGACGCCACACCCTGATGGGTGCGGCGTCGTAAAGCGCTGGCGGATGGAGGCGGCTTGACGTCCCGTTGGAGAAAGGCATGTTAGAACTGGACTTTGGGGGTCTGGTCGGCGTCGGCGGTAGGTTGGAAATAGGTATGCTGGTTGAAGCCGAACATGCCGGCGAAGACGTTGGCTGGGAAACGCCGGACCGCTGTGTTGTAAACCCGCACCAGGTCGTTATAGCGGCCCCGCTCCACGGCGACGCGGTTTTCTGTGCCGGCAAGCTCGTCCATGAGTTGGGTCACGTTTTGCTGAGAGCGGATGTCGGGGTAGTTTTCTACCACAACCAGCAAGCGGGCCAATGCAGACTCCACCCGTGTCGCGGCTGCGGCCCGGTCGTCGGGTGTGGCAGCAGGGCTGCTGATGGTCCCAGCGTAGCGTGTGCGGGCTTCGGCGATAGCGGTGAAGATGGTCTTCTCCTGCTCAAAGATGCCCTTGGTGGCCTCAACGAGGTTGGGTATGAGGTCAAAGCGGCGCTGGTACTGGGTCTCCACCTGGGCCCACTGGCCCTCAATAGCCTCGGACTGTGTGACGAAGCCGTTGTAGGTGGAGCGCAGGTAGAGACCGATGAGGATGGCGAGGACAACGAGGACGCCTAGAACAACAAGTAATATGCGCATAGCGGCTCCTGCACAGCGTTACCCAGGTGAGCTTAGGCTTATTATAGAAGATTGTGAAGAGAGATGCTTGCGGGGGACCGTTTGTTGGCAGGGGTGAGGGCTGTTCATACGGGCATAGGGGCATAGGGGGAAGAGGGGGATGGCAGGGAGGATAGGGGAATGGGAACGCGGGCAGAGAGACCCTGCCCCTACGAACCGGAGATGCGGACGGGGCGTGCGGCACCCCTACAACGCCCATGCCTTATAGGGGATTGCAGGGTGAAACGCTTTCCGGGGTGTAGCAGAGGTGTGATAGGCTAGGTGCTCCAGCGCTTTGACGAAGGCGAGGGTCATGCCGAAAACAGCTTCCAAAGGCAACCGCTACGGGAGGGATGTCCCAATTGTGGACTTCCTGCTGCCGGTGTTGCAGCCTTTGGACTTGCGGACGACCCTGGCCAGCGGGCAGACGTTCCGATGGGAGGAAGCGGATGGCTGGCACTGGGGCGTTTTGGGGATGCACGGGTATGCACTACGGCAGGAGGAGGATGGCCTGCGGGTGCGCACCACAGCGCCGGAGCGGACTGAGGCGGAGGAGGCGGTTAGCGGGTTCCTGCGCCTGGATGACGACTTTGCTTTGCTATGCCGGGAGCTGGCCCAGGGCGACCTGATACTGGGGGAGGCCATTACCCGTTATCCAGGGCTGCGACTGCTGCGACAGGAGCCGTGGGAGTGTTTGGCGAGTTTCATCTGCTCGCAGGTGTCCAACATCCCGCGCATCAGCGGCAACCTGCGGGCGATTGCTGAGGCGCAAGGCGAGCCGGTGACGCTGGACGGACGAAAGATGTGGCAGTTTCCGTCGGCGGAACGAGTGGCGGAGGCGGGGGAGGCCGGGCTGCTCCGTCTGGGGCTAGGGTTCCGGGCGAAGTACCTGGCGGCGGCGGCGCAGGCGGTGGCGGAGGGCCGCCTGGACTTGATGGCGCTGCGGGCGGCTCCGTACGCAGAGGCTAAAGCGGCCTTGCTTGGGTTGAAAGGCGTAGGCGATAAGGTGGCGGACTGCGCGCTGGTGTTCTCGCTAGACAAGCTGGAGGGCTTCCCGCTGGACCGGTGGGTGCGACGGGCGTTGGAGGAGTGGTACGGCGTCAGCTCCAAGATAAGCTACAGGGATGCGCTGGCCTGGGCGCAGGAGCGCTGGGGTCAGCGGTGCGGGTACGTACAGCAGTACCTGTTCCACTACCGGCGGCTGCTAGGGCGAGAGGTTGGCGTGGGGGTAGGTGTGGGCGCGGCGAAGGTCTGAGGCCGGGTTGCAGGCGCTCTGTTGGGCGTAGGCGTTGGCGTGGCGGGAAGGAAGGCCGGCGCGGGTGTGGGCGTAGGCACAGGAAGCGCCGGTGTAGGCGTAGCTGTAGGTGCAGGAAGCACAGGTCTAGGAGTAGGCGTGGGTACCGGAAGCGCAGCCGTAGGCGTGGGCGTGGGCAACGGGGGACAACAAGCGGTTGGCGTGGGCGTCGGTGGCTTGTTGGGCCCTTCAGCCGGCTCGCCAGACCACGGCTGCGGGCTCTTCTGCCCGTAGTTGAATCTGATGCCGCTCAGGTCTGTGGCGTCCACGCTTCCATCGCTGTTCAGGTCGCCGGCCTTGAGACGAGTCGCTGGCAGGGTTACGTCGGTATCGCCTACGACAACGTTGTTCTTCTGGGCGGAGAGGTAGCCGCGCGCCGAGGCGGTGACGGTGTACGTGCCTTTCGGAATACCGGTCAGCGCAAAGGAGCCGTCAGTGGGAGTTCGGATAGAGCGGCTGAAGCCTTCGTTGGCTATGGTAATGAGGGTTGCATAGTAGCCTGGCAAGAAAGAAGGGGGGCTGTCCGGCTTGCGCAGCTCCAGGGTGACGACGCCTTTGACGGTGACTGGTGTGGGAGTGGGGGTGGGGGTAGGCAGCGGCGGCTCCACCCCCGGCTCGCCGAGCCACACCAGTCCCTCTCCATCGCACGGGCGCCACCGCCGCAGCGCCTCGAACGCGCGCACGAGCCGCCCCGCGCACGCCCGCGCCGCGGCGCGGTCCCCTCGAGCGAGCGCGCACTCGACGTAGGCGGGCCCCAGGAGGGCCTCCGCGTAGTTTCCCTGCTTCGCGAGCGTCGCGGCGAGCTCCGAGGTCGCCTCCGCGCACGTCGCCTCGAACGGCTTGCCCGCCAGCTCCTCCGCCCGCGCGCGCAGGAGGAGCATCTGGCCGTGCATCGCGAGGATCACCTCGAGCTGCGGGTTCGTGGCGAGCGTCCGGCGCTCTTCCTCCTCCGCTCGCGTCATCGCGGGGAGCGCGTCCTTCCCCTCGTCCGCGTCCTCCAGGCCGATCGCCGCCCAGCAGGTCCCCTCGTCCTGCGTGACCATGTCCGGCGGCCTGGCGTGCAGGAGCTCGAAGTCGGCGATGGCCGCCCCGAGGCGCGCTCGCGCCGTTCCGCCCGCCTGCCGCGCCCGCCACGCCAGCGTCCACTGCGACGTCCCGCGGTAGAGCCGAGCCCACCAGTCCTCGCCCTGCGCGAGCCCCTGCGTGTACGCCTCGATCGCCGCCTCGTACAAGGCGGAGGGGTCGACGCCCGCGGCCCCCTCCATCTCGGCCAGGTCGTACCGCGCGTGGCCCAGGCGGACGAACGCGCTTCGATACCCCGGCTCCCGCCGGACGGCCTGCTCGATGAGCTCGACCGCCCTCTTCCCCGCCTCGATCGACTTGGCGGGCTCCCGCTTCGCAGCGCACGCGAGTCCGTCCCACAGCGCGCTCCGCAGGTAGAGGCAGGGGACGTCGTCGAAGCCGCCCCGCCCGCCCTCGAGGAGGTCGATCCCGCGCCGGTACTGTTTCTCCGAAGGCTCGTCCCTCGCGCGGTTCACCTCTCCCCACTTCCAGAGCGCCTGGGCGATCCGCAGCCGCGCCATCGAGGCGTCCGCCCCCTCCTCGGTCGCGCGCCCGGCGTCGGCGATCGCCAGCGCGAGGTCGTCGCGGACATCCGCATTCGGGAAGCTGCTCCGGTAGTCCGCCCGGCGGAAGCGCGCCTCCGCCCGCGCGAGCCACGCGTCGCCGAACCCCGCCCCGACGAGCACCGCGCGATCGAGCTCCGGGAGCGCCGCCTCCGGGTCGTCCTTCCCGAGCTGCGCGAGGCCCGACAGCCAGCAGGCCTCCTCCGAGAGGTCCATCGAGAGCGCCCGCGAGGTCGCCGCAAGCGCCTCGTCCCACCGTCGCCGGACGCAGGCGAGGTAGGCGCGCGTGAGCTCACGCTCGGCCTCCGGCGCGGGGGCCCCCTCGACGGAGGAGAGGTCCGCCTCGGCCGCCTCGCGCAGTGCGCGCAGCGACGGGTCGGCCGCCTCGATCGCAGCGGCGTCGGGGGCGATCCGCCGGTCGACGACGTACGCGCTGCTCGCGCGCTCGATCCCCCTGCGGTAGAGGGTCGCGAGGATCCGTCCGCGCTCGACGCGCGCCTCGGCGCTCGCGGGGGCGAGCGCGACGGCGCGGTCGAGGTCCGAGCGCGCCTCCTCGTGCAGGCCGAGGAGGGCCTTCATCCGCCCCCGCTCGAGGTACGCCGAGGCGCACGAGGGGTCGATCCCGATCGCCGCGCCGGCCTCCCGTTCGACCGCTGCGGCCGAGGCCTGCGTCCGCGCATGGTTCGCCACCCGTCTCGCCTGGCGCGCCTCGTAGACGGCCTGCCGCGCGCGCATCAGCGCGCCGGCGACCGCCGCCTCCGCCTGCGCCCGGCGGCCCGCCCACACGGAGACCGTCGTCGCGACGGCGAGGAGCGATGCCGTCGCGACGAGCGTCGCCCAGCGGCGCCGCCGCGCCATTCGCACGATGCGCCGGCCCCACGTGATCGGCCGGGCCTCGACCGGCTCCCCCTGGATCCACCGTCCGAGGTCGGCGGCGAACGCGCGCGCGTCGGGATAGCGCCGCGACGGCTCCTTCTCGAGCGCCTTCAGGCAGACGCTTTCCAGGTCGACCGGGACGTGGCGCGAGAAGCGGCTGGGCGGCTGCGGATTGGCGTCGATCACCTTCGCTAGGATCTCGGGGATGGAGGTGCCCTCGAACGGCGGCCGCCCCGCGATCGCCTCGTAGAGCATGACGCCGAGGGAGAAGACGTCCCCCGCGGCCCCTGCGGTGCCCAGCCCGCCCGCCTGCTCCGGCGACATGTAGCGCGGCGTTCCGAGGACCGCGCCCGTCTGTGTGAGGGGGGCGTCGTCGCGCGACAGCTCCTTCGCCAGGCCGAAGTCGGTGACGACCGGGCGCCCCCCGGCCTCGAGCAGGACGTTTTCGGGCTTCAGGTCGCGGTGCACGATCCCCTGCGCGTGGGCGTGGCCCACCGCCTCCGCCACCTCGCGGACGAGCGCGACGCGGCCGCGCAGGTCCTCGGGCGCGAGGGCCGCGAGCGCGCCCTCGAGGGAGCCTCCCGGGAGGAGGTCCATCGCGAGGTAGGGGAGGCCCGCCTCCTCGCCGACGTCGTGCACCGCGACGATCCCCGGGTGGCGCAGCCGGGCGGCGGCGCGCCCCTCGCGCAGGAACCGCTCGCGGAGGACGCGGTCCGGCTCGCCGCGGAGCATCTTGAGCGCGACGACCCGCGCGAGGGAGGGGTCCCAGGCGCGGTAGACGACTCCCATCCCCCCGGCGCCGAGCTGGCCGAGGAGGACATATCGCCCGACCCGGTTTTGCGGGGTCGCGAGCGCGAGCTGCACCTCCTCGGGGACGCCGAGGGTCGCCTGGGAGGCGTTGTCCACTTCGGTCTTCCTCGCCGCCGCCTCGGCAAGGGCGGGGCCGTGGTCGCGGAGGGCGCGGAGCTGCGCCCCGAGGCCGCCGACGGACGCCTCCGCCTCCGTCGCGGGCAGCGTGCGCGCGAGGACGAGGAGCGCGTCGAAGGCGCGGGGCGGGATGCCGATGCGCGCCGCGACCGCGGAGGCCTCGGGCGGAAGGCGCCCTTCCTCGAGGTCCTTGCGCGCGCGATCCGCGAGGTCCACTCCAACCGCGCCGATCTGGCAGGCGATCTGCACGGCCCTCACGTGGTCGGCGACGCCGCCGCTCATTCGACCTCGATCCCGAACAGCTCGCGCGCCTCCTCTTTCAGGTCATTGCGCGTGGCGACCTGGTCCTCGATCTCGCGGAGGACCAGCCCCTTGAACTCCTTCCGCGCCCAGTGGAGGCCGTTCGTCACCTGGAACTGCGTGAGGGAAAACCGCTGCGCCAGCTCGTCGTACGACGGCTTCTTCCCTTCGGCGTAGTCGAGGTCGCTGGCGGCCATGAGCTCGACGCAGACCTCCTTCCCCGACTCCTGTGCGCGGAGGCGGAGGCGCTGCAGGGCGGCCTCGAGCACCGCGCGGCGCCAGGCGTCGCGGAACTCGTCGTCGGGGTCGACCCCCTCGCGTGCGGGCGGGTCGATCACCTTCCCGCGTTCCCACTCCGCCTCGAGAGAGAGGATGCCGCCGGGCGGGCGGCGCTTGAGGGCGCGTTCGTCGCGCTTCTGTTTCGTGAGGAAGTGCTTTAGGGCGGCGCGGACGAAGCTGCGAAAGCGCCCCTTCTCCGCCTCGACGGAGCCGAGGAATCCCTTCTCGAGGAAGGCGAGGAAGAACGACTGGGTGCGGTCCTTGGCCTCCTCGGTGTCGCGCGACCAGGAGCGGCGGACGAAGAGGTAGACGGGCCCCCAGTATTTCTTCATGAGGGCCTCGAGGCTGGCGCGGTACGCGGGGGCGTCCGGGTCGCGGGCCAGGCGGATGAGGCCCCAGCTCGTCTGCGGGAACTCGCCTCCGCGCCGCATCATGCGGGTGTCGGTTTCGTCCATGCGGTAGGCTCCATCGCAGAACGATAGGAGTGTATCACGCGACTGACCCCAAGTGGAGGGGGCCAGCGCCCCTCAGTGCATGACCTCAACTGCAGAAGCCTTGGAGAGGCGCGCGTGAGCGCGCCGTGGCCTGGCTCGCGTAAGCGAGACAGCCGCGCGGCGGGCTCGCTTACGCGAGCCCTCCACGGCTCGCTTACGCGAGCCTCTCCATCTACGTGTACGGAATCGCGAAAAGGGCCTGTCGTCGCCCGGTCTCAGGGTAGTGGACTCCCTCGCTCGCTACCGGAGGTCACCATGAGAACATCGCTCGCCCTGTGGGCCTGCCTGGCCGTTTCCGCCTCCCTCTCCGCCCAGGGCCTCGCCGTCCCCCTCACCGTGCAAGAGCCCGCCGGCATCGCCCGGACGGCCGAGCCCGTCACCGTCGGCGTCCCCCTCCCGCGCGACGGCGGGGTCGCCTCCGTCGACCGCCTTGGACTCTTCGACGGCGACGTCGCGGTCCCCGCGCAGTTCCGCGTCCTCTCGCGGTGGGACGGCCTCGCGAGCGACACCTCCAGGCCAATCCGCTGGGTCCTCGTCGACTTCCAATCGACTCTCGCCGCGAACGGCGCACGCATCTACACCCTCCGCGACACGGGCGCGGGGAACGCCGGCCCGCAAGGCCTCTCCCTCGACACGAGCGACCCCGCCGCCTGGGTCGTCCGCACGGGCGCGATCGACGTCCGCATCCCTACGACCCGCGGCGCGATCGTCGACCGCGTCGTGCTAGGAGGTCGCGTGATCCTCGACGACGCCTCCCCCGCACGCTCCTTCTCGGGAGTCACCCTCGTCGACGGCAACGGCGCGATCTACCGCACCGCGAACGCCCCGTGCCGCGTCGTGCTGGAGGAGCAGGGGCCGATGCGCCTCGTCGTGCGGGTCGACGCCGACCTCGCGACCTCCTCGGGCGCGGTGCTCCACCCCGGCGAGGTCCACGTCGTGACGCGGCTCACGTTCTACGCAGGCCGTCCCTTCTTCCGCGCGCGCGCCGAGCTGCAGAACAACGGCGTCTACGGCGACTTCGACGGCGCGATCAACGAGGCCTCCGCGCTTCGCTTCGACTCGCTGCGCCTCGACCTCCCGCTCGCCCTCGCCGACGCGCGGACGGTGCGCACGCAGGGATACGAGTCGACCGCCGGTGCCGTCGACGCCTTCCGCGTCTACCAGAGTCACCAGGTCGTCGCGGACGACGACGAGTCGCAGAACTTCTCGTACGCGGTCACGCGGAACGGCACGCAGGTCGCCTCGGGCGCCCGCCACGACGGGTGGCTGGAGGTGACCGACGGCGTCTCGAGCGTCTCCGCCTCCGTCCGCTGGTTCTGGCAGAACTACGAGAAGGCCCTCCGCGCCGACCGCGCCTCTCTCTCGATCGAGCTGTGGCCTTCCGAGGGGAGCTGGCCCACCGGCACGGGGAGCTACCTCTTCGAGGGAGGCCGCCACAAGTCGCACGAGGTCCTCCTCTCCTTCGCCGGGGACGCGGCGGGGCAAGCCCGGCGCCTCGCATCGCCTCTCGTCCCGCGCGCGGCGCCGAGGTGGTACTTCCAGACCGGCGCGCTCGGGATGACCGACCCCGGCGACCTCGCCTTCAGCGGGACCGGCGACGACGCGCGGATGAATGCCGCCTACCGCCGCTACAACGACCTGATGCGGATGCGCGTCGGCGCGGTCGCGCCCGATGCGGGACGCGAGAACCCGGTGCGAACGATCGTCGACGCGAAGGAGCGCCGCTTCCAGGGCCCGGGCACCTGGATGGACTGGTACGGCTGGGCGAACTTCGGAGACGACGTCTGGGGAGACGGCTACAGCTCGAACCATTACGACCTCCCCGGGTTCCTCATGACGCACTTCCTGCGGCTCGGAGACCGCGCCTTCTGGGACGTCGCGGAGGCCCACGTGCGGCAGGCGACGGAGTACGGCCAGAACTGGGGGATCGACGCCAATCCGTACGTCGCGTCGATCTCCTTCTACGAGAAGACGAGCCACGGCCTGGCCGCCGAGTGGCAGCGCCCCTCGGCGAGCCACAACTGGATCCGTCGTCTCGTCCTCTACCACTGGCTCACGGGAGACACGGCCGCGCGCGACGCCGCGCTGTTCAATGCCGAGGCGCTATGGCGCTACTTCCAGGACGGCTTCGACATCACGCAGCCGACGAGCTTCAGCCTGACGGAGTGGTCGCCTCTCGCCGAGACGCGGCACATGACGTGGACGCTCGAGAACTGGATGGAGGTCTACGCGATGACAGGCGACCCGCGCTGGATGCAGGGGTGCGAGGACATCGTCCGCTGCCTCCTGTACAAGTTCCAGCAGTGGGGCCACCTCGAGGGAGGGACCCCTCGCACGCTCGGCGGGTCGCTCATGAGCCACTACGCGAGCGAGCCGCTCGTCCGGTTCCACCAGGTGTGCCCGAACCAGGCGCTGAAGAACGACCTCCTCGCGATGATGCGCGGCATGCTGCGGGCGTCGTACGAGGTCGACGTCGTCGACGCGCAGGGATGGGCCCGGGGGCGCGATCTCTCGGCCGACGGGCTGGCGCGCCTGGTCAACAATCCGTTCCCGTCCGACCTCGTGCTCAGGGCCGAAGG
>Ga0082335_1009083_pt1 | contig 10904 bp, 9 predicted proteins | sample Subgrocontami58m_FD_72375 | JGI IMG/M metagenome (GOLD analysis project Ga0082335, IMG submission 72375) | Subsurface groundwater microbial communities from S. Glens Falls, New York, USA - GMW37 contaminated, 5.8 m (SPADES assembly) (version 2) ... | reverse complement strand
AAGGCTATCGTGTCTGCCAATTTCACCATCCGCCCTCTTATCTTTTAGAGCTATTTCCTCTACCCTAATCCCTACCTACTAACTACTACCTACTGAATTTACTGAGCCTCCCAAGACTCTCCCGCATTACACTCGTTTCTTACACGATGCGGGATCCCGCCTCACCTCTTAACGATATGGGCGGGAGAACTCGGTTCACAAATTACTACTTCACACAAATAAATCAATTGAGCCTCCCGAGACTCGAACTCGGCACACGCGGCTTAAAAAGCCGCTGCTCTACCGGATGAGCTAGAGGCCCAAATTTATAATTCCAAAACGTCTTTTTCTTTCGCTTTTAAAGTTTCTTCAACTTTAGCGATATATCGATCAACTATTTTCTGAAGATCATCGATACCTCTAAACTTTTCATCTTCAGAAACTATCTTATCTTTCTCTAACTTCTCAATATGTTCTTTGGCCTCGCGCCTAACAGTACGTAGACTAACCCTTCCTTCTTCAGCCATACCATGAAGGCTCTTAGCCAAATCCTGACGCCTATCCTTGGATAAAGTAGGTACAGCTAATCTTATAACTTTTCCATCATTAGAAGGATTAATTCCTAAATTAGATTTTAAGATTGCTTTTTCTATTTCAACTATTGCGGTCGGATCCCAAGGCTGGATTACAATTAAATGCGCATCGGGGGCGGAAATCGAACCCAGCTGTTTTAACATTGTCGGCGTGCCATAATAATCTACATGCAACCCCTCAACCATTGAAGGACTCGCCCTACCGGTTCTGACCTCATGAAATTGACGGGTTACCGACTCTAAAGCCTTTTTCATTTTCTCTTCCGTACTATGTAAAATTTCTTTAACGCTCATGATAGCACTCTCCCTTATCTGACGACCGTCCCAATTTTCTCGCCCATTATTACCCGCTTAATATTACCTATTTTATTTAAATTAAACACTATAATGGGTAATTTATTATCCATACATAAACTGATAGCCGTCGCATCCATCACCTTTAAATTTTTCTTTAAGACATCTATATATTTTAATTGTATAAACTTTTTTGCGTTCCTTACTTTCATCGGATCAGCAGAATATACACCGTCGACTTTTGTGGCTTTTAAAATCGCATCGGCATGAATTTCTACTGCTCGCAGTGCGGCCGCAGTATCAGTTGTAAAATACGGATTACCGGTTCCGGCAGCAAATATAACAACGCGCCCTTTTTCCAAATGCCGAATTGCTCTTCTCCTAATATATGGTTCAGCGATCCTCTGCATTTCGATAGCCGTCATTACGCGAGTAGGCAGATTAATTTTTTCTAAAACATTCTGCAGGGCCAGGCCATTAATTACTGTTGCCAACATCCCCATATAATCAGCAACTGACCTATCCATATCTAAACCACGAAGGGCAGTATTTTCCTGGCCGCGGAAGATATTCCCACCGCCAAGCACAATCGCAACATCTATTTTTAAATCTTTAATTTCTTTTATCTGACGGGCAATAGAAACCAAAACAGACTGGTCTATGCCGTGAGTGCTCTTGCCTTGTAGGCCTTCGCCACTTAATTTTAAAACTATTCTTTTATAAATAGGCTGGTTCATTACTCGCCGATCTTAAAACGCGTAAACTTACGCACCACAATATTTTCGCCCATCTTAGCCACAATACTGCCAAGATAATCTTTCACGGTAATGCTCGGATCTTTAACATAAACCTGATTCAATAAACAATGCGCCTTGAAAAATTCTTCTTTATTTTTCTCATGCTCCAGATCTTCTTTGGACACATCTTCACTTTTTATATATTTAGGGCTACAGGCAACTACCTGCATTGCTAAATCCCGAGTAAATTGCACAAAATCCGGATTTTTCGCTACAAAATCCGTCTCACACCCAACTTCAAGTAATGCCCCAACCTTATTTCCTAAATGCACATAAGCCTCAATACGGCCTTCTTTAGTTACTCTATCCTGCTTTTTCGCTGCCATTTCTAAACCGCGCTTACGAATCAATTCCATAGCTTTTTTTATATCGCCTGAAGTTTCCTCTAAAACCTTGCGGCAATCAGCAATGCTCGCGGAAGTTAAATTTCTTAACTCTTTTACTGCCTCTAACGGAACTTTCATCTTCAACTATGCCTTTCTTTTTACTTTTCCTTTATCGTCTACGGTCTTCGCTCGGACTTTCTTCGCAGTTTTACTATCACCATCTGCAGGAACCTCTGTTTCGACAATTTCTTCTATTTCTTTGATTTTAATCTCTTCTTCCGGAAGAATTACTACTTCTTCTTCAGGCTTTTCTTCTTTTTTTACTGCTGCACCTTCTTGTGAAAGATAAGATAAGAATCTTTTCCTGCCTTCGATAGCTGCATCCGCGATAAAACTAGTAACCATACGGATAGATTTTGTAGCGTCATCATTACCCGGCACCGGATAGGCGATTGGATCAGGATTAGAATTTGTATCTATCAGGCTAACGATCGGAATTTTTAATCTGCGCGCCTCTTGCACCGCCGTCTCTTCTTTTTTCGCATCCACAATAAACATCGCCCGAGGCATACGTTCCATCTGGACAATCCCGGCAAAATTTCTATTTAATTTCGCTAATTCTTTTTCTAAAAGCGCGACTTCCTTTTTGGTGAGTTTTTCGTAAGTACCGTCTTTTTTCATATTTTCGATCTCTTTCAGACGGTTAATACTCTTCTTGATCGTCGCGAAATTAGTTAAAAGCCCGCCTGGCCAGCGTTCGGTAACATAATACATTCCAGAGCGGATAGCTTCCTCTTTAACCACATCCTGGGCCTGTTTCTTGGTTCCCACAAATAATACAGTATCGCCCTTAGAAGTTATCTCTAATATATAATCCCGAGCTTTATTCAGGCATTCCTCGGTTTTCTCCAAATCAATTATATAAATACCACTTCTTGACCCAAAAATAAATTTTTTCATCTTGGGATTCCAGCGCTTAGTCTGATGCCCAAAATGTACCCCTGCTTCTAAAAGTTGTTTGATTAATTCTGATGGCACGTTTGAATCTCCTCTCTGACTGGTTAGTTTAAAGTTAATTTTACAAATATAGCATAATTTTTTAATTATGCAACATTTTTTATCGCTTCTTTACTGCAATTCCTGCATCTGATAAAGCTTCTTATAAAGCCCATTTTGCTCTAAAAGTTGAGCATGCGCGCCTTTTTCAACAATTCTGCCTTTATTTAAGACAATTATGGTGCTGGCATTACGCACCGTAGACAATCTATGAGCAATTACAAAAACGGTCCTACCTTGCATCAGGACATCAAGTGCTTCTTGAACAATACGTTCCGACTCTGAATCAAGTTGCGAAGTAGCTTCATCCAAGATTAAAATAGGCGGATTTTTAAGCAAGGCGCGCGCGATCGCCAGCCTTTGACGCTCGCCACCTGATAATTTAACTCCTCTATCTCCAATAATCGTATCGTAACCATGGGGCGATTTTAGAATAAATTCATGTGCATGCGCCTGAATCGCTGCTTTTTCTATCTCTTCCTGCAATGCGCCAGGCTTACCATAAGCAATATTACCGCGAATTGTATCATTAAAAAGAATTATATCTTGAGTGACTATACCGATCTGCTGCCGCAGCGATTTTAAACTTACTTCGGTAATATCCCAATTGTCAATAAGAATCCGGCCTTTTTTGGGATCATAAAAACGCGGAATTAAATCAACTAAAGTAGTTTTTCCCGTGCCGCTAGGGCCAACAATGGCCAAAACCTCACCTTTTTTTACCTCTAAATTTATTTCGCTTAAAATATCCTTATCGGCATAACCAAAAGTTATATTATCAAATTTAATCAAACTTTTGAAATTCGGCAGCTCCAGAGGCATTCCTTTTTCCTTGACGCTGGGCACAGCATCTAAAACTTCATAGATACGCACACTAGCCGCTAAAGCCTGTTCCATGATAGAATTTACCTGGCTTAATTTCTTAAATGGCTTAATCAAAGATAATAAAGTCGCCATAAACAGGGTAAACGCCCCGAAAGAAAGATACCCCTCAATAACCTGCCTACCGCTATAATAAATTATAAAAAGCGCCATAATCACACCAATCATTTCCGTTGATATACCAAGGATAAGCATCCTTTTTATTGATTTCATGCTTAAACGGTAATATTCATGGTTTTGCTTTTTAAATTTATCTAGCTCTCTACTTTCCGCGCAAAAGGCGCGCACAATTCTAATTCCCATCAACGTTTCAATTAATAGAGAGTTAATATCGGCAATCTTTTCTTGAGATCTTTTACTTAATTTACGTAAAACTTTACCTACCAGAATCATCGGCACAGCGACGATAGGTAAGACTACGATAGCGATAAACGCCAGGCGCCAATTAATCACAAAAATCATCACTGCAAAACAAATAATCTGAAAAGACTGGTAAATAAGATCCGTAAGCGCATAAGATACCGCATTTTCGATTAACTTTACATCATTAGTAATGCGCGAAACTAGCTCGCCACTTCGCCTTTGAGTAAAATAATCTAAGGAAAGAATCTGTAATTTATCATAAACCATGTTACGCACATCACGGATTACCTTTTGCCCCACATCCGACATAATATAGCTCTGCCAAAAATCAAAGATCGCCCTTATAATCAAGGCGATCGGCATAACAATCAAAATTAAATAAAGGACTTTTAGCGGCGGCAGCGTATTAAGGTAATTTAAGAAATTCTCGGCGAAAAGCGGAAGCTTGCCCTGATTAAATACGATCGGCTTATTAGTAAAAATACGGTCAATCACCGGCACAATCGCGCCCAAACGGAACATATCGAAAAATGTTACGATAGCCATAAAAATGCCGGATATGATCAGCGCCTTGTAATACGGCCGAGAAAAGTTAAATAACCTGCGGTAATCTTTCATTAAGCGATTTTTCCCCTATATATAGGTAAGAGTGAGAATATATCATAACAAAGCATGCTTGTCGAGTAAATTATTATATATCTCCTGCCTCTGGCAAGTCCCGATTATCTCTCTAGCTTTTTGTATCTACGCGCGCGCAGATTTTCCGCCGCCCCGCCTAAGGCGGGGCTTTTGCCGGAAAACTGCAATGCGCGCTTCGATACAAAAAGCTAGAGATATTATATAAATTTAATAAGCCTCTGGCAATATCCTGAGCGAATTTGAGCTTTTAGCCAATGGAGCTTCTAGTATTTCGGGTATCCCGAGGTTTCGCCGTAGGCGAAACAATCTCGGGACAGCGATGCTGTCCGAGGCCCGAAAGCTAGAGCTTGAGGGCCGAGTTCAGCAGCTGCCGAAATGCTAGAAGATCATTGGCGGCCCGAAGGGCAAAAGCGACATGAGCGAAGGATATTGCCAGAGGCAGGGAGATTATAGAAAATTAAGTATGCTTTGGGCGGCGCGGGTGGAAGCGCCAGATTCGCCTAATAAGACTTTGACTTGGGCTAAATCATTTTTGATACGCGAGATTTCTGATGGATTATTAAGCGTTTTTACTGCCTCTTCGGCTATTTTCTTAGGACAGGCATTGAATTGAATAAATTCTGGAATAATTTTCTTGCCAGCGACAATATTAACCATACCAATAAATGGAACCTTAACCTGTGGACGGTATAACAAATAATTCAATAGGCTCATTTTATAGATTACGGCAAACGGTTTTTGCATGATCACGGCCTCAAGGGTTGCTGTACCAGATGCCACCAAGCAGTAATTCGCCGCATTTAAGCAATTATAGGTTTGCCCTTCGATAAACACCGGATTAATTTTAGAAGCGTCGATATATTTTTGATATACGCTCATATCGACGCTAGGAGATTTAGCGACGATGAATTGTGCGTCTTTTATTTTTTCACTAATTATCCGTGCGGCCGCAAGCATAACCGGAAAAATATTATTTATTTCCGCATTGCGTGAGCCCGGCAGAAGCGCAATTGTAATTTTAGAATCGGATAAATTAAATTTAGCTAAAAACTCTCTCTTCTCTATAGTCGGCTTAACAATATCTAGCAAAGGATGACCGACGAATTCAACAGCGATACCATTTTTATGATAAAATTCTTCTTCAAATTTAAAGATAACGACCATTTTTGAAATATACTCTCTGATCGTCTTAAGCCGGCCTTGGCGCGAAGCCCAGACCTGTGGGCTAATATAATAAATCACCGGAATTCTCTTATTAATCGCTTTAGCCAAACGTAAATTAAATCCAGAAAAATCGACTAGAATAATAACGTCAGGCTTACTTTCAGTAATTTTACCTAAAATTATTTTTTGAAGAGCAAAAAAAATGGGCAGCTTCTTTAAGACATCAAAAAGCCCGAGTACCGACAGGTCTTTTATATCATAAAAAACTTCTGCGCCGGTTGAACGCATTAAATCACTGCCTACTCCTGAAAATTTTATTTGGGGATTAATTTTCTGTATGGCTTTAATAAGATTTACAGCGTTGAGTTCGCCTGACGCCTCACCGCAAATTATAAAAATATTTTTTGGTTCCGGCATATCTGTTTTTGAATTTTTAAAGCTACCGCCAACGCCTCACGGGCTACTTCACCTGAAACCAATGGCTCTTTACTATTAATAACACAATCAACAAATGCGGCGAGCTCTTTTTGCAGAGGCTGCTCTTTTTCAATCGGCAGATTTTCTTTACTGATTTTTAAACCGTCTTTTCTATATACTACGGCATTGGCGTCTTTGTAATCTAAAGAAATATAGGCGTTTTTTAAAAATATACGGATTTTACGCATCCACTCATCAGATACGCGGCTAACCGTAATATTACAAACACAGCCATTCTTAAAAGTTATGCGCGTATTAGCAATATCTTCAAAATTAGTTAATACCGGTACCCCCACCGACTCAATTTTCTTAATCGGCGAATTCACTAACCCCAAAACAATATCAATATCATGAATCATTAAATCTAAAACCGCGCCCACATCAAGTGAGCGGTTAGGAAACGGGCTTAAACGATGACATTCAATAAATTTAGGTTCTTTAATAATCTCTTTAGTTGCGGCAAACGCAGAGTTAAATCTTTCAATATGGCCAACCTGTAGAATTAATTTATTTTTTCTGGCAATTTTAATCAAGCTATCCGCTTCTTTGAGATTAGTAGTAAAGGGTTTCTCGACGAGACAATGAACCCCGCGATTAAGGAACTCCCGCGCCAGGGCATAATGAAATTTGGTAGGCACAGCCACACTTACCGCATCAACTTTGCCAAAAAACTCTTTATAATCCGTAAATGCCGGTACTTTAATTTCCGTAGCTAACTTTTCTAAGCGAGTTTTATCTAAATCACAAATAGCAACCAACTCGCAATCCGGAATTTGCTGATATATCTTAGCATGAATACTGCCTAAGTGCCCAACCCCCACTACCCCAACTCTCAATTTAGTCATAGAAAAATCATAGCAGACTCTCTCCCAGCTTGCAATCAAAATCTTAAAGATAGCTCGTAGCTTTTTTTGTTCTCGCTCGCTTTCATATATCTCTTGCCTCTGGCATAACTATAGATAATATTATTACTAACTGCTTCTGTATTTGCGAGCGAGCATTAGCAATTTGTTCGGCAAAAGTGCGCAAGGAATTACGACGAACGAGCGAAAGAAAGCTAAAGGCTTATACTCTACAAGCGAGAGAGTCGTAAGCCGTAGCGCACGGCGAAAAATTGCGCGAGCGAGCAAATACAGAAGCAAGGAAATTGATAATTTATTAAAATTTTACTGCTAACTCAATACGTTCGCCGATAGGTGGATGGTCGAAGAAAAAGAACTTAATGATAGGATGTGGTTTACGGTCAGCGAGATTTTGATCGCCGAGCTTATTCATCATAGAAATAAACGCTTCTTTGGAACCAGTAACTTTTAATGCCAGCAAATCCGCATTGGTTTCCATTTTACGGCTGATTGCCGCTTCTAGCGGCCCAGTAACAAATCCAAAAAGCAAAAAATAAATAAAAACTAGCGGTAAACTTGCTAAGTCCGATAAAGACCCAAGCCCAAATAAACCTAATGCCGCACTACTTGTTTTATAAATTAAATAAAATAAAACAACCGTCACTGCCGCATTAATAAAAATAAGTTTAACTAAATGTTTTAACTTATAGTGCGCGAATTCATGGGCTAGAATTACCTCAATTTCATCATGCGTGTATTTATCCTTTAATGTATCTGCAAGAATTACCCTGCGGCTTCTACCCCAACCCACAAACGCGGCATTCGCTTTAGAGGTTTTCTTACTAAAGTCAATTTCAAAACAATCTAAAATCTTTAGCCCCATCTTCTCTGCTAGCTTTAAGATGCGCGCCCGTAAAACTTCATCCTCTAATTTTTTATATTTAAAAAATAAAGGGATAATCAGCGTCGGGGTTAGCTTAGCTAAAACTAAACTAAAAAATATCCAAAATATGGAAAGCACCAACCACCAATTATTAGGGTTATGTCCTAAAATAAAGTAGAATGCCCAAACCAAAATCATGCCGATAATATAAGATAATATGCCGGCCTTTAGTTGGTCTAAAAACCAAGGTCCTAATTTTTGATTTGATAAAGAAAATCTATGTTCTAAGGTGTAAGAATGGTAGAAATTAAGTGGGAAGTCTAGAATATAGAAACCGATAAAAATAACCAAGATATACAACGGCATAATGTTTCTACACCAAGCCACCGTAGTGCCAGAAGCCCTAAGAAACAAAAATAGGCACAGTATAATAAAAGTATAAACTGTGCCTATTATGCTTAAAGTATATTTTATTGAAGAGTACTGCTTAGCTCTTTGTTGGCTTAATGTTGACAAAGGTTCTAATCCTGCCATGGCTAGTCTTTTTTCGCGTAAAATAAACCTCGCCCGGACACATAGCAAATAAAACGCCTTGCCCTTTAACATTAACGCCTGCTTTATAGGTGCTTAAACCTCGGACTAAGATCTGACCCGTCTTTACAGCCTGGCCGCCAGAGGTCTTGACCATCTTGTCTTTTTTGGGAGTTGAAAAACCGCCTATCATTTGAATATCCTCCTATTTCTAAAAATAAACTCTATGGCAATAATTGTACCTGTCTTAAGGGGTTTGGTCAATCTTTTTTTTGACTTAAAACTTAACGCCTACTTATACTCCAAAGTCACGACGAAAGACTCCTCCGGCTTATTCATGCTGGGGGGAAGCGGGGGAAACGGACCAATGCCTTTCAGGCGCTTAACAGTGAAGATATCCAAATTTGAATTTGTCGACGATATAATCCTAGGCTCGCCTTTTAATTGACCAGCGCTATTTAAAACAAAGGATAATTTTACCTCTCCTTTTTCTTTATTAGTTTTATCCGCTATCGTCTGAAGTTTAATTTTATCGACTACGATTCTATTATAAAGTTCTGGATTATCTAACTTTGCAGGATAGGCTGGCGGTTTAGGCTTAGTAATTCTCTCTGCCACAATCTCACCTTTAACCATTTTAAAGACTGCCCCCTCTTTTGGGCGCATCTCCCTAAAATCTATAAAACTTTCTTCTCCGCTAATAATATGCGGGGTCAAAAGTATAACTAAATCTGTAGTTGTAATCTCATCAGATGTACTTCTAAAAACTAATCCTAAACCCGGAATATCCCCGAAAATAGGCAACTTCTTTATTGTCTTCTCGCGCTTATCTTTTCTTAAGCCTCCCATAATAATCGTTACGCCGTCTTTAACCATAAGCGTAGTTTCAGATTCCGAAGTGCTAACAATGGGAATCTGGGTGACTTTATCATCCGATTTAATATCCGTACGCGTCGCCGAACTAACTTCCGGCTTTATCTTCATCGTAATAAAACCATCTTTATTTATCGTGGGAGTAACATAAAGTTTAACTCCGGTATCGACAAAATTTACGCTTTGAGAAGTAATCGCTGTGCCAGTGCCGCCCTGGGAAGTAGTAGAAGTAATGTAGGCATCCTTAGTCCCGACTAAAATCTTAGCCTCTTGATTATTTAAGGCAATGATCCGGGGGCTAGAAAGTATATTTACTTCACCGATAGTACGCAATAAATCTACTACGGCGGCATAACCACCCTGGCTGCCCGGGGCAGAGCTAGAATGTGTACCAAAAATAAGCGCGCCGGTTGTATTAATCGCTAAAGACGACTTAATTTCAAAATATTTTTTAATCCAATAATCCCAGTTAACCCCCATCTGAAACTTGTCCGAAGGTTTTAACTCAATAATCTGGGCATCAATTAACACTTGAGGCGTTTTATCATCAAAAGCAAGTATGGTTTTTGCGATCTCGGCTACTTTCTCCGGGTAGTCGGTGATGGAAATCTTATTCGTACGTTCATCAACCTTTAACGAACCAATACCCTTAGTCACCATATCCTGTAACTTTGCCTGCACCTTATCTGCTTGGGCATAATTCAAAGAAATAACTTTAGTTTCGACCGGTAAATCTATCTTACTAATAAAATCCATCATCTCCGCTACTTTTTCCGGGACATCGATAAGGACCAAAGTATTTGAGCCTTCATCGACAGCGATCCTGCCGATATTTGTTTTAACCTGATTCAACGCCTTAGATAGATCCACAGCCTTGGCATATTTTAAATGCACGATCTTTAGCTCTTTATTATCTTTATAGCGGTCGCCATAAAGGAGCTCATAATCTCTTTGTGTCATAACATTAATAATCTCGCCTTTTTTCTCATAAGCTAAATCATTAGCTAACAAAATAATCTCAAAGGCTTCTTGAGTACTAACGTCCCTTAAAAACAAGGTAACCCGGCCGGTAACATTTTTCCCGACGACGATATTCATCCCGGAGCGCGTAGCCAGCATTTTCAGCACATCTACGATATCCATACCTTTCATATCCAGGGTTATTTTGTTCTGCGGGCTGGCAGTTTCCTTAGAAGAAGCCGCTT
>Ga0082335_1009082_pt1 | contig 10906 bp, 11 predicted proteins | sample Subgrocontami58m_FD_72375 | JGI IMG/M metagenome (GOLD analysis project Ga0082335, IMG submission 72375) | Subsurface groundwater microbial communities from S. Glens Falls, New York, USA - GMW37 contaminated, 5.8 m (SPADES assembly) (version 2) ... | reverse complement strand
TGGCTTTATTTTTAATCTCTCCGCGCCAGACTTTACCGCTGGCAATCGTCCGCCATAAATTACGGATAAATTCTTTGGGATGATAGCCAGAATTAATGACGCGGTGATCCTTGCCCAAGAGTTCTTCTCTGGAATATTTAGAAACTTCGCAAAATTTATCGTTCGCGTAAATAATTTTTCCGGCCTGATCGGTAATCGCGACAATGGAAGAGGCATCCAGGGCAAACCTGATACTGGCCAGCTCCCGAACCGATTCTTCCAGGACATCTTCTATCTCTCTATGTCGAGTTTTAATTTGTTTTATATCTTGCATGGTTTAACCCTGAGAATTACTTAACTGACGAAGCCTGGGAGTCAAAACAGGCTTCAAATAATGACTGCGTTCGGTATTTAAACAAGCCTCGGGCAGTGTTAATACTTTCTCTTTAAAAGACTTCCTGATTTCTTCTAAAGCCGGCAATCCTTGGGCCAGCTTCCCTGCCTCAAGAACCGGCTTTAAAAGAGGTATGGTATCATCTGGCGCCTCAGAAAACAAGCCCAGAGAATCACGCTCTATTTTACACTTTTTAGTGAATTTACGAAAAATTTGTTTTCTCGCGGGAATTGTTTTCTTTCCCTGGCTGCGCTTGGCTTTGAATTGAATATTTCCCTTGCCATCTTCGATTTCCACCAATTTATAAGTTAGATCAAGGGCTGGATAATCACGAGACGTAACCATATCTGTCCCCACCCCAAATATATCAATGGGCGCTTTAGCTTTAACAAGTTCAGCGATTTTATATTCGTTCAGATTTCCGCTGGCAATAATCTTAACCTGGTGTAACCCTTCCTTGTTTAATAGTTGACGCACTTTTTTACTTAATATTTTAAGATTGCCGCTGTCAATTCTCACGCCCTTAATATCTTTTTTAAATTTTAACCGGCTGATTTCTTGAGCGGCCTTCAAAGTATCGTAGGTATCGATTAAAAGAATGGAATTTTGAGGAAAGACATCAAAATAGGCTTTAAAAGCCGCGTGCTCGCTATCAAAAGCTTCAATCCAGGAATGCGCCACGGTGCCGTACAAAGGAATCCCGAAATGTTTTCCAGCATAGACGTTAGAGGTTCCCAGGCATCCACCAATATACGCCGCGCGCGCCGCTAAAATTCCCGCTTGGGGCCCATGCGCCCGGCGAGAACCAAAATCAATAACCGATCGCTCTTTCCCATCCAGACACGCGGCCTGAACAACGCGAGCCGCCTTTGTTGCCACAAGGGTTTCAACATTCAGCACGGACAAAAGATATGTCTCTAATATCTGGGCTTCAATCAAAGGAGCGACAACTTGAATCACCGGCTCACCGGCAAAGAAAATTTCACCCTCGGGCATTGCCCAGAGATCTCCGGTGAATTTAAAGCTTTTTAAATACTCAAAAAAAGAAGGATCGACGGCTTTAAAAGCGGGAATAGATTTAATAAAATTAATATCTTCTTCACTAAACTTTAAATTCAAGATATATTCCACAATCTGTTCTAATCCGCACGAGACAAGGTAAGAACGATTGGGCGGCATGGTATGGCAGGAGAGCTCAAAGACCGCTTTAATATCGGCCATGTTATTCTGAAAATAACCCGCGGCCATGGTCAGTTCGTAGAGATCCGTTTTAAGCGCGTTGCCCTGGCAGTTCATTTTATATTTTTCACCGTCATTTGTTTAGCACCCGCTGAAATCATGGCCTCAATGGCTTTTTCTGAATCCTTAGGGTTTAAATTCACGGCGCGGATCGCATCCATCAAAAAATAAACGTCAAATCCAAATTTTCTGGCATCTAAAACCGAAGATTTCACGCAATAATCCGTTGCCAATCCTCCGACATAAAGAATTTTTATCTCTTCTTTCTTCAAAATATCTAAAAATATACGGCCATTTTGATCCATCCCTTGAAAAGCCGAGTAACTATCCTTTTTAGGATCCATTCCCTTGGATAAAATAATTGTCTCTGGGGGTAATTTTAGATCGGGATAAAATTGGGCGCCAGAAGTATTTTGCACGCAATGAACCGGCCAGAGCCCGCCGTATTCTTTAAAATGGGTGGTTTTCAAAGGATGCCAGTCGCGGGAGGCGAAAATAGGTTTCTTCCCGTCATGAAAATATTGGATATATTGATTGAGCACAGGAATAACCTTATCACCCTCAGGCACCACCAGGGCGCCGCCAGGGCAAAAATCATTCTGAACGTCGACAATCAAAAGAGCTTCGTTTAGAGACATTCTCCTCCCTCGTAATGTCTTCATTATAATTTATTAACGGATTCCGTCAACACATTCGTAGAAGGAAATTAAACCAACTCCGCCGAGTCCTGGTAGAGGGCTTCTTTTTGTTTCTTGATTTCGTCATTGGCCAGATATTCATCGAAGGTGGTGTTGGGCCGGTCGATAAAACCTAACGAGGTGATTTCGATAACGCGGTTGGCGATCGTCTGGACAAACTGATGATCGTGGGAAGAAAACAGGATTGTCCCGGGAAACTTTTCTAAGGCGGCATTAAGGGTGGTGATCGATTCCAAATCCAGATGGTTGGTCGGCTCATCGAGGATAAGGACATTGGCGCCGGAGAGCATCATCCGCGCGAGCATGCAGCGAACCTTTTCCCCTCCTGAAAGGACCGAGGACTTCTTTAAAGCCTCTTCCCCTGAGAAAAGCATTTTCCCTAAAAATCCACGGATAAAATTCTCATCGCGTTCCGTTTCCTTGGAATACTGGCGCAGCCAGTCAATTAAATTTAAATCGACATCAAAAAACTTTTTATTATCTTTGGGGAAATAAGCCCGCGACGTTGATATTCCCCACTTAAGGTTACCGCTGTCGGCCTTCATCTGGCCGGTGATAATTTCAAAAAATGTTGTCTTCGCCAGGTCATTCGGGCCCATAAAAGCAATTTTATCCCCTTTATGCACGTGAATGGTAATGTCCTTAAACATCGCTTTGCCATCGATTGCCTTGGTTAAATGCTCAATAAATAACAGATCATTACCAGCCTCCCTTTCCTGCTTAAAAAGAATATGCGGATAGCGACGGGAAGAAGGCTTGATGTCTTCTAACGTTAATTTTTCTAAAATTTTCTTACGGGATGTTGCCTGACGGGCCTTGGAGGCGTTCGCGCTAAAACGGGCGATAAAATCCTGCAATTCTTTTCTTTTTTCTTCAATCTTTTTGTTAGAATCTGATCTTTGCCGCAAGGCCAGCTGGCTTGATTCCAGCCAGAAAGAATAATTTCCAGGATAAAGTTGGATTTTCCCAAAATCGATATCGGCGACATGCGTACAAACCTTATCCAAAAAGTGCCGGTCATGGGAAACCACAATGGCCGTATTTTGAAATTCGCATAAAAATTCCTCAAGCCACATACAGGTGTCAATATCAAGCTGGTTGGTCGGCTCATCCAAAAGAAGAATATCAGGATTTCCAAATAAGGCTTGCGCAAGAAGGACGCGGACTTTCTGATTCCCTTTAAGCTGCTGCATTTTAAGCTGATGTAAGTCTTCCTTGATTCCCAAATCGCTTAATAATTTGGCGGCCTCGGATTCGGCGTCCCAGCCGTTCATTTCGGTAAATTCGTGTTCAAATTCGGACGCGCGCAAACCGTCTTCTTCATTAAAATCAGGCTTGGCATAAATGGCATCACGCTTGGTCATGACTTCATACAACTTTTTATGCCCCATCACCACTGTATGCAGAACGGTCAGCTCATCAAAGGCAAATTGATCCTGTCTAAGAACCGAAAGCCGCTTGCCTGGGGCGCAGGCAATCTGTCCGGCCGTAGGTTCAATCTCTCCCGCCATAATTTTAAGAAACGTCGATTTCCCTGAACCATTAGCCCCAATTAAGCCATAGCAATTCCCGGGTGAGAAAACGATGTTGACGTCTTCAAATAACCGACGCTTACCAAATTGTAAAGTAATACCATTGACTGTAATCATTTTTATTCTCTTAAGATTTTAGGGAGGCAATTATAACATGGGCATTTACGAGGAGCAAGATAAGAATTCACCCCGCGGGTTAATTCTTTTCCGATAAGAGGATATTGGAAATTCTTTCTGAAATTTTAACCAGGGCATAACCTGTGGCGAGGACATACAAACCTGCCTGGATAAAGGCGATACCTCTGGAAAAAAATTCTAGGGAAATAATAATTGCCCCTATAAAAAGAGTAATCACGCCGCTAAAATGGCAAAATAAGCTTAAATTCTCAAGCGCTTGTACGTTTTTTTCTTTCATCTTTTAAAGGATTGAATTTTTTCCGCTATTTTAGCTAATTCTTCATTGGAGGCAGTTTTAGCTCTGGCAAAATTAAGATCCATCACTTCAAATATAGGGATAAGATGAATATGCGCGTGAGGCACCTCCAAACCCGCCACCATGATCCCAATTTTCTTGCAAGGAACAACTCCCTGGATCATCCGCGCCGCCTGTTTCGCGAAGATCATCATTTCCTTTAATAAATTATCCTCCATATCAAAGAGATAATCAATTTCTTTTTTAGGAATCACAAGGGTATGTCCCTGGTTAATAGGCCTTATATCCAGAAACGCCAAAAATTGGCCATCCTCTAAAATTTTATGGCAGGGAATTTCTCCATTAATAATGCGCGTAAATAACGATGCCATGGTGTCAACCCCTTTCTGAAAGTGTTACTTTCCAATATGCTGGGAGCTGAAGGCTCGATGTGTTGAGATAATGCATGGCCTCTTCTCTATTTTGATTTACAGAGGCGTGATTTTATCTTCGTGTTTACCCGTATCTTTAGGCTTACTTTTTTTAATCTTATCGGCCAAACCTTTTTTGACCAATTCATCGTTTAAAGAAATTTTGGAATCTTCAAGCCAGATGATCCCGGTATAACGCCCGTGCATGCCGGCCCATTTGTAGGTCACCAGCCGCATTTTGTTATGATTTTGTTTTAAACGCTTTTCCACATATTTTTTGGCTTTCATGCCGCGTTTATACTCAGGAGAATCCAGGGGGACTTTAAAAATTTCGGGGACGTTAATGTGGGCCAGGCGAATCCGCTGGTGAGTGGTTATTTTAAAACCCACATCGATTGTGACATCGATAGTGTCGCCATCCACCACGCGGTCCAAATCCGCTTTATATTCGTACATGAAACCTCCTATTTTTGAATGACTTTACCGTCCTTATATTTTCCGGAAGCTTTTAACGCGCCGTCTTCGTTATATTCTTTGAAAGGGCCTTCCCTCTTGTTATTTTTGTAAGTATATTCCGCTAAAAACTTTCCGGCCGTTGAATACTGCTTTGTGGCACCATCTAATTTATTCTGTTTGTAAGTAATTTCGTAAACAAGTTTGCCGTCCTTGTCATACTGCTTGGTTATCCCCTCCAACATGTCCTTCTTGTAATAGGCTTCTGTTTTTACTTTGCCGTCAGGATGATAATATTTGGCAATGCCCTCTCTTTCCCCGTCTTTAAAATTTCCTTCAAAAACTAATTTCCCATCGAGAGAATAACCTTTATCCTTTCCATCGGGCTGGTCGTCTTTATAATTTCTTTCAGCCATAAGCTGGCCATTTTTATAGTAAGCCTTGAACAGTCCTTGTTTTTTACCCGCAATGTAATTACCCTCGCTATACAGCTCCCCGGTGGGATAATATTCTTTATGCAGGCCCTCTTTGATCTCCGGGGCTTGCACAATTTCCTGATTAGTCGGGGGTTGACTGCTAGAGTCCTGAGCACGGAGACTTCCCGCGAGCGTTAACAAAAAAACAAAACACAAGAAAATTCTTTTCATATCTTTCATCCTCCCTCTCCTGTACTCTAATATCATAATGATTTTTAAAAGTCTATACAATTTATGCTTTTCCATAATTTCTATTTAAAAACGCCCGATCCAGCGGCAGAGATGCGCTGTAATAATTCCTAAATAAGTTCCCACAATATTTCCTAAGATCGCCAAAAGTAATCCTACCGAGGCCAGGCCCTTTTGATAAACTTCCGCGACAATAGGCGCCGAGGCCACTCCTCCAATATTGGCCTGGCTCGCTGTGGCAACTAAAAACATCGGAGCCTTTATCAGCTTGGCGGCGGCAAGCAAAACCAGCGCGTGAATAAAGATAATCAAAAAACCGGCTAAAATCAGAATAAATGTTGAACCAATATTAGACAAACTGGCTTTAGCGCCAATGGAAGCTAAAACGAAATAAAGAATAAAATAACCAACCCGCGTGGAACCAAATTCTTCAAGATTTCTCACCTTAGTAAAGGAAAGGCCAATCCCTAAGAAAGAGACAAGGATAATTGTCCAGGCGTAGGTAGAAATCACATCTTTGACAACAGGGAAATATTGGGCCGCCCATTGAGCCCAATAACTTCCTGCCAGAGCTATCGCGAAAATTAAAATTGCCGGGCCTATTTTAAATTGACTTTGAGTTTTCTCCGGGACGGTTTGACTTAAATCATCTAATATATCACGGCGTGCTTTCATCAAACGGTCAAAAACAACTTGGAATCCGGCTAGGGCCACCAAAATTCCCATCCAGACATAAGGAACAATCGTGTCCACAATCACCATGGGCAAAAATATATTATCGGGTGTTCCCGTCGCTTCCTTAACCGCGATCATATTCGCGCTGCCTCCGGTCCAAGAGGCGGATAAAGCCCCAAATCCAAAAGCGAATTCCACACCTACCACATTTTTAAATAAAAAAAAGGTAAGGGCTGTTCCTAACATAATGCCAAAGCTCCCTATAAAAAACATAGATAGAGCCTTAGGCCCGAGTCTTAAAATGGCCTTAATATCCACCACCATTAACAGAAGCAGTAAACTGGCCGGTAGTAAATACGCGGAAATCTTAGAATACAGCGGGCTTTTGGGATCAATCAGCCCGAATGTGGAACACAGCATGGGCAGAAAATAAATCCAAAAGATAAAAGGAAGAAACTGAAAATAACGCTTAAAACGGGCGTGGCTGGAGAGATACAAGATTAATATCTCGATGAAAAGGAGAAAAAAAATAAGCAACACTGGTTCTGTGATCATTTTAATCCAATCCCGCTATTTACATTCTTTAAATTATAAACTCCCGCCTTGCTCAAATAGGGATTTTTATCGTAGCCTTCTTTTATGAAAAACGGCGTATCCAAATCAATATATTTAAAACATCCCATCCCCGCCGCCAAATGCGCGGCCGCGGTCATGGCCACGGATGTTTCCATCATGCCTCCCATCATTAAATCAACTTGATTAGCCCGGGCGATTAAAGAGATCTCGCGTGCATGAAAGAAACCAAACTTCATTAATTTGATGTTGATCACATCGGCGGCCTTCTCTTCAATAATCCGCATGGCTTCAGGGATTGAACGGACACTCTCATCGGCGCAGACGGCAACATCCGTCTCGCGGGTAACTTTTTTAAGCCCCTCCCAATCGGAGCGCGGCACAGGCTGTTCCAGAAGATCGATGGAAACTTTATATTTTTTGAGCACCTCAAGGAACTTCAAAATTTTTTCTGCTGAGTATCCTTGATTCGCGTCTAAATAAATTTGAGAACGTGGGGCCAAACGCTTAACGGCCAAGACCCTTTTGATATCCAGATCAAAATCACGGCCAATCTTTACCTTAAAGGCGCGGAATCCCTGTTTATAAAATTTTTTGACCGTTTCTTCCGTCTCCCTGAAATCCGCAATCACAATGGTGATATCGGTTTTGAGAGATTTACAGCTCACCCCACAAAATTTCCACAAAGGAATTTGCTCGCATTGGGTGAACGAATCAACTAAAGCACATTCAATCGCGGCCAAGGCACATTTATTAGAAGGTAAACGTTCATGAAGCTCGTGGGAAAGTTTAAAATAATCTCTTATGTCCCGTCCGATGAGCGTTTGACCTGTCAAATTTAAATTTTTATTCGTTTCCTCCAGAGTCTCGCCGGTAATATGCGTGGCAACGGCCGCTTCCCCCTGCCCCTTTATGCCATTGCTTAACTCAAGTTCAAAAAGGATATTCTCTAACTCTTTATGTTCACCTAAGGCTGTACGAAAGGGCTGAATGAGCGGCGCTTTAAGAGGAGATACAGAAAAAATTTTAATAAAAATGTCCTGGCTCATTCTACCTTCGCTGAAGAGATATTGATCACCCGTGACAATCTTTTTAAAAGTGAACCTTTTTTTGAGCCATCGCCTAGCGAAAGATCGCTCACCGCCACACGATTAATCACGCGAATCCTGTCTTTGCCTAAACTTTTTTCCCGGTAACCCCAGACGGCCTGAATCACGTAAGGCCTATCCTCCACCATCCCCAAGTACAGCATAATATGGCCTTTCATGGGTAAGATGGTGACGCCGCCAATGGCTTGTTTTTTCAAAATTTTTATCTTCTCTTCGGAAGATGTATCTTTAGTAAACTCCGCTAAAAGTTGGCCTACTTTCGCTTGCGCTGAAGAATTGCGCGGCAAATAAATCCCAACGGTCGCAAACACTTCCTGTAAAAATCGCGAACAGTCCTGTTCGCCGTGGATATCTCCCCAGCCGTAAGGCTTATCTAAAAGCTCAAAGGCTTGTTCAAAAATATGACGCGGTGTGAAAGAAAGATATCCTACTTGAACATCTTCCCTCTTAACAAATCCTCGTTTAAAAACGATCTGCCCATTTTCATTTTGGGCAGGAAAATTTATTTCTACCGTGCGTTCCTCAACCCTTTTAATGGGTAACCTTACACCCATCCGGATAAAATCATAATGCTCACTTAATCGCGGATTAAGATAAATATCAACCTTTGGTTTTAGAGCAACCATAAAATTAGCTTCTAGCGATTGTAAATAATTCTTAAATTCTTTAAATGAACACAAGGCGACTTTTTCCTTCTCAATCCATCCCGAAGTTAATTCTGCCTCCACGTAAAACCATTTTTTATCGAGACTTTCGTGCGGAATGATAACGGGAGTGCCTACATCCAGCGCGCTGTTTTGCAGTTCATCAAAATCAATATCTCCCTTCTTCTCATATAATCCATCGTAGGTGGGCAACAGACGCTGATCCGCGTAACGGACAACGAATCCAAACTGGACATCCATTTCTTCAGGGAGATTTTCCCAATCCATCTGATGCCGCATCAGATCAAAAAATTTTCTTGTATCTTTTGTCCCGTTTTCTAAATAGAATCCTCCCTTAGAAAAATTCCCCCAAGTTTCTTCCAGTATCTTTTTAAGTGCTGAACCGGGATATTGCCGAGGAAATTGCTTCAAATCTTGAGTGAGTTTCAAATCATTTTGAACGTGAGCGTTAAAAGCGCGGACATCTTCTTGACTCAGAATCAAGCGGTCAGGAAACGGATGCTGGTTAATCCAAAATCCGGCTGTTTTCATTTCTTTAGTTGTGTGGGGTAAAACCGTGGGGGCAATCAAATAACGCTGAGCAGAGGAAGTGCAACTCCAACCTGTAATCGATAAGAAAAAAAATATAAAAAAATAGGCTAATCGACAAAATTTTTTGTTCATAGCCTATTTATTCTATCAAAAAATAAGACCTATTTTTATTTTCTTTTGGAATTTCCTTTATTCAGTGATTAAAACCAACCAGAAAAGGCAAGGGCGCAAATGGTTTTGGCATCCTTTATGCGCCCAGCTTTAAAACCTTTTTTCCATCGGGGAGCTTTTTCTGCTCAAGGGCATATGTAAATTTTTTGCCTTTAACGCGCATAATTTGATCCTTTTAGAAAGAGGAATTTTTTTTCTTTAAAAATTCTATTTCAACGGAGCTCGAAGGACGATTAAGGACAGTATTCCGATGCGGGAAACGGCCAAATTGCTGGATAATCTCTTGATGCTTACGGGAATAAGAAAGATTATATTCAAAATAAAGGGTGTTTTGAGGAATTATTTTCTTTGAATCAGTCACTAGTTCCTCGAAGCATTTTACACCCAGATTCTGAATTTCCAAATTTTCCGCGTGCATAAAAGGCATGTAGACAAAAACGCGGTAAATAAGCGGCAAATCTTTATCTGTTCCCTCTTTGACCATTTCTTGAGCTAATTTTAAAGCCAAATGATCGCAAGCAAAGGCCCGAGGAGAATCGCGGGTGAGATTACGGCTAAATTGATCAAAAAGAAGGATTAGCGCTAGTACGCCTTGAGGCGAATTTTCCCACGACTTGAAAATCCCCTCTTGAGCGGCTTCTAAATCCTTTTCAAATTTGTCCCGAATCAATTGATCGAACTTAGGATCTTTGACAAACCATTTCTTAAACGGGGAAGCATTTTTATTAATGGGAGTCTTGTCATCAATACCTTCAAACCAGAAGTCCAAGATTTCTTTAATCTTGTCCATCGGGAGAGGGGCTGGAGTCCTCGGGGTCCAAAAGATAATCAGTCTTAATGTTGTGAAGGCTGCGGAAAATATTTTTAACAATGTCCCCGTTGTGGTGTTCAAAATCCCGCAGCATTTTCTTAACAATCATCCGATGCGAGGTATCATCGTTGGCGCATTTGGACTGGCCCATCGAAAGAATATCCAATTTCTTGGCTAAATAGATCATCTGCTCTTCACGAACAAGAGCCAGCGGCCGGATAATGGCAATCTTACCGCCGAATAAAACTTGTTTGGGCTTCATCGCGCTTATTTCTCCGCGGTAAAACTGATTAAGGATGATGGTCTCCACAATATCATCCAAATGATGCCCGAAGGCAATCTTATTAAAACCCATTTTATCGGCTACAACAAAAAGCGCTTTACGCCGGTGGCGCGACCATAAAAAACAGTCAATATCTTCCCAGCGCCGGCCTTCCAGGGCCCGCGCCTTCTCTACAATATACGGAAATCCTTCGCGCTCTAAATATTCCACAAGAACTTTGGGGTCAAAATCAGCGAATCCAAAATCAACATGCACGGCTTTAAATTCAAATTTGACCGGTGAAAT
>Ga0082335_1009081_pt1 | contig 10907 bp, 7 predicted proteins | sample Subgrocontami58m_FD_72375 | JGI IMG/M metagenome (GOLD analysis project Ga0082335, IMG submission 72375) | Subsurface groundwater microbial communities from S. Glens Falls, New York, USA - GMW37 contaminated, 5.8 m (SPADES assembly) (version 2) ... | reverse complement strand
TGGAATGGTGTCGCTGGCATGGACCCCCGATGGCCCTCGGCTCGCCGGGGGCAGCCTGGACGGCGCCGTATGCGTCTGGGATCTGGCCGCCCAGCGCCAGAATTTCACCTACCGCGCCCATCAGCAAGTGGTCGAGTCCCTCGGTTTCCTGCCAGACGGTTCCCTTGTGTCGCTGAGTCCGGAGAGCGTCCGTTTCTGGCCCATCAACGGGAAGAAAACGGTGCCCTAACCCTCCCCTTGGACGGGAATCGAACCAGGAAACCGCAATACGTCTGGCTTAAACGGCGGTCTGTGATCACGATTGGCACCCATGCGCCATCCGAGCCCGTTCGCCTTTGCTCGCAACGGAACTGCCTTCCCGTCGCTGCTGTTGTGCGCCCTCGCGCTATGCCTTTCCTGCGACGCGTCCGAGCCGGCCCACGCCCGACACGGCGTGGTGGCGTCCGAATCCGCGATCGCGTCCCGGGTGGGCCTGGAGGTGCTGCGCGACGGTGGAAACGCGGTGGACGCCGCGGTGGCCACCGCGTTTGCGGAGGCGGTCACGCTCCCGGCCGCCGGTAATCTGGGCGGAGGTGGATTCCTGCTCTACCGGTCGCGCGCCGGGGTGGCCGTCGCATACGACTTCCGTGAGACGGCCCCGGCCCGCGCGCAGGAGAGCATGTTCCTCCGTGAGGGCCGCTACGATGAGGACCTCCACCACAACAGCCACATCGCGGTCGGGGTCCCAGGCACGGTGGCCGGCCTCCATTTGGCGTGGCGTGAACACGGCAGACTGCCATGGAAACGCCTTCTTCGCCCCGCGATCGCGCTGGCGCGGGACGGGTTCGCCGTTCCTCCCGGCCTGGCTCGATCCCTCGCCGACAAGGATGTTCGGTCACGGCTGGCCAAATCGCCAGCCGCCTTCGCCCAGTTCTACCATAATGGCGTGCCTTATCAGGCTGGGGAGACTCTCAAACAGCCCGACCTGGCGCGCACGCTGCGCCTGATTGCCGGTCAAGGCCCGGCGGGCTTTTATCAGGGAAGTGTGGCGAAGAGCATTGAAAGCGAAATGGCCGCTCATGGCGGCTTGATCACTCAATCGGACCTGAAGGCCTATCGGGCCAGGCATCGTGATCCCGTGAGCGGCGTCTATCGGGGGATCCAGATTCTGTCCATGCCACCTCCCAGTTCAGGAGGCGCGACTCTGATTCAAATGCTCAATGTTCTGGAGGGATGTGACCTGTCGGAGATGGGCTTCGGAACCGCCGCCACCGTGCATCTCATGGCTGAGACGATGCGCCGTGGGTTTGCCGAGCGGGCTCGATACCTGGGCGATCCTGATTTCAATCCCGCCCTGCCCATCGAGCGGCTGATTTCCAAGGAACACGCTGAGGAAATGCGCCAGACCATCCAGCCCAACCGGGCATCATCGTCCTCGCCCGATCGCTTCGAGTGGTCGCACGAAAGCCCCGAAACGACGCATCTCTCCGTGGTCGATTCAGACAGAAACGCGGTCGCCCTCACCTACACCTTGGAGAATAGCTACGGTTCGGGGATCGTGGCTCCCGGCACAGGATTCCTGCTGAACAACGAGATGGGGGACTTCAACGCTCAACCAGGCCTGACCACTACCAACGGGCTCATCGGGACCTCGGCGAATCTCGCCGCGCCCGGCAAGCGGATGCTCTCCAGCATGAGCCCCACCATCCTCGTCAAGGACGGGCGTCTATTGCTCGTACTCGGTTCCCCAGGCGGACGGACCATCATCAATACCGTCCTGGAGGTGATCGTCAACGTTGTTGACCACCATATGGCCTTGCAAGCCGCTGTGGACGCTCCCCGCTTTCACCACCAATGGCTCCCTGACCAGATCCTGTTCGAGCGCGGCGCCCTGAATCCAGGCGTGTTCGAGCAGTTGCGCCAATGGGGGCACGATCTCAAGGAGAGCAAGGGGCCTCAAGGTTCGGTGGCGGCCATCCTGGTGAGTCCGAAGGACGGCCTCCTGGAAGGCGCCGCCGACCGGCGGGCACCGGACGGAGCCGCATTGGGATGGTGACAATCAGTTCTTTGGCACAGCAACCGTAACCACGTTGGATACGCCAGATCCCTGCGGTCCCCGTGGCGTGGGTACCACTGTGTACACCCGGTAACGGTAGGTCATCCCAGGCTGAACAGCGTTATCGGTGGCGGTGGTGATGTCCTGTCCCGGCTGACCGATGGCGTTCGTAAAGTTCGTGCTATCGGCGCCGGTGCATCGCTGCACGATGAACGCCATTTCGCCCTCGGCATGATCCGTCCACTGCAGTTCCACCTTCGACGCGGTCACCTTGACAACGCGCAGGTCAGTCGGGGCATTCTGCGAGGGCGGCCCCGGTTTCGGACCTTCCTGGTCTGGCGATGGAGCCATCGGCCGGGGGCGTGGTCTTGCGCCAGGGTTGTCCAATTGCCGCCGGGCCAGAGCGTACCGCTGCCGGATGAACGTCTCCATGGACGCAACGATGTCGGGAAACCCTGTATCGTCCGGCACGGTGGCTCGCCGGGGCGGATACGGGTCTTCCTGCAGTGCGGACCGAATGAGCGCATATAAGCCCCGAAGTTTGGGAATGAGCACCTCTGGCTTGAACCACGTCTCCAGAATTACCGCCGCCTGTTCTCGATAGTGGCGGAGCAGGACCGGATCCGAGACGATCCGTTCCATCAATGGACGTCCGTCGACCGGTACCGGCCAGGCGGCGTGCCAGCCTTCGAGGACCGGAATGCGACCGAAAGCCTTGTCGGCAAAACCCACATCCAGGTCCCACGGAATGTAGGTCCATCGCTGATCTGCTGAATTCCGGTATAGATAATAATTGTGCGGGTTCCACCCGGTGTATTGGTCGAATGCGCCCGCAAAGAGCAGGACTGCGGTGGTTTTCACAAACGGTTCAATGTCCAAAATCCGGCTCAAGCCCGCTGAATCGCCTGCATCCGAATTGATGGCCTGCAGGAACTCCACCAGAGATTGGTAAGACCGCGCCCGCTTGCCGACATGCAGTTCGAACGTCTTCTCATAGAGCGCGGGGTCGTTGCCCACGTAGCGGAAGTCCGCTCCTGGCCCCCCTTGGTCAACTTTGAACAGCATGCCTCCTTCGTTTCCAAAGTAATGCTTCAGAAACGATTCATCCACACGTTCGACATTCACGAAAACGCCAAGACACTTCCCGTTCAGATAGACCTTCGCGTAGTTGCAGCGCGAAACCGTCACGCCCAGCCCCCGGAGCGCGTCGGTGATTAACCGTTCGCTAAAGAGGCTGCCAAACTGGATCCCGTTATCGAGGGCGACGTGTCGCAACCCGAGAAAGCGCTGGCCTGTCTTGAACTCCCCAAACTTGATCAGGAAACTGCGCTTGAAAGGCGATTCAGGCATGGACGAACTGTCGCCCTTGTAGCGGAGCCCCACCGACTCGACCACCTGATCGTTCCAACGAAAGGTGGCGGGCGCGTAGATCCGTTTCGGGAGCGCATGTTGCATCTTGGCAAGATCTTCCGCGGCGACCTCCAAATGGACGGTCTGGACCGATTCGGTGTCATAGAACCGGTCCGCGCCCGCGCTTGGAGCCCCGGCCAGGACCGAGCCCTCGAACAACCCAAGCAAGAAGCCCAACGCCAATGAATGGAGCAGGAGGCACCCGAATTGCCTGGACGGCTGCAGTTTCTTTTCGGTCACCTTAGGACGCTATCCGAAAGCACAGGGCAATTCAAGGCGGAACCGGTTCAAGGCAGCAGTTGCTTCATGGCCACGCCAAAGGCATTTCCGACTAGGAAATAGGTTTCCGCGTTGCCGAACTCGTGGTGGCCGTGGCCGGGGTTGGGCGAGTCCTCAGGCCGGCGGACAAAGTCATGCGTCGCGACGAAAGCCGCAGTGCCCTTGAACTCCGGTCGCGCGGCTGCCGCAGCCTGAGCTTTGCGGAGCGCACCCCACTCGCCCGGAGCCTCCACCCATGGACCGGTTAGTTCGCCGATGACGAACGGCAGGCGCGGCGCGCTCAGGTCCCTGCGCACGTCCCTGATGAAGTTCACGAGGTTTTGTTCGTACTCCGGCACGGCGGTCTTCGGCTCGCAACCGTCGTTCCAGCCTTGATACCAGACGAAGCCCGCCAAGTCGTAGCCGCCACCGTCGTAGCCGGGGAATTCGGCCTTCAGACTCGCGAGCGCCGTACGAATCTCCGCCAGCATCTTGGTGTAGTAAGGCCCAACAGTGCCGCCGGAACTCGGTGGACGGAAGTCCCGGTAGAGGCTCTTGCCGCCCCAGGCCGTCTTGATGAGCAATACCTGGTTATCGAAGTGGTCGCCCAGGACGTGGCCGAACTGCAACTCGGGACCGAAGTGGTGCCGCCCGCCATAGACGGTAAATCCCAGCGTGAGCGGCCCTGCCTTCACCGGACCATCCTCCGGTTGGTAACGCACCCACACGTCGTTGCGCACCGTCCAGCGGCCTTGATCGTCCCTAAGATGTTTGAACAGCGTGCCCTTCACCGGATCGCGCATCAGAAACCGCAACGTGCCCTTGCCGTCGTTGTAGTCCTTGCCCTCGAGGTCAGCGACCGCCTGCCCTTCCATGTTCGACTGCCCCGCAAGGATGAAAACCTCCACGGGCCTGGAGGCGGCAGCGGCGGTGAAGGCCTGTCCGCACAGCACCGCGCTGGCGGCGACAAGCAACTCGATCAGTCTCATGGCCCGATGGTAAACGTCGGTGGGAACCAACGCGAGAGCGAACGCAGCGAACGACCGGACCGATCTCATGGGCTAATGATGAACGCCGGGCTGGCTTAATCCGAGATAGGCCTGAACGTTTTTGTTTGATCCAGTTTTGTGAGACCACCTAGAGTGGAGGGGCGTTGCCCAGTGACCCACCACGGAACCGTGGGATCACGATCGCCCGAGAAACAAAGATCACTTATGCCGAAACGCACTGACATTCAGAAGGTTCTTATCATCGGATCCGGCCCCATCATCATCGGCCAAGCCTGCGAATTTGACTACTCCGGCACCCAGGCCTGCAAAGCCCTGCGCGGCCTTGGCTACCAGATCGTGCTCGTGAATTCCAACCCGGCCACCATCATGACGGACCCGGGCATGGCGGACGTGACCTACATCGAACCGCTTACGTTGCAGGTGCTCACCGACATCATCGAGAAGGAACGCCCCGATGCCCTGCTGCCCAACCTCGGTGGCCAGACGGGTCTCAATCTCTCTTCGCAATTGGCTAAGACCGGCGTACTGGCCAAATACGGCGTCCGGATCATTGGCGTGGAGGCCGATGCCATCGAGAAGGGCGAGGACCGCATCGTCTTTAAGGAGACTATGAAGCGGCTCGGCATTGACATGCCGCTGAGTGCACCGGCGTTCAGTGTCGAGGAAGCCGAGAAGGTCGCCAAGGAACTCGGCTACCCGGTGGTCATCCGCCCGGCCTACACGATGGGCGGCACCGGAGGCGGGCTGGTCTATAACGTCGAGGAGCTTCGCGTCATCGCCAGCAGGGGGCTCTCCGCCAGCATGGTCGGACAGATCCTGATCGAGGAGTCCGTGCTTGGCTGGGAAGAACTCGAGTTGGAGATCGTGCGCGACGCCAAGAACCAGTTGATCACCGTCTGTTTCATCGAAAACGTGGATGCCATGGGCGTGCATACCGGGGATTCCTACTGCGTGGCGCCGATGCTGACGATTGCCCCGAAGCTTCAGGCAAAGCTCCAGGAATACTCCTACCGCGTCGTCGAGGCCATTGGCGTAATCGGTGGCACCAACATCCAATTCGCCCATGACCCGAAGACCGGCCGCGTCGTCATCATCGAGATCAACCCGCGCACTTCCCGCTCCTCCGCTCTTGCGTCCAAGGCCACCGGGTTCCCCATCGCGCTAGTCTCCGCCAAGCTCGCCGGCGGCCTTACGCTCGACGAAATCCCCTACTGGCGGGATGGCACGCTGGAGAAATACACGCCGTCCGGCGACTACGTGGTGGTCAAGTTCTCCCGCTGGGCCTTCGAGAAATTCAAAGGCTCGGTGGACAAGCTCGGCACCCAGATGCGGGCTGTGGGCGAGGTGATGAGCATCGGCAAGACCTACAAGGAAGCCTTTCAGAAAGCCATCCGCTCGCTCGAAAATGGCCGGCACGGGCTTGGCTTCGCGAAGGATTTCAACCAGAAATCGCTGGCGGAGCTGATAGTCCTGCTCAACGAACCGACCAGTGAGCGCCAGTGGATCATGTACGAGGCGATCCGCAAAGGAGCGACCGTCGAGGCGCTCTACGCCAAGACCTACATCAAGCCATGGTTCATCCAGCAGATGAAAGAACTCGTCGAACTGGAGGAACGAATCCTCAAGTTCAAGGGCGGTGACCTGCCCGATGCCTTACTCATCCAGGCCAAGAAGGACGGCTTTGCCGACAAGTATCTCAGCAAGTTGCTGGGGATTCCTGAGGCCAAGATCCGCGCCCGCCGGAGCGCCCTCGGCGTTGTGGAAGCCTGGGACGCGGTGCCAGTCAGCGGTGTGGAAAGCGCGGCCTACTACTATTCCACCTACAACGGGCACGACAAGGTGCCCGTGAGCAGCCACAAAAAAGTCATGGTACTGGGCGGTGGTCCAAACCGCATCGGCCAGGGCATCGAGTTTGACTACTGCTGCGTCCATGCTGCCTTTGCGCTGCGCGATGCCGGTTATGAGACCATCATGGTCAACTGCAATCCGGAAACGGTTTCCACCGATTACGACACCTCGGACAAGCTCTACTTTGAGCCGCTGACCGTCGAGGACGTGCTGTCGATCTACCAAAAGGAGAAACCCGAAGGCGTAGTCGTCCAATTCGGCGGGCAGACGCCGTTGAACATCGCCACTGAACTCACCGCCGCCGGTGTGAAGATTCTCGGCACCTCACCCGACGTCATCGACCTGGCCGAGGACCGCGACCGCTTCCGCCGGATGATGGAGAAGATGGGCATCCCCATGCCCGAATCCGGCATGGCCAGCAACTTCGAGGAAGCGAAAGCGATCGCCGAGCGCATCGGCTACCCGGTCATGGTGCGGCCTTCGTTCGTCCTCGGCGGACGCGGCATGGAGGTTGTCCACGACGAGGAGATGCTCAAGCACTACGTCAACGCGGCGGTGGACCTTGCGCCGGAACGCCCCATCCTAATTGACCGGTTTCTCGACAACGCCATCGAGGCCGAGTCGGACGCGCTGGCCGACGGCACGGATGCCTTTGTGCCCGCCGTCATGGAACATATCGAACTGGCAGGCATCCACTCGGGCGATTCGGCGTGCGCCATCCCGCCCGTCACTTTGCCGGAAAGGCACCTCAAGACCATCGAAGACTACACCCTGCGCATCAGCCGCGAACTGGGGGTGTGCGGGGTGATGAACATCCAATACGCCATCTGCCAGGACAAGGTCTATGTGCTTGAGGCCAACCCGCGCGCCTCGCGCACCGTGCCGCTCGTATCCAAGGTCTGCAATATTCCGATGGCCCGCATCGCCCTGCAGTTGATGCTTGGCGCGAAGCTCCGCGACCTCAAGCTCAAGCGCCGAGCCCTTCCGCACGTCGGTGTGAAGGAAGTCGTCATGCCCTTCAACATGTTTCCCGAGGTGGACCCGGTGCTGGGCCCGGAGATGCGTTCCACTGGCGAAGTGTTGGGCATGGCGCCGACGTTCGGCCTCGCCTACTTCAAGGCTCAGGAAGCCGCTCTTAGCCCCTTGCCCCTGCAAGGGACGGTCTTCCTATCCGTCACTGACAAGGAGAAGCCCATCATCCTTGACGTCGCGCGCAAGTTTCAGGAACTCGGCTTCCGTCTCAAGGCCACTCAGGGCACGCACCAATTCCTCCAGCAACACGGCGTGAAGTCGGAACTGAGCTTCAAGATTCACGAGCACCAACGCCCGAATATCGCCGACGAAATCAAGAGCCGGGAAATCCAGCTCATCATCAACACTCCCATCGGCAAGAATAGCCAGCTCGACGATGCCTACATCCGCCAGGCGGCGGTCAAGTTCAAGATCCCCTACCTGACCACCAGCGCTGCGGCGCGAGCGTCCGTGCTGGGCATTGCGGAGGCGCGGATGGGCCGGAGCGCCGTGAAGTCGCTGCAAAGCTACCATCAAGGCATTACCTGACCGTGCCGGGCTGGGTTTTGTCCGCCTTGGATCCGGCAACCGCTCGGTGACGCCCTGAGCGGGCTTCGAGACAACCCGGTCGCCAGCCCTTCGCTTCCTCAAGAATTGCGTTGCGGTAGGTGGCCGAGTTGCTAGATTCGGTCCACATTGTGAGTTGCGATAGGCTACCTCACTGGACATCGTCATATGCAGAATATTACAGCGAAACTTTGTGTCGGTCTGTTTGCCATCACCCTGATCATGGGCGCTCGTGCCCAGAACGCAGCCCCCGGAGTGCCTCCGATCACCCCGCCGCCGCCGTTGGACACCAACCAGCCCATGACTCTCGCTCCTCTGACCAACGAACCTGCTCTGGCCCCCCTCACCCCCGAACAGCCCAAGGCGGAGGCCCCAAAAGAAGCCGCCAAGCCCAAGCCGAAAAAACCGGCCGTCCCTTCCTACCACGGCAAGGTGACCGCCGTGGACAAGCTCGCCATGACGTTCACCGTCAGTGGCAAGGGCAAGATCAAGGATCACACGTTTGCCGTTACCTCTCAAACTCGCTTCATCAAAGGTGGCAAGCCAGCCGTGTTCGCCGCCGCCGCTGTGGATGAAACCGTCACGGTGACTGCCAAGAAAGGCAAGAAGGGGAAGATGGAAGCGGTGACCGTGCGGATCGGGGGCAAGTAAAGCGGCCGGGCTAAGCGGCGGGAAGCGGCCTCTGGATGACCAGTAATCAGTGATCAGTGATCAGTGATCAGTGATCAGTAATCAGTAATCAGTAATCAGTCGCCAGTCATCACTCGATCACTGATCACTGGTCACTGATCACTGATCACTGGCGACTGATCACCGTGACTGATCACCGTGACTGATCACCGTGACTGATCACCGTGACTGATCACCGTGACTGATCACCGTGACTGTGCGAGGATCCACCGCGCCGCGGAAGGGAGGTCGTCCAGCACGATCGCCCGGCTCAGCTCCCCTCGAGCCTGGCGCTCGGTCTCGGCTCCGTAGCCAGTGCGGACCAGCAGACTCCGCTTCACTCCCGCGTTCCAGCCGCACTCCAGATCGATGAGTTTGTCGCCAACCATGTAGCTTTGGGCCAGATCGATCCCGTGCCCATCACGCGCGTCGAAGAGGAACTGCGGTGAGGGCTTGCGCCCCCTGCTCGGCTGCTCGGGAGATTCCAGGGCGAAATAGACCTCCTCAAAGCGCACCCCGTCCCGCCCCAATTCCGCCCACAGGTGGGCGTGGATCCGGTGCATATCTTCCACGGTAAAATAGCCGCGTCCGATGCCGGATTGGTTGGTCACGATAAAGAGAAGGAATCCCGCGTCCTGCAACCGCTTCAGCGCCGCGCCCGCGCCGGGGAAGATGACGACCTCCTCCACCCGGTGGAGGTAGCCTCGCTCCTCGTTGAGCACGCCGTCTCGATCGAGAAAAACCGCCCGGTTCATTGCCGTTTGAAGCTGGCTGTGAGTTCCTCCTGGCTGACGGTGGCCGTGCCCACTTTCCCCACCACCACGCCCGCGGCGTGATTGGAGAAAATGGCGGCCTCCACCGGAGACGCGCCAGCCGCGATGGCGGTCGTAAAGGAGGCAATCACCGTGTCGCCCGCCCCGGAGACGTCAAACACCTCCTGCGCGACCGTGGGGATGTGAAAAGGAGCATGGCCTCTTTGGCAGAGAAGCATCCCTTGTTCCCCCAGGGTGATGAGGAGCAGAGCTGGGCGAAGTTCCGCCAGGAGCCGTTCTCCCACTGCCATCAGACTGGGATCTTCGATAGGACTGGCCGTCCGTGAATTGTCAGGCAGTCGGGCCAACTCGAACGCTTCCTTCCGGTTGGGCGTCACGAGTGAGGCGCCGGAGATGTCAAGCTGGTGCACCGGTTTCGGATCAACACTGAGCCATATCCCCCGCTCTCGGCACAGCGGTTTGAGCCCGTCGAGCAACTGCTGTGTTACCACTCCCTTGCCGTAATCGCCCACGATCAACGCGGAAACCCCGTCGAGCCTGGCTTCCACGGCCGCCAGCAGTCTGCGACTGGTCGTCCCGTTGATCTCCCCCTGGCTCTCGCGGTCGATGCGAACCACCTGCTGTTGGTGGGCGATGATCCGCGTCTTGACGCTGGTGAGGCGTCCGGGGCGGACCAGGAGCCCATCGCATCCCACCTGGTTCTCCGTGAGCAAAGCTTTGAGGCGCCGCCCGGCGTCGTCCCGGCCGATCACTCCAAGTAACTCCGTGGGGACGCCTAGCGTGGTCAGATTGCGGGCCACGTTGGCGGCCCCTGCAAGCCTGGTGCCGGCGGAGAAGATGTCCACGCCACGGCTACGGCTCACCCATGCGGCCACAGGAATGGATCCCAGAAGGTATCCAACCATGCAGGCTGCTAGCAAAGCGTATACGTTGAATGACAAGATCGTCATTGTGATACAGGCTCCATTGCTTCGATCTGAAAGACCCTGGACTCTTCGCTTAACTTTGTAAACATCTATTCTAGAGGTTTTTGCCTTCCGCGATAAGGGGGGGCCAACCAGGATAACGTCCTAAACAAGCTCGCAGCTGGCCCTGCCAGCCGCGAGAAGACGGGCCGTAGTTCACGTATCGCGAGTTCGTTCGGCACGCCAGACCCTACTTGCCACCCCCCTGAATCTGGCGCATCACGTACTGGAGTAGGCCGCCATGCCGGAAGTACTCGATCTCAATTGGGGTATCCAGGCGGGCCTTAGCCTTGAATGCAAACTGGGTGCCATCCGCTCGGCGGGCGCGGACTTGGAGCACCTTCCCCACCTCCAGGCCGTC
>Ga0082335_1009080_pt1 | contig 10910 bp, 8 predicted proteins | sample Subgrocontami58m_FD_72375 | JGI IMG/M metagenome (GOLD analysis project Ga0082335, IMG submission 72375) | Subsurface groundwater microbial communities from S. Glens Falls, New York, USA - GMW37 contaminated, 5.8 m (SPADES assembly) (version 2) ... | reverse complement strand
ACGGCGGCGGTCGGGCTCGAACTCGACATCATCGCGGCGGTGATCATCGGCGGCGCGAGCTTGAATGGCGGCGTCGGTACCATCCTTGGCTCGATGATTGGGGCGTTGACGATGGCGGTTCTCCGCAACGGCTCGCAACTCAGCGGGTGGGAAACGCCGGTGCAGGAAATCATCATCGGTCTCGTGATCATCGTAGCCGTGTTCGTCGACCGCTTGCGCCAGGGAAAGCAGGAGTAGTCGCCGGAGTAGAGTGGAACGCGACCTCCGGGCGCGTTCTTGCCGCGTACCTGCCTGACGGCGCCCGGAGGTCGCCGTCCACCTTTGATAAAGGGCGTCGTGGCTCGGGCTATGCCGATGCTCCGACCGGGATTTTACGTTCCTCCAGCCGATCCAGCAGCCGCAGCAACCCGTCGAGGATCGTCAACGGCGGCGGCGGGCAGCCGGGGATAAACAAGTCCACCGGCACCAAGGCCTGCGCACCGTTGAGGATTTCGGGATTGTCCACGAACGGTCCGCCGGCGATCGCGCAGGCGCCGACTGCGATCACGATCTTCGGCTCGGGCACGGCGTCGTAGGTTTTGCGCAAGGCGAGCTCCATGTTGCGGGAGATTGCGCCGGTGATCAGCAGGCCGTCGGCGTGGCGCGGTGACGCCACCATTTGGATACCGAACCGGCCGAGGTCCCAGCCGATCGTGCCGAGCACATTGACATCGGCCTCGCAGCCGCCGCAGCCGCCGGCGCTCACCTGGCGCAGCCGCAGCGAGCGGCCGAACAGCTTCTGCAGCTTGCCGTCGAGCGCCGCGGCGAGCCGCAGCTCCTCGTGGCCCGCGCCACCGAGTACGAGGTCTTCGCGCGTCCGGGTCGCCATCCGGTAGTTGCCGGTCGCGGTGATCGCACCGGGTGGACATGCGTCGAGGCACGCCGCGCAGAAAATGCAGCGGCCGAGATCGAGCGAGAGGGGGATGCCCGGCTTTTGCGTGATGGCCACGGTCGGGCAAACGTCCGCGCATTCGCGGCAACCGTCGGTGCACTTCGCGACGTCGACGCGCAGCGCGCCACCGTGCCGATCCGGGAGCGCCGGCGCGGGGCCCTGCGGAAACGCCATGGTCTCGCAGCCGCGTTTCAGCCGATGAGTGAGGGTATCGAGGACGAACATGATGGGCAGGATTACGGGACTACAGGACTACGGGACTACCGGAGCAGAAGAAAAGTGGACACCCGAGCGCCGTGTCCGGAAGTCCAGTAGTCCAGTCGTCCTGTAGTCCGGTGGTCTCATTACAAATCGAAGCCGCAGTACGAGAGGTTGAAGCTCTTGTTGCAGAGCGGAAAATCGGAAATGGCCATGCCGCGCAGCGCGAGCGTCATGCCGGTCCAGTTGTGGAACGAGGGATCGACGATCTTGTAGCGCCAGAACCGGCCGCCGGCGTCCGTCAGCGCAACGTGACACACTTCGCCGCGCCAGCCTTCGACCAGCGCGACGGCGAGCGTCTCCGGGGCGGCGGCGGTCACCGGCGCGCGGGTTTCTCCGTCGGGCGGATTCGCGAGTTGTTCCTGGAGGAACTGGCCGGACCGCTGGCATTCGAGCCAGCGGACGCGCGCGCGCGCCAAGACATCGCCGCCGGGCCACACCGCGATGGGTGATTGCGCGAAGCGATGCCAGCCCGCCGGATGATCGTAGCGGACGTCGCGGACGAGTCCGCAGGCGCGCGCGGCGGGTCCGACGAGACCGATGTCGGCCGCCTGTCGCGTTGTCACCGTGCCGGTATTCTCGAAACGCGCCCGAACCGACGCGGCGTCCCAGAGCCAGAGGGCGGCGTTCTCCAATTCCGCGAGCGCCGGCCCAAGGCGTTGCCGCAGCTGCTCGATGCGCGCGGCCTCCAAATCGTAACCGCAACCGCCCGGCCGGACGAGCCGGCGGCCGAAACGGCTGCCGCAGAGCAGCGCGGTGAGGTTGAGAAAATCGCCGCGAATCTTGCCGCAGGCCGACGCGGTCGGCAGGAAGGCGACGTCGTTCGCGAGCGCCCCGAGATCGCCGCTGTGGTTGGCGAGCCGCTCGAGTTCCAGCGCGATTGCCCGCAGCCATTGCGCGCGCAGCGGCGGCTCGGTGCCGGCGAGCGCTTCGAGGACCGATGCGTAGGCGGTGGCGTGCGCGATGGTCGTGTCGCCGGCGACCGTTTCCATCTGCGCCATCGACGCCCGGTGCGGGCCGCCCTGGATCGCGTGTTCGGCGCCGCGGTGCTGGTAACCGAGTGCGATTTCGAGGTGGAGCACCTCCTCGCCGGCGCACTGGAAGCGGAAGTGGCCGGGCTCGATCACGCCGGCGTGCACGGGGCCGACGGCGACTTCGTGCACCTCGCGGCCGTTGACGCGGAAAAACTCGCCCATCGCGGGCGCGTTCCCCGCCATGCGGCGAACGGGCTTCAGCCACGGGTGGCCGACGGGCGTGAGCCCGTGCTGCTCCCAGACTTCGCGTTCGAAGAGATGCGCCTGCGGCTGTAACGCGGTGAGCGCCGGGTAACTCCCGGTCACCGGGGTGCTCCGTGCCGCCGCGAGCGTGTTGTCGGTGTCGAACGCGACAATGGCCACCAGGCGAATGCCGGCCGCCGAGTCGCGGCGGACCGGGTCCGCGGGTACGCCGAACCACGCGCAGAGCCGGCCGCCGCGCGCGAGTTTATCGGCGGTGGCAGGCACGAGTTCCGCCGCGGAGAACTCGGGCACGTCGGCCCACGGGAGACTCGTGGCGTTGGCGAGCAGGGCGAATTCCTGGGTGGCGTTCATCAGCGCGACTGGGCGGGTTGTTGATCGCCATTGCGTCTGCCAATGGCCAGTAGAATTCCTTGCAGCAGGGCCCACGGATTTGGCGGGCAGCCGGGAATGTAGACGTCGACCGGAATCACCGCGTCGACTGCGCCGCACGTGGCGTAGTTGCGGCCGAAGATTCCGCCGCTGCAGCCGCAGGCGCCGACCGCCACGACGAGCCGCGGCTCGGGCGTCGCGTCGTACGTATTCCGGAGGGCGAGTTCCATGTTGCGCGTGACCGGGCCGGTCACCAGCAGCAGGTCGGCGTGGCGGGGCGAAGCCACAAAATGGATACCGAAACGCTCCAGATCGTAGACCGGGCTGTTGAGCGCGTGGATCTCCACTTCGCAGCCGTTGCAGGAGCCGGCATCGACGGCGCGGATGTGCAACGACCGGCCGAACGCGGCCTGCGCGCGCGATTGCAATTGCCGGCCCAGGGTTTCGAGCGAAGCCGCGTCGTCGCGGAAGGCCGTCGGGCCGGCGAGCAGGCGGTGGTGCGTGCCGTCGTCGCCCAGCCGGTAGCGCCCTGTCGTGCGCAATTCTGCGGCGCTGCGCGCGGCGAGCTCACAGTGGTTGGTCATGCGAATCGCGCGGTCGGTGTCCGCGCACAGTCCGCAGAAGATGCATTTGCCCAGATCGAGCGTGGCCGTGCGCACGCCGGCCTCGTCGGCGAACGCGATCGCGCCCGTGGGACAGGCCGTGCTCGCGGCGCGCGCATCGTGCCAGCGCGTCCAGTCGATCTCGGGGCGGCCGCGGGCATGCGCGGAAATTTCCGCCGGCGCTTGCGGATACGCCGTGGTGACGATGCCGGTCTTCAGGCTTTGCCGGAGGGTTTCGAACATGAGGAATTTGGCGGAGGAATTTGGCGATGGTGCTACCGGTGATCGTGGGCGAATCTGCCGACGGAGGAGGCGCGCGAACCCGCCCACCCGCCAAATTCCTTAGAGCGCGTCCAGAAAGGTGGGGCTGGCTCTCCGAGCCTGCCTGGATTCCAGCATTCTCTTGCACGCAGCAGTCGCGAATCACCCGGCAATCCAGGCCGCATCGGAGAAGCGGCCCCACCTTGGGCAGGTTTGTCTCGCACGCAGTGCGGGTTAAGGAATTTGGTGGGATGGAGCTTCAATGGCACAACGGGCTGGGAGATGATCACGAGGGTTATTCGCGCGGCCGCCAAATTCCTAACGATCCGTGCCGGAATACGACAGGTTGAAGCTTTTGTTCACCACGGGGAAATCCGGGATGATGTTGCCGAGAATCGCCTCGCACAGCGCCGGCCAGTTCTGCAGCGAGGGGTCCTTGATTTTGCAGCGCGCCAGCCGGCCGTCGGGGCCGGTGTGGACCCAGTGAAAGATTTCTCCGCGCCAGCCCTCGACGTATCCGAGCGCCCGGCGATCGGCCGGCGGCGTCGGAATGGCGACCTCGATTCGGCCCGCCGGCAGGGCCGCGATCGTTTGCCGAAGAAGGCCGAACGATTGGAAGACCTCCTCGCGGCGTACGACCATCCGATGCTGCACGTCACCGGCCGTGAATACGGGAACGGTAAAATTCAAGCGGTCGTAGAACGCATGCGGGAAGTCGCGGCGCAAATCGTGATCGAAACCGGACGCGCGACCGGCGATGCCCACGATGCCGAGATCGCGGGCCACGTTGGGTGGGAGGACGCCGGTCGTTTCCAGTCGATCGCGCACGCCGGAATTGCCGCGAATCAGTTCCACCAGGTCATGGAATTCGGTTTCCAGTCGATCGCTGAGCCGCGCGAGAGCCGTGAGCTGGTGCGGATCGAAATCATAACGCACGCCGCCAAGGCACGCCATGCCGCGCAGCAAGCGGCTGCCGGTGAGCTCCTCGTTCAGGCGGAGGATCTCCTCCTTCAGCCGCATCGCGTGCATGTGCGCGGTGACGAACGCCACGTCGGTGCAGATCGCCCCGATGTCCGCGATGTGATTGTAGAGCCGCTCCAGCTCCAGGCAGATCGTGCGCAGGGCCCGCGCGCGCGGCGGTGGCTCGACGCCGGCGGCGCGCTCGACCGCGTGACAGAAGGCGGTCGCATGCGCGAAACCGGAGTCGCCGGAAATGCTCTCGGCGAGCCGGACGCCGTGCGCCAGCGGCAGGGCTTCGAACAGCTTCTCGATGCCCTTGTGCACATAGAACATGCGCAGTTGCAGGTAGAGCACGGGTTCGCCGGCGACACTGAAGAGGAAGTGACCCGGCTCGATGATGCCGGCATGCACGGGCCCGACCGGCACCTGGAAAACGCCTTCGCCCTCGACGTCGCGCAGCTTGTGCCGCGGACCAGTGAAGGGCGGCAGCGTCGTGTGCAGGTCGAAATCCTTGCGCAGCGGGAAAACCTCCGGCCAGTCGTCGTGCAGCGCGCAGCGTCGCGGGTTGGGGTGACCGCTGAGCCGGATGCCGAAAAGGTCCTGGATCTCGCGTTCCTGCCAGTTGGCGGCGGGCAGCGCGGGCGTCAGCGAATTCAGTTCCGGCGACTCGGCGGAAACCGGCACACGCACGAGGACGAACCCGTGCGCGGCGTCGAGCGCGTGGACGTAGTACACGAAAAACGTCTGCGCGGTCTCGCGGGCATCCTCGGCGAAAACCCCCACGAGCCGGCCGCCATGTTTTCGGCACAGGGCGGAGCAGAGCGCGCCGGCGAGATCGGACGACGCCTGCAGATAGAGCTCGTTCGGCTGCGGTGCCTCGAGCGGCACGATTGGCCGGCCGAACCGCTGGGTGAGTTCGTCGAGCACGGAGCGAAGGCTCGGGATCACGTTCATGGCGTGCCGCGGATGATGTCCGCGGCGAGTTCGAGCAGCTGTCGCACCGCGCCCGGCAACCAGAACGAGAATACGAGCAGGGTGACGAGGGGGAAACTCAGCGTAAGCAAGAGTCCGGCCGACGCCCGTTCGCGCGGAGGTTCGCCCGCCGGCGCGGGTCCGAGAATCAGGCCGGCCAGCTTGCTCAGCACGCCGCAGAAAACGACGATGAGCCCGAGCAGCATGCCGATGCTGGCCCAGGCCTGGTCGGAGGAGAACGCGCCGACGAGAATGGTGAGTTCGCTGAAGAACAACCCGAACGGCGGCAGCCCGCTGATCGCCACGGCGGCGACGGCGAGCGCCAGCGCCGTGAACGGCATGGTGCGACCCAGGCCGGAGCCGAGCCGGCGAAAGTCGAGTTCGTGGCGCTGCTGGTGGATGTTGCCCGCGGCGAAGAACAACACCGGCTTGGCCAGCGCATGGTAACCCATGTGGAGGAGGGCGCCAAAGACAGTGAGCGGCGCGTTGAGCCCGATCGCCGCGCAGATGAGCCCCACGTGCTCGAGACTCGAATACGCGAGCAGCCGCTTGAGGTTGCGCTGGGTCAGCACGAACGGTCCGGCCAGCAGCATCGAGCCGAGGCCGAAGCCCAGCAGCAGGTGGCGGCTGAAGTCCGGGCCGAGGCAGGCCGCGGTGAGAATGTGAAACCGCAGCAGCGCGTAGACCGCGATCTTGAGCGAGACGCCGGAAAGCATCGCGCTGGTGGGCGAGGGCGCCTCGCTGTGCGCGTCGGGCAGCCAGGTGTGCATCGGGGCGAGCCCGGCCTTGGTGCCGTAACCCACGAGGACGAAGACGAACGCGAGCCGCACGAGCTGCGGATTGAGCTGCGGGGCGATCGCGAGCAGCCGCGACCAGTTGAAGCTCGGGACTGCCGCGGCTTCTCCGGGCCGGATGGCGGCGGCGTACATGAAGATCGCCCCGAACAGCGCGAGCACCAGGCCGAGGCTGCCGAGCATGACGTATTTCCAGGCCGCCTCGAGCGAGGTCTTGCGGTTGTAGAGCGCGACCAGCAGCACGGACGACAACGCGGTGATCTCGACCGCGGCCCACATGACGCCAAGATTGTTCGCAAGCACGACCAGGAGCATGCCCGACGCGAAGACCGGCGTGAGCACGTAGAACTCGCGCACGCGTTTCTCGGTGATGGCGCCGGCCGCCAGGTCGCGGCGGAAGTAGCGCACGGCGTAGAACGAGCTCGCCAGCGACACGACCGAGATCAGCAGCACCATCCACGCGCTGAGGGCATCGGCGCGGAGAAACTCGTTCCATTCGGTGACCGCGCCGCGATTGGTCGCGAGCACCGCCGCCAGGAGGTCCAGCCCGAGCAGCAGCAGCGCCCCGAAGGCGGAGATATTGACGGCCTCCAGCAGCCCGCGGCGCGGCACGAGCAGGCAGAGCACGCCGGCGGCGAGCGGCAGCAGCAGGATGGAACTCAGCAGCATGGCTTCATCCCTTCAGCTCGTTGAGCTTGCTGACGTCCATCGAGGAGAACGACTCGCGTATCCGGAAAACGAGGATGCCGAGCACCATCACCGCGACGATCACGTCGAGGAAGATGCCGATTTCCACCACCAGCGGGATGCCGTAGGTCGTGAGCGCGATCGCGGCGAGCATCACGCCGTTTTCGGTCGTGAGCAGCGCGAGCACCTGGGTGATCGCCTTCCGGCGGTTGATCATCAGGAAGAAGCCGGTGAGCAGCAGGGTGAGCGCGACCGCGAGCGTGTTGCTCCCGAGCCGCGTCAGCGAGGTGAAGGGCCGCGCCACGACGTAAGCCAGCAGCGTGAGGGCTCCGCAGATCAGCATCGAGGCGGGCATGTTCACGAGTGGATGAATCTCCTGGTCGATCTTGATCCGGCGCACGAGCCGGGTGAGCTGCCACGGCAGGATGCCAACCTTGCCGATCAGCGTGAGGCCGGCGATGACCAGCACGTGCCACGCGTCGTACGCCACCGCGACCACGGTGGCGATGGCGGCGAGCAGCACGGATTGGAGCGCGAAAAGCCGGATGTTGGTGATGAGCATCCGCTGCACGACCAGCAGCAGCTGCAGCACGAGCATGAGCGAGGCGAGCAGCGTGATCAGCCGGGAGACTGCGTCGGGCGGGCTCATTTGAACAGAAACGTCGAGACGAGCGCGAGGGTCGCGAGCATGAACGCGGCGCTCAGCAGATCCGGCACGCGGAACAGCCGCAGCTTGGCGTTGGTGAACTCGACCACGACGACCACGCCCGCGATTACCACCAGCTTCGCGGCGAACCACGCCACGCCCAGCGTGAAGCTCGCCGGCGTGACGGCCACGGCGAGTCCGATGGGGAAGAACAGGTTCGCGAGCAGCGCCATCAGCACGAGCTGCTTGATCGACGCGCCCCATTCCATGAGCGCGAGGCCGCGGCCGGAGTACTCGAGGAGCATCGCCTCGTGAATCATCGTCAGCTCGAGGTGGGTTGCGGGGTTGTCGACCGGAATGCGGCCGGTTTCGGCGAGCAGCACGATGAACATCGCGACGAGCGCCAGCACCCGTGACGGATCCGCCAGGCCCCAGCCGGCGGCCCGGCCGGTCTGCACGATTTGGTCGAGGCTCGTGGAACCGGCGGTCGTCGCGAGGGTGAAGATCGCGAGCATCATCGCGGGCTCCGCGAGCGCGGCGATCGTCATCTCGCGGCTGCTGCCCATGCCGCCAAACGCCGATGCGGGGTCGAGTCCGCCCAGGGCGAGAAAGAAACGACCGAGCGCCAGGAGGCCGACCAGCGCGAGCGCCCCGCCGAAGACGCCGAGCGGCGCCTGGGTGGTGGCGAGCGGCACCAGGAGGCCGGCGGTGAGCGCCGAGAGAAACAGCACCGCGGGGGCCGCGCGGAAGATCCAGGAGGCGTGCTCCGACACCACCATGTCCTTCCGGAAGAATTTCAGCAGGTCGAAATAGGGCTGCCACACCCGCGCGCCGCGCCGATTCTGGAGCTTCGCCTTCCAATTCTTGATCAGTCCGCTCACCAGCGGCGCCAGCCCGAGCAGGAGCAGCGTTTGCAACGTGATCGCGAGCAGCCCCGAGTTCATGTCGCGAAAAGCAGGAGCGCGACCAGCGTCGCGAAGATGTAGGCGAGGTACGCGTGGATGCTGCCGGCCTGCAGCCCGCGGATGCGGCGCGCGGCGCGCAGAATCACCATGCGCGCCGGGCGGTAGATGCGCTCCTCGAACAGTTCCTCGACGTGGCTGTCGAAGCGCAGCGTTTTCGCGAAATACGGCGAGAAATCGTATTCGCGCTGCACCTCGCGGTGCGGCCGGAACAGCGCCTTAAACACCATCCGAATCGGCTTCGAGAAGCCGGTCGCGGTGTATTCCATCCGCGGGGACAGCGTCCGCTGCCCGCAAGCCCAGGTCGGCCCGATCCGCACCTGCGTTTTGCGCGCAAACAGCAGCGTGAGCACGAGGGGAATCGGCAGGAGGCAAATGGCCGTGAGCAGCAGGCCGACGGGCGATACCGTGCCGCCGGTCGGACTGAGCGAGGTCAGCACCACGCCGCCGGCCGCGCTCAGTTGGTCGCCGAGCTGGCAGCCGGTGAGCTGTTGGGCCAGCGGATCAAGCAGTCGCACAACGTGCGTGGGAAACAGCCCGAGCACGACGCACGCCACCGCGAGCAATCCCATGCCGAGCCGCATGCTCGGCGTCGCCTCGTGCGCCTGCGCGGCGGCGGCGCTGCGCGGTTGGGCGAGGAATGTGATGCCGAAGGCCTTGACGAAACAGGCCGCGGCCAGGGCGCCGGTCAGCGCGAGCATCGCGCCACTCAGCGGGAAGATGAGCCGGAGCAGGCTGGTGGTGGTGCCGAATCCCTGCAGCAGCGCCTGGTACGTCAGCCATTCGCTGACGAAGCCGTTCAACGGCGGCAGCGCGGAGATCGCCACCGCGCCGACGAGGAAGAAGAACGCCGTCTGCGGCATCCGTTTGATCAGCCCGCCCATCGCCTCCATGTTGCGCGTGCCGGTGGCATGGAGCACGGCGCCGGCGCCGAGGAAAAGCAGGCCCTTGAACACCGCGTGGTTGATCGTGTGATACAGCCCGGCGATCAGCGCCAGCGTGGCGAGCAGGTCGTGCCCGGTGCGCAGAAAGATCAGCGCGGCGCCCAGCCCCATCAGGATGATGCCGATGTTCTCGATGCTGTGATAGGCGAGGAGCCGCTTCAGGTCGTGCTCCATCAGCGCGTAGAGCACGCCCAGCACGGCCGAGACCGTGCCGACCGTCAGCAGCGTGACGCCCCACCACAGCGGCGGTCCGCCGGGCGCGGAGAGAAAATCGAAACTCACGCGGACGAACCCGTAGATGCCGGTCTTGATCAGCACGCCGGACATGAACGCCGAGACATTGCTCGGTGCGACGGGATGCGCCGCGGGCAGCCAGATATGCAGCGGCACGATGCCGGCCTTGATCCCGAAGCCGACGAGGAAGAGCAGGAACGCTCCGTCGCGCTTCGCCGGATCCATCGTCGCGCCGATGCCATGCAGGCTCGCGAAACCGTAATCGCCCGAAGCCTGGAAAAGCAGGAGGAAGCCGCCGATGACGCAGCCGGCGTCGATGTGCGACATGATGAAGTAGAGGACGCCGGCGTGCCGGGTCTCGGCCGTCTCGTGTTCAAAACTCACCAGGCAGTAAGCGGTGAGCGCCATCACCTCCCACGCGGCGAGAAACAGCCAGAGGTCGTCGGCGAGCACGATGAGGTTCGTCGCGAGCAGGAGGAGGTTGAACAGCGCCGCGAGGAGCCCGACGTTGCGGCGGCCGAAATAGCCGCGCGCGTAGCCGAGGGAATAGGTGGCGATCGCGAGCGTCAGGAGGGAGACCACCAGCAGGAAGAACGCCGCGAGGGCGTCGATTCGCACCGAGAAGCGAATGAAGGGCAGCAGCGGCGGAAACCACGCGAGGGCCACGCGGCTGGCCGCCGCGCCGCCGGCGAGGCCCTGGAACGCGAGCCCCAGGCCGCAGAGCGCCGCGAGCATCGCCGCGCCGAAACCGCAGATGTTCGCGAGCTTCTCGCGCCGGCACAACAACACCCCGCTCACTGCGCCGCCCGCATAAGTGCAGAGCGTCGCAGCCAGCAAGGAGGCGGGCGCGATATTCATGAGGCTACCTCATGGGGTGGGGTAGAGGGATTGCACGGCGGCAGTCCACGCCTCCTGGATCACGGCGGGGGGGCTGACGCCGGGCCACAACGCCGGCCCCGGCAGCGGGAGCGGGGGGGGGGGAAGCCCAGGGGGGTTCCGGGGGGGGCCGGGCGGGGGGCGGCGCAGCGGGCGGGGGGGGGGCGGGGCCGCGG
>Ga0082335_1009079_pt1 | contig 10913 bp, 12 predicted proteins | sample Subgrocontami58m_FD_72375 | JGI IMG/M metagenome (GOLD analysis project Ga0082335, IMG submission 72375) | Subsurface groundwater microbial communities from S. Glens Falls, New York, USA - GMW37 contaminated, 5.8 m (SPADES assembly) (version 2) ... | reverse complement strand
TGCCACCGCCACGCGGGAATCGCAACTTCGGGGTGATTCGATCCAAACCGTGGTCACAGAAGTCACGGAGCGCGCTGCGCGCGTCACAGAGTTCACAGAGCAAGACCACAGAGGGCCGCCCACCATCGCGGCTGCGCCGCTTCGCCGCGCGGCTGCTTTCTCGGGAGCAATCATTGGAGATTCGGAACCGATTGGTCCTCGGGTTGACTCCAACCAAGTGCGTGCCAGCGAGCGCCGAAGGCGCGAAGCTGGTGCGCTTCTCTGGCCTGGGGTCGGCTCCGCGATCTCCGCGCCCTCCTGTGAAACCTGGCCCAAGCCATTCTACAGGAGGCCGCTGAGAGCGCCGAGCAAGACTACACTGCTGCGGCGGCGTCGCTCGGTGAGTGGTTCGATCCAATGCTTGGGTCACAGAGGACAGAGACTTACAGGAGCTAACGGAGGAAACGGAGGAAATATACAACAACTCCGTCCCCTCCGTTGCCTCCGTTTCCTTCTGTAATATTCAGAGGCCTACCCCATTAATCTCCTTCGCCACGTCGTCCACGATACGCGCCATCGCGGCCGCTTCCCGTTCGATGCTGCTGACCAGGGCAAACTGCGTCCGCGCGCGGTGCAGGTTGTGCTCGGGGTGCTGAACTTTGAAGTACACGTCGCCTTGCAGGTAATCGGCAAGGAAACGGACGCCCAGTTCGTAGGCGATCAGTTTGCCGGCAAACGGCAGGTGTTCGCGTTCGATCGCCGTCGGCGCCGCGCCGGCTTCCAGCCAGCCCTCCACCAGCGCGCGAAACAAGGGCAACACCACGTGCATGTTGCCGGCGTCCGGATCGTCCTCCGCTGTCGAACTGGCCGACGCGCGAACCAAGTCGCCGAAATCGTAAAGCGCGAGGCCAGGCATGACGGTATCGAGGTCGACGACTGCCACGGCCCGGCCCGTCCGATCGTCCAGCATCACATTATTGATCTTGGTGTCGTTGTGCGTGACGCGCTCGGTCAACTGTCCCGCCGCAACGAGATCCAGCAGCACATCCGCATCGGCCAACCGGCTGAGCACGAACTCAATCTCAGGCTGCACCTCGACCGCCCGCCGCACGGGGTCTTCCGCGATCGCGGCGCGCAGCGCCTGCACGCGCGACGGGGTGTGATGAAACTGCAGGATCGTCTCATGGAGCCGGCCGCCGTCCAGATCGGCCAGGTGGGCCTGAAACAGCCCGAATGCCCTCGCCGCCTGCCGGGCCTGTTCCTCCGTCTTCACGCGATCGACGGAATGCGCGCCCTCGATGAAATGAAAAACCCGCCACCACTCGCCCTCCGCATCGCGCAGGCTGTGCGCGCCCTGCTGCGTCGGGACCACGGAAAGCACTTTTCCGCCGCCGTTGTCATCGGCCTTTCGCCGCAAGTGCGTCGTCACCCGCGTGAGGTTCTCCATCAACGCCGGAACGTTCTTGAACACCCGGGAGTTGATCTGCTGGAGGACAAAGCGCAGCCGGCGGCCGCCGTTGGTCTCGACATGCACGACGTAGGTGGTGTTGATGTGCCCGGTCTTCAGCGGCGCCGTGGCGACCACCTGTCCCTGCAAATCATACGAAAGAAGAATCCCGGCGAGTTCCGGCTGGACCATGGACGGTCGGAATAGCGGAAGTCCGAAATACGGGAAGCCCAGAATTTCGGTCAATCTGACCGCGCCTCCGCCGACCGGAAATTTCGCTCGAAATGCGCGGTCAGGTTGACCGCGCTACGGCTGGCGCCATCACACGCGCAACCTCGTATTGCCACACGCGTCATTTATCGCGCCAATACGTTGCGATGTGCGCCTCACCTTCAGTTCGGGACCAGCCGGCCGCTTTGCGGCAGCTCAAGCTCCTGGTGGTCGTGTTGGTGTTGTCGAATCTCGCGCTGGGCGGGTTCAGCTTCTACGTGCTGCGAACGCTGGATCAGAACTACAGTGAGCTGATCTTGGGCGCGGTCCCGCTGCTGAACGACTTGCAGGGACTGACGGCGCAATCGGTCGAGACAATGCGGGAAACCGGACCGGCGTTGTTTAACACTCCAGCCAATGAGAGGGCGGCAGCGGTTCAGCGGACGGAACTGGCCATCACGGCCGACCGGCGGCTCCGCACGGCGATTCTCAATCGGCCCTGGCGATCCTCGTTGGACACCACCCTGTCGGTGCTCAAGGTCGCCGGCGAAAACTTCACAAAAATCGCCACGGACGTGGTCCACCGCTACGCGACAGGCGAAACGGCCGAAGCCACCCGGCTGCGCGATGAACGGCTGCGACCGGCGTTCGCGCAGTATTTGGATGCAACCACGAAGGCAGCGGACATTCTCGAGGCGGAAAGCCTCAAAGCGAGCGAGGCGTTGAGCGTGCAGGCGGGCAGCACTTCGAAATGGGTGCTCGGTGCGGCCAGCTGGCCGATTGCGCTACTCGCAGGGCTGCTGGCGCTGACCGCGATATTTGTCGTTGTGCTCATGGTGCTGTTTCGCGGGCGCGAGATGAGCGATATGCCGTAGCGCGGCGCTCCGCGCCGCGCCGGAAGTCCGGAAGGCCGGAGGACCGGATGGCCGGAGGTCGGACAAGAACGAACGCGCGTACGGATGTTCGCGCCTGGAGCCGGGCCGAGGCGCGCTACCGCGCGGCTGCGCGCCGCAGGCGATCGTTGATCGCATGCGCGAGCCCAGTGCCGCAGGCGAGCTCGGCGTGAATCACGTCAAACCGTCCCCCATCGAGTCGGCGAAGCATCGCGAACAGCCGGCGGGCGGCACCGCGGAGGTCGCCGCGTGGGTCGAGCCAGAAAACATTTCGCCCGACTCGACCGCCTGGCTTTCGCATCAGCAAGTAGGCGTGGCGCGGATCGGGTCGCGCAGGGAGTTCGAGACGGGCGTGCAAATGGACACGGGTGCGTGGACTGTAGTGGCGCGCGAGCTGGCCGGGGGCTAGCGCGCCTCGCGCGCGACGGATGCCCGGAATTCCGGAGGTCCGGAGGTCCGGAGGAGACTGGTCGGTTTCAGGTCTTGCCCGGACTTCTGGGCGAACCCTGAGGCGCAGCACGTGTGCGATCTGCGCAGCGGTAATGAACCCTGGACGCAAAACCGCCGCGCGAGCCGGGTCGCGCAGATCCACGATGGTCGACTCGAGTCCGATCCGGGCGGGGCCGCCGTCGAGGATGTAGCGGATTTTCGCCCCAAGACCGTCGATGACATGCTGCACGGTCGTCGGGCTCACGTAGCCGAACGGGTTTGCACTCGGCGCGGCCAGCGGAACGCCGGTCGCCTTGAGCAATCGTCGAAAAGCCGGATGCGCAGGCATCCGGACGGCCACGCTGTCGCGGCCGGCAGTCACGAGATCGGGAATGACCGGCTTCTTCGGCAGGACGAGCGTGAGCGGACCGGGCCAGAAAGCTTTCGCGAGCCGTTTCACGGCCTCGTTGACGTGGCAAATCGTCTCGACTTGGGACCACGCGTGGATGTGGACAATCAGCGGGTCTTCCGCCGGCCGGCCCTTTGCCTTGAAGATTTTCGCGCAGGCGCGGGCGTCGAAACCGTTCGCAGCAAGTCCGTACACCGTTTCCGTCGGCACCGCGACGAGTTCGCCGGCGCGCAGCCGCTGCGCGAGGAAGGCGATATTGCGTTTGGTCGCGCGATAGACGCGCGCGTTCGGGCGGGACATTCAGCTAGAAACATGCAGAAGTCCTTCCGCTAATCACGCGAATAGGGGAAAGCCGAACGGGGTCAGTCCGCTGATCGCTGGTGGCCTTGGGGTAGTGACGAGTGGGTAGTGACGAGTGACAAGTGACGTGTGACGAGCGATCAAGAACCAGGCGCGGATCGTGGTTTGGTCTTCGGGCAGTTGCGCGGCAGCGAGCGCGGTGCGCGCGATGCTGGTGCGCTTTTCGGCTTGCGGCTCCTCCCTCCGCGCTCTTCGCGAGCTTCTGTTCACCCGGTTTGCCGGGTTTGACTGCAATTAGGGAATGAACAGTGCGCCAGGAATACCGCGGTCGAGCGTCACGAGTTGTGCGTTATAGGCACGGGCCAATTCCAACAAATGACCGTCCGTCAGTTCGGCCGGTTTCTTGACGTGTTTGGGAATCCGGTCAGCGCCCAAGCCATCCGGCCAGAGTTCTGCTTTGACCGGACTGGAGGTCTTTAGCTTCTGGAGGGCCGTTGCCGCGGTACTCACGTCGGGTTGAAGGCCCGCCTGCACGCTGACGCGCACGAATCCAAGTTCAGTAATCGAGCAGGTGCCGAGCACCTCCGCAGTCGCGGTTACCTTCTTGAGCCATTGCTCCGCCCGTCCGTGATGGGCGTGCAAGGTATGTCCCAGCGCAACGAGCGTGTTAACGTCGAGCAGATATCTCATGGAAAGTCGGCCAACAGTGCCCTCACCTGGTCACTGGTTACCAGGGGGGCATTCGGGGCACCTTGGGTGACAACCAATCCCGTGAGCTTGGATTTCACGAAACGGGAACGAGCACGCTTCGTTTCGGCGGGAGTAAGCACAATTTGGCTGCCTTGGACGCGGCAGTCGAAGCGGGCGCCTGCTTTCAGCCCGAGTCGCCTGCGCGCCGCAGCCGGCAAAACGACTTGTCCCTTGCTGGAAAGCGTCGTGGTCATGTCTTACCGTCTTACGCCATCGACCTCGTGTCAAGCGGCCGGGTGCGAGTGACGAGTGACGAGTGACGTGTGACGAGCGACGAGCGCGGTGCGCGCGATGCTGGTGCGCTTTGCGGCTGGCTGGGCTTCCCCTTCGCGCTTCGCCCGGCCTTCTGTTCAACCGGTTTGCTGGGTTGGAGCGACGGGGCGACGGAGTGTCGGATCGTCGGAGGATTTGCCGAAACCAAAATCGGGCCAAGCCATTTTACAGAAGGTCGCGAAGGACGGGAAGGGGCGCGCTTCGCGCGTCGGAATCGATGGAGGGTCGGAGGCTTTGACCAGACTGCAAGGTCGGTTCGGATTTCGCGTCATCGAGCTGCGGTCAGGTTGACGGCGTTACGGACGGAGCCCGATCTCACCCCAGTCCGAGATACGCGCGCACCTTTCGCTGAATTTCGCGACGACGTTCGTAGCCGACGGCGCCTGCCAGCCTGATAATCGATGCCTTTCTCGCCACATACACGAGCGAACAGTCGACCTGAGTCAGGTGCTCCAAGCCATCGGCCCCGCTCAACACCACCTGGTGCTCGCCGGTCGACGCCGCGGGCGGCTTCTTGGTGCCCAACACAACATTGAACCGCTGTTGTTTCGGGTCTTCCAACGTGTTCTCACCCGACAGAATCACCGCGGGATGACCCGTCGGGTCCTTGTCGTCGACCCGGAGAAAGACAACATCCCAGCGGTGCAGCGTCACAACGACTCCCCGAACGAATTGTGCAGTTTCAACTCGGTGGGGCTCAGTCGCAGCGATCCGCGCCGCGCCGGAGGAACCTCTTCCGGAAGCTCGTAGGGCGCAATTTGCACAAATCCATTCGGCACGCGCACGATCACGGGTTTTTTCGAACGCACGACTTTCCGGGCAATTCCGCTGAAGTGGGTCTTGGCCTTGGATACCGTCAGCATGTTCATGAGGCTAGTCCTAACCGTGACCAAATTCTGGTCAAGTGGTGAGTAAGGAAGGGCTGTCGTCGGATGTGACAAGTGACGAGTGACATGTGACGAGCCAGGGTCCCGCTTCGCGGGAGAAATGTTGAAAGCGCCTCACGCAGCACTTCGTCTTTCATCACGACAAATGAAAGCCTCAATCGGAGGAGCGGACTGGTCCGCCCATTCCAATCGGGATTGGAATTGGCTGTAACTGCCCCCGATGAACGCTCAACGCTTAACGTTTAACGCTCAAATATGTGAAGGATAGGCTTTAGGCGGTAAGCGATAGGCGGATACATCGAACCGGCCGCCGGAATTTCGGGGAGCGGCCGAACAGCGTCCATCCGTGAATTGCTGGTCGCCGCAGGCTGCCCGCGGTTACCACAAAGCGCCACCAGCGCAAACCAAAAACCTGCCGGAATTCCGGTAGTTTGGAGGTTCGCTTTGAGCGCCGAATCCACCCCGAATGGGACGTATGAACCCCTTGGGTCGGGATCTGCCCTTCGTGCAGCTTCGGGCGTTCTTCTGGCTCTACCGTTACGGCAGCCAGGCCAACGCCGCACTCGCCACTCGCATGGCTCGCTCGGTCCTCAGTCAGCACGTGAAGGACCTGGAAGACTGGATGCACCAGAAACTGTGTTACATGGACCCGCTGCGGTTCACCGCCGCGGGCAAACGGCTGCTCCGCGTCCTCGAGGCATTCCTGTCGGAACTGGAAACGACCTGCCGGAGCCTGCAGGCCGACGGCAAGCCCGAGATCCGCTTCGGCGCTTCGGAAGTCGTGGCGCGGCTGCACCTCCCGGGCGCGATGGAGCGGTTGGAGGCCAGGTTCCCGAACCTGGTTTGTTCCAGCGACAGCGCCACGGAGGACACCCTCGAGCGCTGGCTCACCGACGACGCGGTCAACTTCGTCGTCGCGACGATGGGTCCGATTTGGAAAAGGCACCCGAGTCACAAACTGCTCGAACTGGCGATCGGGATCGTAACCCCGGCGAACTCGCCGTACCAAGCGCTCGAGCCGCTCTGGGCGCAGCGCAAAATCCGCGAGCGCCTGTACCTTTCCAACTCCTGCGAAGCGGCACGCGCGAGTTTCCAGCGTGGGCTCCAGAAGTTCGACGTCACGTGGGACGACCGCCGGCAGGCCAGCACGCTCTTCTGCGTGGTGGACCACGTGGCGGCCGGCCGTGGGCTCGGCATGGTCGTGCTCGTCCCCGCGATCTTCGGCGACCGCCGGATTCGAATCCTGCCGCTGCCATTCGACCCCGTCATCGTCGCCGCGTTCTGGAAAGGCAAGAAGACGCCGGCGCAGGCGGCGGCGATCGATTTCCTGGTCGAGGAGGGCAAGGCGCTTCGGTCGCAGCGACCGATCGGATGATCGGATGTCGGACGGCAGGATGGTCGGAACGACGGAGCGAGGCTCCGAGGATCACGTCGCGATCGCCCTTCTCTCCGTCGTGCGATTATCCGCGTGATCGATCGCTGTGACCTCGACCAGCAACGGCACGCCGGCCGGTGCCTCGGCCTGCGCCAGGTAGCGCCAGTACGGTGACGTGTAAGCGGCGGCGCCCTGCTCGAGCACCGTGCCGTCGTCGAGCCGGCTGATCCGGATATCGACGGCGACGACCTCCAAGTCGTCGATCGCGTCGATCCGGATCGTATCGCCGGCGTGGCGCTGATACGCGGCGGTATCGATCTCCAGGATTTCAGGCGGCTTCTGGTGATCGCGCACGATGAACCCGAACAGCCGGCTGGCGGGAATGCGGCGCCGCTGCGCGAGTTCGCGGTACATTTCCTTGCGCACCGGATCGGCATAGACGGCTTTGGCATAGCTCGCGGCCATCCGGAAACGCGCCTGGCGCTCGAGCTGGAGGTCCGAAGGCGCGACCGCGCTTGGACGCGGCCGGCGGGACATGATGACGTCGCGACCGCAGCGTCGAAACACGAAGCCACCAACGCGACCGCTGACGGGGAAGGGTGTGCTGATTTTAGCCATTTTAAGGAGGGGTAATTGATTATTGATTATTGGTTATTGGTTCTGCCGGGTAGTCGGATGATCGGATGTTCGGATGATCACAGTACATTGAGGACGTCTAAAAAGGTGGGGCTGGCTCTCTGAGCCGGCCTGGGATTCAGCGGCGTTTCTCCATCCCAGCTCAGGGCGGCTCGGAGAGCCGCCCCCACCTTTCATGCTTCTTAGATGTCCTCTTGGTGGAGGATGCTCAAAGCTTCACCGCTGACCTCTGACCATTATCCTTTCCTCTGGCCGAACGAAGAGCCGACGCTGGGTCCTTGCGCCGGCTCCGTTCAGGCAGCGGATGGCCCCGGTTTCATCACGTCATGATACCCATCCTTTCGATGGTGCGGTTTTCGGCCAGATCCGTGGCCGTGACCTCCAGCACCAGGGGAACGGCAGCGGGTGCCTCGGCGGTCGCAACGTACCGCCAGAACCCGCCGTCGTCGCGAGCCGGCCCCTGCTCGATCAGGGTGCCGTCATCCTGCTTCGTGATCTTCACCGTGACGCCGGTGACCTTGCAGTCATCGGTCGCGACGATGTGGATCTCGTCGCCGACATGCCGGTGGTACAGCGTGTCGTCGATCTTCCCGATCACCGGCGGCTTGGCCTTGTCGCGCACGATGAACGGGAACAGCCGATCAGGCGGGACGCCGCGGCGCTCCGCGGCGGCCGCGTACTCCGCCTTGAGGGCGGCCTTGTCGGCGTCGTGGAACACGTGGTACGCATGCCCCGCGGCCTGGCGGAATGCGCCTTGGACGCGCAACTGCTCGTCGGACGGCGGCACCTTGAACGGCAGTCGCGGGCGACGGGCCAGGACGGCCTCACCGTGCAATTGCCGGTAGACGACGTTGTCGACCCGGCCGTGAACTTCACGGCCGACCATGGTTTCGATTGGTGCTTTACCCATGGCGCGTTCCTCCATTTGAGGGTGGGAGGACCCACGCCCGGGCGGAGAGCACGACCCGGCCACCGCGAGCGGCGCGAGGCCGCGAACGAGGGGACGACGTGTTCTTCGGATCCGCTTCGGATCGGCTTCGGATCCGCTTCGATCCGGCTTCGGATCGCGTTCGGATCCGCTTCGGATCCGCGCCGTGGTAACTCCGGGGTAAATCCGGGGTAACTTCGGTTTGAATCCGGGCGTGGTTCGTTCCCGTCGCGGTTGACGGTACCTCGGACGCCGGTCGCCGGAAGACCCGGACAATCAGCGCCACCATGCCGCCAATGGCCTGGCGGGTTCCGTTGAGGGGATGAACCGAGCGTTCACCCCGGCCAGCCGCTTGCGCGGCCGCGTTGACGAGCAGCACCGACCCGCTGCTCCTTGGGTTTTCCTCTGTCACTTTCATCTGCCATCCTTTTGTTGTGCCCCCGATCGCGGATTGGGAGATTCGGCCCTCTGCAAGAGGACCGGCCGTATCCGTCGGGGACGTACGAAGAATAGCGGAAAGCAGGCCGCAGGGTGTATTATGGAAAATCGAACGCGGTGTTCGGTGCGCGGCGGGCTCCGCCTTCGCCCTGGCTGCGGCGGACAAGTCCGCGAGGACGCCTCGCCCTACCGGAGCCGGGACGCCCTCGTCCCGGTTGAATTCCGACTTCAATTCCGATCCTAGGGCTCTCCGGCGTGGGGGCACGCCGGCTCCACTTACGGATCACGTTCCCTGGAGCCGGGACGCACTCTGGAGCCGGGACGGCCTCACGCCAAGATCGCAACGGCCGCAAAGTAATTCGAAACCTCTGCGTCCTTCGCGCCCTTGGCGTGAGGCAAGAGGTCGCATTTTGGCCGATCGTGGATGCGCGCCTGGTCGCAAAACTCAGGGCTCGAGTTCCATCGCATGGCGACAGAAGTCCGTGAATTCGCCGAGCCGGGTTTCGATTACCGCCTGTACGATGTACAGATCCAGTTTTCGGTAGTTGTGCACCGCCACATTGCGAAAACCAACCATCCGCTGCATGGCATCAGCCAGCTTGCGGTCGAGCAACCCGTGCGTGGCGAGCAGTTCGAAGGCGTCGCGGCTTTCCTTCGGCAGCCCCAACCCCCGCACCGTGACTAGCCGCAGCGCCAGATCGATGCAGGCCTGGCATGCTCGCTCCAAATTCAGCAGGATCGAGTCCTGTCGGGTCCAGTTGCCATGCAGGTTGGACGGGGTGCCCGCATACTCCTCGCGGATACGACGCAAACATCGCTCCACGATCTCCACCTTTGCCAATACGGTTCGAACCGGCGAGATAGGTGACACTTAATCCGGAGTGATGGGTTACACATACGGGCACAATGCCCTGGAAAAAAGTCACACCCATGGAAGAGATTATTCGATTTGTTACGCTTGTGCAGACGGACCGTTTCACGGTCACCGATCTGTGCGAGCAGTTCGGCATCAGCCGCAAAACCGGCAGACGGAAGCGGCAGACGGAAGGGGTCGGCGCATGTGGTCTGTGGTTCGGGGTGGCAGAGGCGGGAACGTGGACCGAGCAGGGACATCGGAGCGTCGGATGATCGGATGATCGGATGATCGGATGATCGGATGATCGGATGATTCGGATGGTCGGATGGTTGGCGCTGAACATCCGAGCATCTGAACATCCGGATATCCGAACATCGGATTGACTCCACCCATGGTGCGCGATAGCGAGCGCGTGAAACGCGCGAAGCTGGCGCGCTCTCCGGTTTGGGGATTGGCTCCGTGCCCTCTGTGCTCCGCGCCATGCGCGGCTCTGTGGCCTCTGTGACGAAAAAAGAAATACACGCAGGTGGCAGACGGCACGATGGCGGATGACACATCCGTAGGTATCGCGAGTTCGGGACGATTCACTCCAAGCCGTGGGTCACAGAGGTCACAGAGCGCGCTCCGCGCGTCACAGAGGGCACTGAGGATCCAGAGCACAGAGGCCGCTGACCATCGCCGCATTGCGGCTTCGGTGTCGGTCAAAAAAATCCGCGTCTTTAGTCACGATCACCGCGCTTTCCCTTGCGAAATTCCAAAGCGCGTCATCGGACATCCGCGGACCGAGCGTGGTCACATGCGCGGCGTCTTTTCCAAAAATATGCGCCAGGGATTGCGGCAGATTCTCGTCGATGAGAACCGGATTCACGAAGCGAGGCGACCCTCCGGGCGATCCGGTTGCCGAACAACATCAACTTCGCCTCAGCGGCAGTCGTGCTCGGCGCTCTCCGCGCCCTCCTGTTAAACCTGGCCCAAGCTATTTTACAGGAGGCCGCTGAGAGCGCTGAGCAAGACTGCAGCGCTGCGGCAACGTCGCCCGGTTTCGACGCGATTCGTCCCAATCCTTGGGTCACAGAGAGCACAGAGCGCTCTGCTGGTCAGCA
>Ga0082335_1009078_pt1 | contig 10915 bp, 9 predicted proteins | sample Subgrocontami58m_FD_72375 | JGI IMG/M metagenome (GOLD analysis project Ga0082335, IMG submission 72375) | Subsurface groundwater microbial communities from S. Glens Falls, New York, USA - GMW37 contaminated, 5.8 m (SPADES assembly) (version 2) ... | reverse complement strand
ACGGGCCGCATCGGCGGCGCCGACTACTCGCTCGTGGACTACAACCGCGGCGGCACGCCGCTCGTCGAGATCGTCACCGCGCCCGACATCCACTCCGCCGACGAGGCCCGCCGCTTCCTCCAGCTCCTGCGCCAGACGATCGTCGAGCTCGGGATCTCCGACGCGGAGATGGAGAAGGGCACGCTGCGCGTGGACGCGAACGTCTCGGTCCGGCCCGCCGGCTCGAGCGAGCTGCGGACGCGCACCGAGATCAAGAACGTCAACTCCTTCGCGTTCGTCGCGCAGGGGATCGACGCCGAGGTCGAGCGTCAGATCGCCGTCTGGGAGTCGGGCGGCGAGGTCGAGCAGCAGACCTTCGACTTCGACGCCGCGCACGGCAAGCTGACCGCGCGCCGCTCGAAGGAGGAGGCCGAGGACTACCGCTACTTCCCCGAGCCGGACCTCGTTCCCGTCGAGCCGCCGGCGGAGCTGGTCGAGCGCCTGCGCGCCGAGCTGCCGGAGTCGCCGGGCGCGCGCATCCGCCGGCTCGAACGCGCGCTCGACTTCCAGGCCGCCCTCGTCCTCGTGACCGGCGGCCGCGACCGGCTCTACGAGGCCGCCGTCGAGGCGGGAGCCGAGCCACGAGCGGCCGCGAACGTGATCGCGAACCAGCTCGCCGGCGCCGGCGTCGATCCGGCCGCGGTCGACCCGCGCCAGCTGGCCCGGCTCGTCGAGGCGCGCGAGCGGATCCCGCGCGCCGCTTTCGACGAGGCGCTGTCGCGGCTCGCCGAGACGGGCTTTTCCGCCGACCCGTACCTCGCGGAGGAGAGCGTCTCCGACACGTCGGCGCTCGAGCCGGTGGTCGAGCGCGTGCTCGCCGCGAGCCCGGCCCAGGTCGCGGCGTACCGCGGCGGCAAGGAGGGCCTGCTCGGCTTCTTCGTGGGCCAGGTGATGAAGGAGCTCCACGGCAAGGCGGACGCGCGCGCCGTCAGCGAGCTCGTGCGCGCCAGGCTTCAGGGCTAGTTCGATGCGGCTGATCGATCGAAAGGAGAGACAGGCGTGACCATGCGTGTGCTCGTAGCGTTGCTCGTGACCGCCGCGACGGTCGGTCTCGCAGGCTGCGGCGGGGGCGGCGACGCGGCGCCGGCGACCACCGCGGCCCCGGCGCCGGTCGAGATCCGCATCTCCGTCGCCGGCGGGCGTCCCGAGGGCGGCATCCGCCGGGAGACGGTGAAGCAGGGCGAGCGCGTCGCGCTGATCGTCGAGTCCGACGCAGCGGGGCTCGCGCACGTCCACGGCTACAACCACGACCTGAACCTGACACCGGGCGTGCCGGCGCGGCTCGAGTTCGTCGCCGATGTCGTCGGCCGCTTCGAGGTCGAGCTGCATGGGGATGTCGAGGCCCAGATCGCCGATCTCTCGGTCATCCCTTGACGCCGGCGCTCCTCGCGCACGGGATCGGCGGCGTCCGCGACCTGCCGGTGCCGGAGTGGATGTTCTCGTGGGGCGCGGCCGCGGTGCTCGTGCTCTCGTTCCTCGCGCTCGGGACGCTCTGGCGCTCCCCGCTCCTCGCCGCGCGGGCCCCGGGGCGCCCGCTCCCCGGCCCGTTCTCGCGACTCCTGCTCGGGCGGACGCTCCGGCTCGCGGCGCAGGCCGTGTCTGCGGCGCTGCTTGTCCTCGTCTTCGCGACGGCGCTCGCCGGCGAGCCCGACCCGGCGGCGAATCTGGCGCCGACCTTCGTCTGGGTCGTCTTCTGGCTCGGCCTTGTGCCGGTGACGGTGCTCCTCGGCGATGCCTGGCGGGTGCTCAACCCCTGGCGGGCGGCGGCCGACCTGGCCGTCTTCCTGCTCGAGCGAGGCGGCCGCGAGGCCCGTCCGGTGCTCGCGTACCCGGAGCGGCTCGGGCGGTGGCCGGCCGCCGGCGCGCTCTTCTGCTTCGCCGCGTTCGAGCTCGCCTACCGGGAGCCGTCGAGCCCGCGCGCGCTCGCGCTGGCGATCGCCCTCTACTCGTACGTGACCTGGACCGGGATGGCCGTCTACGGCCGTGAGGCGTGGCTACGCGGCGGCGAGGCCTTCTCCGTCTACTTCGGCCTGCTCGCGCGAATCTCGCCGCTCGCCGTACGGGACGGGAAGGTGGTCGCGCGCCTGCCCCTGTCGGGCCTCGCCGGGCCCGAGCGGACGCCGGGCACGCTCGCGTTCGTCGCCGTCATGCTCGGCTCCGTTGCCTTCGACGGCGTGAGCCGCTCGTCGTCCTGGGTCGATCTCGCCGCCCGCGTCGAGGGGCCGTACGTGCTCGAGCGGCCCGGCCTCGCGGAGACGCTCGTCACCGGGCTGAGCCTGCTCGGGCTCGTGGGCGGCGTCGGTCTCGTCGCCGGCGCCTACCTCACGGCGACGGCGATCGCGCGCCGGACGGTGAACGTGGCGGCGCCGCTCGCCGACCAGTTCCTGCTCAGCCTCGTGCCGATCGCGCTCGTCTACGCCGTCGCGCACTACTTCTCGCTGCTCGTCGTCCAGGGCCAGTTCGCGCTGCCGCTCGCTTCCGACCCGTTCGGCCGGGGGTGGGACCTGCTCGGTGCAGCAGACGTGCAGCCGAACCTGAACCCGCTCTCGCCGAACACGGTCTGGTACGTGCAGGTCGGCGCGCTCGTCGGAGGGCACGTCGCGGGGCTCGCAGTCGCCCACGACCGGGCGATCACGGCCTTCACCGAGCGGGGCCCGGCCCTGCGCTCGCAGTACGCGATGCTCGGGCTGATGGTGCTGTACACGGTGGGCGGCCTGTGGCTCCTCTCACGGGGCTAGTCGCTAGCGCGAGGTAACAAAGCCGGCGTAGAGCAGCCCGGCCGCGGCGGCGACGAAGACCGCGCTCTCGGCGGCGCCGAGCCCCGCGACCGTGCTCCCCGTCGCCGCGACGGCGACCCCGGCGAGGAGCAGGGTGTTGCCGAGGGGGCGACGCCGTATCGTCGCGAGCGCGACGGCGACGACCGCGAGCGTGCCGAGCCCGTTTCCGAGCCAGGCGAGGATCCGCGCGGGGAAGACGTCGAGGTGGGCCTGCGCCTCCGGGATCGAATCGCCGGTGACGGGCGCGGTCAGGGGGACGGCGAGGGCGATCCCGAACGAGAGCCCCGTGTAGAGCAGCCCCGCGGGCCAGGCCCAGCGCCGGCCGACCCGCAGCAGGGACCCGATGCCGAGGAGCGCCGCCGTCAGCAGGCCGCCGCCGAGGTAGTAGACGCGGAACGCCCGCCCGTCCCAACCGGCCGCGGCGCCCCACGCGAGCGCGCCCGACGCGGCAGCGTACGCGGCGAGCGACGCAGACCAGGCCACGAGCTCGGGCGCGTGCCGCTCCCGCCAGCGGCGCGCCAGCTCGGCCGCGAGCCGCAGCGAGACGAGCGCCGCGCCGAACGCGAGCAGTGACTCCATCCCCTGAGCGTAGTAGGCTCGCGCGATGCGTCGCCGCGCCCTGCTCCTTGCCGCCGTCCTCGCCGGTTCGCTCGCCGTGCTGCTCGCGCCGCTCACGGCCGCCACACCGCGCGATTACGCCGCCGCCGCGTACACGATCCTCCCGCCGGGCGAGAACGGCAGCCTCTCCTTCGACCGGAACACGACCGACCAGGCGAAGATGTACGACGCGCTGACGCCGCTCTTCGACAAGGTCGGAGCGAAGGACATCGCACGCACGTTCAAGCCGGCCCCGTTCGGCCTCGGCGGCAAGAAGGCCCTGCGGACCGAGAACACCCCGCGAGGAGGCGTGACGATCGTCCGCGACGGCTTCGCCGTGCCGCACGTCACCGGCAAGACCGCGCAGGACGTCGCCTACGGCGCCGGCTGGGTGACCGCGCAGGATCGCGGCATCCTGCTCGAGCTGATCCGCGGCCCGGCCCGCATCGCCGCGCTCGATGTCCCCGGCCTCGATCCGCTCTCGCTCGCGCTCTCCGGCAAGAGCTTCGTTCCGAGTACGCAGACGGAAGCGTTCATCGCCGCGCAGATCGACGCGCTCAAGGCAACCGGGCCGCTCGGCAAGCAGTACGTCTCGTTGCTCACCGCGTATGTCGCCGGCCTGAACGGCTACTACCGCTCGAAGGAGATCCAGGTCAAGCCGTACACCGTGGTGGACGTGGTCGCAGCCGCCGCTCTCATCGCCGCGCGTTTCGGCGCCAACGGCGGCCAGGAGGCAGCGAACGCCCAGTTCCTCGACGCGCTCCAGGACCGGCTCGGCATCGCCAAGGGACGTGACGTGTTCGACGACCTGCGCACCGCGAATGACCTGGAGGCGCCGGTCTCGCTGCCCGGCTCGTTCGCGCAGGAGCTGCCCCCGGCCGGCGCCACTCCGGGGAGCGTCGCGCTCGACGACGGCAGCTTCGCGACCGCGCCGCGCTCGGTCTCGGCGATGTCGAACGCCCTCCTGATCGGGAAGAGCCGCTCCGCGACCGGCCACCCGCTCTTCGTCGCCGGCCCGCAGGTCGGCTACTTCTTCCCGCAGTTCTTCCTCGAGGCCGATCTCCACGGCGGCGGCTTCGACGTTCGCGGCGTGCTCTTCCCGGGAGTGCCGTTCGTCCTCATCGGCCGCGGTGCCGACTTCGCCTGGAGCGCGACCTCGTCGCAGGCCGACAACATCGACGTCTTCGCCGAGACGCTGTGCGGCGGCGACGAGCGCCACTACGTCTACAAGGGCGAGTGCAAGGCGATGACCCTCTTCGACGCGGGCACGCTCAAGGCTGCCGGCGTCCCCGACGAGAAGGTCTCCTTCCTCGAGACGGTTCATGGGCCGGTGCAGGGCTACGCGACCGTCGGCGGCCGGAGAGTCGCGCTCTCGCTCCAGCGCTCGACCCGCGGGCGGGAGATGCTCAGCGCGCGTGCCTTCTGGGAGCTGGACACGGGCAAGGTGAGCTCGGCGCAGAGCTTCCTGAAGACGATGAACGGCGTCGAGTTCAGCTTCAACTGGTTCTACGCCGACGATCGCGACATCGCGCTCTTCTCCAGCGGACGGCTGCCGAAGCGTGCCGCGGGCACCGACTCGGCCCTGCCGACGGTGGGCACGGGGGAGTACGACTGGCGCGGCTTCCTCACGCCCGCCGAGCACGCCCAGGGGATCAACCCCGGAAGCGGCGTGATTCTGAACTGGAACAACAAGCCGGCGGCGGACGTGGGCTCGGCCGACAGCAACTTCTCCTACGGGCCCGTGCAGCGCGTCGATCTCTTCACGCCGCTCGTCGCCGAGAAGCGCAAGCACACGCTCGCCAGCGTGGCGTCGGTGATGAACAAGGCGGCGACACAGGATCTGCGCGTGCTGCGGGCCTGGCCCACGATCAAGGCCGTACTCGAGGGCTCGACGCCGCCGAGCGCGCGCGCCGCCGACGTGGCCGGGTTGCTCGACGCCTGGCGGGTGAAGGGCGGCAGCCGGCTCGACAGGGATCTCGACGGCAAGGTGGACGACCCCGGTGCCGCGGCGATGGACGCGGCGTGGCCGAAGCTCGCCGACGCAGTGCTCGGAACGGTGCTCGGCCCGCTCACGGACCGTCTCGCGGGGCTGATGGCCCGCAGCGACGACGCCGGCCCCGGCGGCTCGTCGTACATCTCCGGCTGGTACGGCTACGTGGACAAGGACCTGCGCTCGCTGCTCAAGCGGCCAGTCAAGGGCGCCTACAAGACGAAGTTCTGCGGCGTCGGCGATCTCGCCCTGTGCCGGGCCGCGCTCTGGTCCGCGCTCGACGCCGCGGCGGCCGAGCTGGTCGCCGCGCAGGGCGCGACGCCGTCGGCCTGGCGTGCCGACGCAAAGAAGGAGCGGATCCAGTTCACGTCGGGCATCCTCGCCGACACGATGCGCTGGTCGAACCGGCCGACCTTCCAGCAGATCATGAGCTTCTCGGGCCACCGGCCCCGCTAGCCGCCGAGCCGTCCCCGGGCAATCGTCTAGGCTGGCGCGGATGGCCGAGAAGCGGTATCTCCTGACGCCCGGGCCGACGCCGGTGCCGCCGGAGGTGCTCGCGGCGCTCGCCCGGCCGGTCATCCACCATCGCGGGCCGGATTTCAAGGCCATGCTCGCCGAGTGCCTCGAGCGGCTGCGGCAGGTGTGCCGCACCGAGGGCGACGTGCTCCTCTTCACGGCGTCGGGAACCGGCGCGTTCGAGTCGGCGGTCGCGAACCTGCTCTCGCCGGGGGAGCGCGTGCTGGCGGTCTCGGCGGGGGAGTTCGGCGAGCGCTGGGGGCAGCTGGCGTCGGCGTTCGGCTGCGACGTGCAGCAGCTCGCCTACGCGTGGGGCGAGTCCCCGCGCACCGACGATCTCGCGCGCCGGCTCGAGGAGACCCGTGCGCAGACGGTCTTCCTCGTCCACTCCGAGACCTCGACCGGCGTCGTCGCCGACGTGCAGGCGCTCGCGGCCGTCGCGAAGGCGGCCGGTGCTCTCGTCGTCGTGGACGCCGTCTCGAGCCTCGGCGCGGTGCCGCTCGAGACGGACGCCTGGGGTCTCGACATCGTCGTTTCCGGCTCGCAGAAGGCGTTGATGACGCCACCGGGCCTGTCGCTCGCGACCGTCTCGGCGGCCGCCTGGGAGCGCTGCGAGCGCGCGACACTGCCGCGCTTCTACTTCGACTGGCGCAAGGCGCGAGGGACGCTCGACACGCCGTTCACGCCGGCCGTCTCGACCATCGCCGCGCTCGACGTCGCGCTCGGGCTGCTGCTGGACGAAGGGCTCGAGGCGGCGTTCGCCCGCCACGCCGCCCTCGGCCGCGCCTGCCGGGAGGGGGCCAAGGCGATGGGGCTCGAGCTCTTCTCGCCCGACGAGGAGCGCTCGGCCGTCGTGACCGCGATCCTCCTGCCGGACGGGGTCGACGCAAAGGCCGTCCGCCTGGCTCTGCGCGACCGCTTCGGGATCACCGTCGCCGGCGGGCACGGGCAGCTGGCGTCGCGTCTGATCCGGATCGGGCACATCGGCTACTTCGACGTGTTCGACATCACGACGGCGCTGGCCGCGCTCGAGCTGCTGCTCGCCGACGCGGGGGCGAAGATCGAGCGTGGCGTCGCGGTCACCCGGGCGCTCGAGGCGTACGCGGACGCCGTGCGGGCGTGAAGGTCCTCGTACGAGAGCAGATCGCCGACGCCGGGGTCGCGCTGCTGCGCGCCCGCGGGATCGACGTGGACGTGGACACCGAGTCCGAGCTCGAGGACATCATCGCGGGCTACGACGGCATCGTCGTCCGCTCGGCGACGAAGCTCACCGCCGACCTGATCGCGCGCGCCGAGAGGCTGAAGGTGATCGGACGCGCGGGCGTGGGGGTGGACAACGTCGACGTCGCCGCGGCCACGCGGCGCGGGATCGTCGTCGCGAACGCGCCCGAATCGACTGTCACCTCCGCCGCCGAGCACACGATCGGCCTCCTGTTCTCCCTCGCCCGCAACATCCCCCAGGCGCACGCCGCGCTCAAGCAGGGCCGCTGGGAGCGCGGGCGCTGGGGCGGCGTCGAGCTCGCGGGCAAGACGCTCGGCGTGCTCGGCTTCGGCCGGATCGGCCGACAGGTCGCGCGCCGCGCGGTCGCGCTCGGCATGCTGGTCGTCGCGTACGACCCGTACGTCTCGCCCGAGCGGTTCCGGGAGCTCGGCGCCGAGCACGCCGACTCCGTGGACGGCGTGCTGGCGGCCGCCGACGTGCTCACACTCCACCTCCCGCTCACCGACGACACGCGCGGCCTGCTCGGCGCGCACGCGTTCGCGCGCATGCGCGACGGCGTCAGGATCGTGAACGCCGCCCGCGGCGAGCTCGTGGACGAGCCGGCCCTGATCGAGGCGATCCGCTCCGGGAAGGTCGCCGGCGCGGCGCTCGACGTCTTCTCCGCAGAGCCGTACGCCGGCGAGCTGCTCGAGCTGGACGAGGTCGTCGTCACGCCCCATCTGGCCGCATCGACCGAGGAGGCGCAGGACCGTGCCGGCGTCATCGTCGCCGAGCAGGTGGCGGCCGCCCTCGCCGGGGAGATCGTCACCCACGCGGTCAACATCCCGAGCATCGACGCGGCCGATCTCGAGGTGCTCGGCCCGTACATCCCGCTCGCCTCGCAGCTCGGCCGCCTCGCGATGGAGCTGGCGGAAGGACGCCCCGAGCGGATCGCCCTCGCCACGCACGGACCGCTCTCCGACCACGACATCCGGCTGCTGACCGTGGCCGCGCTCAACGGCGCGTTCCGTGGACGCGTCGAGACGGCGGTCAACTACGTCAACGCGCCGGTGATCGCGGCCGAGCGCGGGATCGAGGTGTCCGAGGAGCGCCTGCGCGCGTCGCAGGACTACATGAACACCGTGCGCGTCGTCGTGTCCGCGGGCGGGAGGGACGTCGAGGTGGCGGGCACGACCATCGGGCCCGAGCACAGGCTGTTCCTCGCGCGCGCGCTCAACTTCGGGATCGACATCGAGCTGGCGCCGCGGATGGTCTTCCTCACCTACACCGACCTCCCCGGCGTGATCGGGCGCGTCGGGACGATGTTCGGCGAAGCGCGCGTCAACATCGCCAACATGGCCGTCTCGCGCACGAAGGAGGGCGGGAAGGCGCTGATGGCGCTCTCAATCGACTCGGCGCCGCCTCCCGACCTCGTCGCGCGGATCCAGCGAGAGGGGTTCGACGATGTTCGCTTCATCGGGCTCGACTAGAGGCATCCCGTCGCTCGGCCCGCGCGGCGAGGGGTGGGTGGCGATCCAGTTCATCCTCATGGCGGCGATCGTCGGCGGAGGCTTCCTGGAGCCGAGCTGGCCGGCCGGAGTGCGCGATGTCCTCAGGGGCGCCGGCGCGGTTCTGGTCGTTGCGGGCTTCGTGCTCGCCGTCACGGCCGTCCGCGCCCTCGGGCGCTCGCTGACGCCCTTGCCGCTCCCGTCGACGCGCGGCGGTCTCGTCCAGGCGGGCCCGTACCGCCTCGTCCGGCATCCCATGTACGGCGCCGGGCTGCTCGTCTTCGGCGGCTACTCGCTGCTCACCGGCGTTCCGGCCCTCGTGCTGACCGTGGCCCTCGCGGCCGTCTGGGCGCTCAAGTCCCGTGTGGAGGAGGGCTGGCTCGTGACGCGCTACCCCGAGTACGCCGCCTTCCGCGCCCGCACACCCCGGCGCTTTCTGCCCTTCGTCTGGTGAGCGCGGGCCGCCGGTAGTCTTCCGGCGTGCGGACCGCCTGGCCCGATCCCGTGGAGCGCGTCGCCTCGTTCCTGCGCGAGTCGGGCGCAGAGGCGCGGCTGGAGGAGTTCGAGACGGCGACGCCGACAGCGGCCGACGCGGCGAGGGCCGCCGGCTGCGGGATCGAGCAGATCGTCAAGTCGCTCGTCTTCGCCACCGACGCCGGCGAGCTCGTGCTCGCCCTCGTGCCGGGCGACCGCCGGGCCGATCCCGCGAAGATCGCCTTCGCCGCCGGGGCGCGCACCGTGCGCGTCGCGACGCCGGAGGAGGTCGAGGCGGCGACGGGCGTGGTGCCCGGAGCCGTCGCGCCGTTTCCCCTACCGCCCGGCCGGCGCGTGTTCGTCGACCGGACGCTGCTCTTCCGCGAGCACGTCTGGGTCGGCGCGGGCTCGTCCCGCCACCTCGTCCGGCTCGCCCCCGTCGAGCTCGTCCGGCTCGCTCGGGCGCAGCCGGTGGACGCCGTGCAGGAGGCCGATACCATTGACCGCCCGAGAGCGAAGGAGCGCTGAGCAGCGATGCGTGAGACCGAGAAGATCTGGATGAACGGCGAGCTCGTGGACTGGGCAGAGGCGCGCGTCCACGTCGGCGTGCACGGCCTCCATTACGGCTCCGGGGTGTTCGAGGGGATCCGCTGCTACGAGACCGAGGAAGGGCCATCGGTGTTCCGCCTCGTGGAGCACCTGAAGCGCTTCGAGAACTCGGCGCATCTGCTCTACATGGAGCTGCCCTACTCGGTCGAGGAGATCCGCGCGGCGACACACGAGCTGATCGCCGCCAACGGGCTGCCGGAGTGCTACGTGCGCCCGATCGCGTTCTACGGGTATGGAGAGCTGGGCGTCTCGACGGCGGGGAACCCCGTCGAGGTCGTGATCATGAGCTGGCCGTGGGGCGCCTACCTCGGCGAGGGCAGCCTGCGCAACGGCATCACCGCGAAGATCTCCTCCTGGAGGCGCATCGGGCCAAACGTGATCCCGCACGTCGCGAAGGCGACCGGCATCTACCTCAACTCGATGCTCGCGACCACCGAGGCGAAGCGCGCCGGCTACGACGAGGCGATCCTGCTCACCGACGACGGCTTCGTCGCAGACGGGCCGGGCGAGAACATCTTCGTCGTCAAGGACGGCATCATCGTCACGCCGCCGCTCTCGACCTCGATCCTGCCCGGGATCACGCGCGAGTCGGTGATCGAGATCGGGCGCGAGCTGGGCTACGACGTCGAGGAGCACAGCCTCATCCGCAGCGACCTCTACCTCGCCGACGAGGTGTTCATGACCGGTACCGCAGCCGAGGTGACGCCGGTGCGGGCCGTGGACGACCACGAGATCGGCGTCGGCCCCGTCACGCTCGAGTTGCAGAAGGTCTACCTCGACGCCGTGCGAGGACGCGATTCTCGGTGGAGCCACTGGCTCGACGTCGGGGCCTTCTTCGCTGACGCGAAGAAGCCCTAGAGAGGCGGTGTGGCTCGAGCCTCGCCGGGGGTCACGGCGAGGCTGGAGTCAAGCGATGCGTACAAGATGACGAGACTGTCCCGACACCAGGCCTCACCTAGCGTTTCGGCGCAGCCGAAACGCCTCCCGCTGTCGCGGCCGTGGCTCGACGAGCGCGAGGAAGAGCTCGTCCTCGACGTGCTCCGCTCCGGGCGGCTCTCGCTCGGCCCGTCGATCGACCGTTTCGAGGAGCTCTTCGCCGAGCGCGTCGGCGCGCCCTATGCCGCCGCCGTCTCGAGCGGCACGGCCGGGCTGCACCTGCTGACCCACATCGCCGGGCGCGGTCCCGGCGGAGAGGGGATCACCG
>Ga0082335_1009076_pt1 | contig 10915 bp, 9 predicted proteins | sample Subgrocontami58m_FD_72375 | JGI IMG/M metagenome (GOLD analysis project Ga0082335, IMG submission 72375) | Subsurface groundwater microbial communities from S. Glens Falls, New York, USA - GMW37 contaminated, 5.8 m (SPADES assembly) (version 2) ... | reverse complement strand
CGCTGTTGGTTTGCGGTTGACCGAGTAGGTTGCCGTGCTTTGCCGTGTCTTCAAATGCTTTTTGCAGTTCGGCTGGGACGTAGCCTTCTAACACGGCTTGTTCGCGCACGGCGGGCATGATCTTGATCATGTTCACTTCTTTGGGGCAGACGCGCAAACAATTCATGCACGTTGTGCAAAGCCAAAGATCGGGTGAAGAGAAAAGATCAATGCCCATCTGCGTCTTGCGATGGATCTTGCGCGGTGAGTAGTCGCCGACAATATCTATCGGACACACGGCGGTGCATTTGGCGCAGCCGTAACACCAATTGAGACTCTCGCCACCGGGGAGTGCGGCTACTTTTTCTAATTTATCAACGTCGTAATCCCAGATCACTCTCTGCTCGAACATCCGATTCCAATGACCGGAGATGTCCATGCCTTCGACGACGAGATGTTCTTTCTCGATGATCTTTCCGGGTTCTATTTTGTCTAAACCGACAGCCATATCTCCTCCAGATTCAATTACCAATTACTAATTACGAGTGAAAAGGTAATTGGTAATTAGTAATTGGCTTACATCTCCATTTTCCAAACGCCCAACAATCTTCGTGATAATTCCGGCAACTGCGGCACCACTTTGTTGAACTCTTGAGTCATTCTGATTCGCAACGTGGTGTACATGTAAACGGCGTAGACGCACGAGAGAAAAACATCAATGCCAAATGGGCTATTCTTCACGCCGAAGTTGGAAAATCCGGCGGCTTCACCGGTGGCGCGAACGAAGGCAATCGCCACGCCGACTTTCATATATGTTTCGCCCGCGTCCTTGCCGTGCAAGTCGTAAGCATTCTCAACGACTAACGGTAGCGCGCCCGTGCCGACTCGCGGATCCCACATCCAACGAGTCCACAACCAACGATCTTCGGGAAGTGTGAAGTGCAAAACTTCAGAAGCGAGATCGCATAACATATTTTCGGGCAAGTTTTCTTCTTCTTTGCCCGGCAATTGTTTATGCGCTAAACGCACGTCGCCCCAATAACCGGAGAGACAATCCACGAAACCTTGAAAACGTTCTTGAGGTTGAGCCGGGTGATACAACAAATACTCAAACGAGTTGCATAACCCTTCGACGCCCATCACATCAATCAGCGCATCGGCTTTGCGCCGCGTGGCAAAAATGGATCGCAGCACCCATCGTAATTGTTTGCGATCAAGTCCCTTCACCGATTCGGGCGCGAGCAGTTGGCGGAAATGCGCACTCTTCTTTTCCAGTTCCGAAGTAATATCGCCGAGTTCAGCCCGCCCAACTTTCTCGAGCGCCTGCGTCATAAACTCTTGCGCGGTTTCGGTGTCTACGATTTGACCTTCAGGCATGATAGGCGTTAGCGGGAATAAAAATTCTCATCCACGAAGTTCACAAAGAATCACGAAGAAAACATTTTATTAGTGTTCCTTCGTGTTCTTCGTGGATCGACCTCTGTAGTAAAAAAATTACGCAGTGACCCTCGATTTTTTCGCGATCAACGCCGCCGCTTTCATTGCCGCTGCACCCGCCATTGCCATTGTGTCATCTAAGTCTTTCGGTCCTGCCGCCGCACCCGCCACAAAAATTCCGGGGACGGATGTGGCGGTTGGGTCGAGACCATGGGGGACGTCAATGAAGTTATATTTGTTTTGCTGGACGCCAAGAATCTTGGCGACCTCTTTCGTGCCTTTGCTCGGCTCCATGCCCACTGCCAAAACGACGACATCCATCGGCACTTCCATCGGGCGACCCATCGTCGTGTCTTCACCGCGCACTATCAACCGATCACCTTTGCGGATGATCTCGGTGATGATGCCTTTGACGTATTGAACGTGATACTTCTCTTGCGCCGGCCAATAAATTTCGTTCTCCCAATAACCATACATACGCATATCAATGTAGAAGATAAAAACTTTTGCGCCCGGCACTTGCTGACGAATTTCAATCGCTTGCTTTGATGAAATGCCGCAGCACACTTTGGAGCAGTATTCATTTCCGATTTGACGGTCGCGGGAGCCGACACATTGAATAAAGCACACGCGCTGAGGCGGCGTCCCTTTAGAGGGCGTGACGAATTTGTTTTCCTTCAACATCTTCTCGGCATCCGCCAGCGTGATCACATCGTCGTATTCGTAGTAGCCGTACATCTGCGTCTCACGACCCGGATCGAAATGTTGAAAGCCGGTGGCGACGATGATCGATCCAACGTTGATCGACTCGCCGACTCCGTTGCCCGACTTGGCGATCTTCACCGTGAAGTCGCCAGCCGCTCCCGAACATTCCACCACTTCCGAGCCGGTGCGAATGCTCACCGATGGATTCGCTTTGGCGGCGTTGATCAATTCGTTCATTGCCTCTTCCGCAGATAGAAATCCATGCGTGAGCGCGGCGTAGTGTTCGGCAATCGGGATGCCGCCGAGTGCGTCGCGGTTCTCAACCAGAATCGCTTTCTGCCCGAGATCGCCGATGAGTCGCGCCGCTTCGAGTCCGGCGGGCCCGCCGCCAATGATGAGTGTGGTATCTGATGCCATGTTTCCTCCGAAAAATTCCAAACCCCAAAACCACAAACTTCAAATTTGAAATTTGTTCTTTTGAAGTTTGTAGTTACTAAGCGTCAATATCTTCCCAAGAAATATATTCTTTCTCGCCGCTCTTCAACTTCTTCAAATCTTCTTGAAACTCTGCCCACGCTTTTTCATGATCAATGTTCATCTTCTCAAGCAGAGGACGATACTCTGTTGAATGCCAATGCAACTGACAAACGCGATAAGGATGCGCGCCCATCGCCAGCGCGGCGAATTGCGCGTCGGACATCACGGGGACGCCGACGTTTAACCCGTGCGCTGCGCCGACGAACTGACTCTTATCGAGCGTGGTCACACAACCGGTGTCGTGCGTGATCACCACGTCGGGATTTGCCTCTTCCTTCATTACTTCAATCTTGCGCCGTGTGGCAAAGGAGCGAGTGAAATCACGTTGCACCAAAATATGACGGAAACCAAAACCACAGCAATCGAACCATGTCGAATAATCGCGTACTTCCGCGCCCAAGGCTATAACTGTTGCCGACACCGTTGCCGTGCGTTGCCCGCCGTAAATATCGGGGTCGTAGATCGCATCCTCTTGAACTAACTTGTAATAGTGACAGGCAGGATGAACAGCCACGGCGATGTTCGAGAAGTCGAGCGTCTGTTTTGCCGCGATGCGATCACGCACGGCGTGAATCCATTCCGAGTAATGCACGATCTCTTCCGGCATGACCATCGGCTTTTTGAGCTTCTTCATCACGTCACGCACTTGATGGCGAATATCTTCGTGGTGCATCAGTTGTTCGCGCATTTCTTTGTAATGACCGTACGATGTGCCGCAGTGAATGATCGGAAAGTAGCCCGTCTCGTAGGCGGCGGCGAAGTTCCGCATCCCGACTCCGGCTTGCGCGGCGGCATTCGAGGTGGCAGAGGCATAATAGTTCCACGCCGTGCAGGATGTTTGATCGGTTGGATCAATGTATTTGAAATTTAATTTTCGATTGAGCCAAAAGATCGCCGTTGAATAACCGGGGATGTGCCCGCACTGCCCGCACGACTTGTGATGCCACGTCAGTTCAAGCGGAATCTTTTTCTTACGCCCAAACTTGGTCATCACTTCAACGTAAGGCTCCGGCACACGTTGAACGATCCACTCGCCTTCATGCTCTAACTCAAAAAGGTGTTCGTGATAATCTTTGGGCGCGTATTCTGCTTGACGTTCAAACGTGCGTGATGATTTTGTGTTGACTGCGTCGTAAGGAATTGTCATAGTCGTTATACCTCGTATCCCGCTTCTTCTAACTTCTCTTCCATTACATCGTTGAGGATCATGTGCAAGCCCTCATCCACTGCGGCGATCATGTCCATCACGCCGGTGTTGTGCCAGATCAAATACAACTCGATGATCGTCTTATCGTCTACTTGCCAACCGGTTGAGGTTGTGTGAAGAGTCTCAGGTGGCAGCGCCCGCCGCCATAGATCAAGCTCCGCCGAAACTTCGCGCACTTGCGGACCCCAATCGGGGAAGGCATCAGGCTGAAGCATATCGGGCGAGACTTGCGTGCCGGTGCCCATGATCTTGTAGATCACGCGCCCATAACCTTCAAGCGCCTGCTTGGCGGATCGCAAACCATTCTTCACCGACACTTCACGGATGATGGTGATGAGACCGCCCGGCGAATTTTGGCGCGGGCAACGGTTGCACGAAAAACATTGCGAGCAGTTCCACACGTCGTCGTTCATCTGCTCGTAGATCAATTCAACATCTTCGCGCGCCGCCGCTTGAGCGATCTTGCGCGGCGAGAAATCGTAGAAGCGCGCCGAAGGGCAGGCGGCGACACAAATGCCGCACTCGTAACAGCCGTAGAGATACGCCGGAAAACGCGAGTCGGCTTTCACCGCCTCCCACAAGCGTTCTTTTTCTTCGTAAGCAACATCGGGATATTTGTCTTTAAAAAGTCCCATGCTAATCTCTGGTGAACAGTAAACAGTCATCAGTTATCAGTTGGGTAACTGATGACTGCTCACTGATAACTGATCACTAAAACGCAATCACCGCATCCGCATTCAACGCCATATCGTTAAATGCCGCGCCGCCGATCATCTCCACGCCGTCAATCAGATCTTCAAATTTGAGTGCGTGTAAATCGAGCGACGGTTGGCAAACGTATAACTTCACGCCACACTCCATCGCTTGTTTAATGAAGAATGCCAGCTCTTTGCCGCCGCCGCCTTTTTTTGGAACGATCAATTTTTCCGGCACGCCCTTTTGCAAAAGAGTGGGACCGTTCATCGTGAAATAGATTCCCACTTCGGCGTCCATCGCCGCGCCAGCCGCCGCCAAATAAAACGGCGTCGCCGAGCGTTCGGGCATATCCACTCCGTGTGTTTGCACGTATAAAATCTTTTTAGTTTCGTCGTCCACTTTTACTCTCCAAAGTTGCAACACCTGACAGGTCTTGCCGAATTTAACACCCACCAAGTTTTAAACAAACCTGTCGGGTGTGGTGATTGAGCGTGCTTATAGAGAAGGAATTTATTTCAGTTCCTTTATTTCCTTGATTCCGTTAATCTTTTACACGAAGAGCTGTACTTCGGCGTCCGCCGCGTAATCCAAGAACATGCCTGCGCCGCCGACAGTGCATTCGGGGATGAAGTCTTCTTTTTGGAAACCGAAGACAGTCATCGTCATCTGGCAAGCGATCATATTCACGCCCGCTTCGACACACATCGCTCGCATCTCAGGCACGGAAGCCACACCTTTGTCATGAAACAGTTTCTTCATCATGCCGGTGGCCATCATATTGAATCCCGGAGTCGCCATCATCGCCGTCGGGATGGGCCAGTCAATTTTCTGAAACGCTTCTGGACCAAAAGGCATGGTCATCGGCATCGCCGGGTTTCCTAAGGGTGTGACTTCTGCTTTAATATCTTTCAGCAACAAGGTCAAACCATAAAACGTGTGGAAGATTGCCACATCCCAACCCATCGCCGCGCCCGCGCTGGCGAGGATGAGGGGTGGGTAAGCCCAATCGAGCGTGCCTTTGCTGGCGATGATTGCCAATCGTTTGGGAGCGTTCGGATCAGATTTAGACATCGGTGACTCCTTTTGCTGATAGCAGGTGGCTGATAACGTGATGCGTGACCCAAAGGGGTGATGCTGTATGCGATACGCTATCCGCCATGCGAAGCAGCCATTTGCTACTTTAGTCGCTTGAAGTAAAAAATATACTTCTTGTCTTCTTGATGCGAGTCCAACAGTTCATTTCCCGTTTGACGCGCCCAGGCCACCATGTCGGGTGGCGCACCGGGATCGGTGGAGATCATTTTCAGTACTTGCCCGATCTGCATCTCCTTGATCGCTTTCGATGTTTTAATCACTGGCACCGGGCAAAGCATCCCGGAGCAATCGAGTTCTTTATCCGCCTGAAGTGTTGTCATAATTTTTCTCCTTGTGATATAGCAAAACAAAAGCGCGCTTCACGAGCAACCATGCTCCGAAACGCGCTACGCCAACTCTTCCACTAATGAAGTTCGTGCCTCAAGGATTCCGGCTAATACACCGCGCAATAAATCCAGTGCTTCAATGACGCGGGTATCCACGAGCGAATAGTAGATACTTGTTCCTTCACGCTCTGCCAGCACCATCTTGCGATCACGCAGCACTTTGAGATGCCGCGACACCGTAGGCTGGTTCATGGTCAGCGCCTCGGTCAGTTCACCCACATTCCGCGCGCCTTCCGACAGCGCATACAAAATCAGAATGCGGTTCGGGTCAGACAGTGCCTGACAAATTTCTGCGTGCAGTTGATGGACTTCGCGTCGAAGTGTGCTGTGCATATTAACTGTGAAGCAATATATGTTTCAGCGAATAAACGAATAGACGTAACTATTGTAACCTGATATGTCAAGCATTCCATCACTATCTCAGGGGATGCCGCCTCACCCCTGCGGGGGATTTTTATTCTAAGGAGATCAACCCCATCTTGAGAGCCGAGACAACTGCTTGGGTGCGATTCGGTTGGTTGAGTTTGGCGAGGATGTTTTTAGCGTGCGAGCGCACGGTTTCTTCGGAGATGAAAAGTTGTTGACCGATTCCGCGATAAGTTGCCGCCGTTGCCATGAGGCGCAACACATCCATCTCGCGCGGGGAGAGAGGCGTTGGTGGCGGAGTCATTTCGTTTGAACGCGCACCCATTCGTTCCAACAATGTTCGCGTCACAGCGGCGTGGATATATTGCTTGCCCTCTGCTACCGTGCGGATCGCTCGTGACAGTTCATCGGGGCTGACATCTTTCAGCACATACCCATCTACCAGTTCAACCGCCTCTAACACATCTTCGTCAATCTCGGCGCCGCTCAAGATAATGATGCGGGTGGAGGGGCAGTGGCGGCGCACTTCGCGCGCGGCGGCGTCACCGTTCATGGTGGGCATTTTGAGATCGAGCAGCAGCACATCGGGGCAAAGGTCGCGCGTTTGTTGAACGGCTTCGGCGCCGTCACGCGCTTCGCCGATCACTTCAAAGCCCGCTTCGAGTCGCAGGACCATTGCTAACCCTTTGCGAACCACTTCGTGATCGTCGGCGATTAGGATTCGGATGCTCATAGCCGTAACTACTTTGCAACTTCGTCATTGCGAGCGCACTGTGCGAAGCAATCTCGGTCTCGCATAGGAGATTGCTTCGTCGCAAAGAACGCTCCTCGCAATGACGCCTGAATAATCATCAGTCGCCCATCAGTGGCACGCTGATCTTGACGATGGTGTGCGCGCCGGGTTGAGTCAAAATTTCGCTTGTGCCGCGCAGTGAAGTTGCCCGATCTAAAATTCCGCGCAAGCCAAAATGCTCACGGTTAAATTCGCGGGCGAGAGCTAAATTTAAATCGAAGCCGCGCCCGTTGTCTTGCACGGCGAGAGTCGCTTCTGTCTTGCTAATATCTAACCGCACCTGCGCTTGGGTGGCGTTGGCATGGCGCACCACGTTTGCCAATGCTTCTTGGGCGATGCGATACAAGCCGCGCTTTGCTTGTGGCGGAAGTGATTCAAAATCTCCGCGCACTTGAATGTCGAAGTCCACGCCTGTGGCGCGGCAGGCTTCGGCGGTGTAACGCCGCAGGTCGGTTACAAAACTTTCGGCGCTAAGTTGCGAAGGCCATATCCCCATGATAGATTGTCGGACTTCGGCGCGAGTCGATTCGGCGAGCTGCAGCAGACTCGCCAATTCTTTTTTCACCGTGTCGGGTTCGGTGGGCAGAAGTTTGACGCAGGCATCGAGCGAGAAGGTCATGCCAAAAAGTGATTGCGAAACGGTGTCGTGAATCTCGCGGGCGATGCGGATGCGCTCGTCTTGCACCGCCAGTCGTTGGGCGCGATCAATGCACAGCATGGTGGTGCCGACGGCAACCGCCGCTTGACTGGCTATCGCTTGCAGTGATCGCAACCGCGCCGGATCGTTTTCATCCGAAGCGTTAACGATCAACACGCCCACCGGATGCTCGCGCAGTATCATCGGAAAGACGTGATACGTGCCATGTTCCAAGTGTGTGTTGATCGCCGGATTTGCGGTCAAGGTTTCACTCGTCCCCAAACGCGGCTGACCATCGAGCAAACATTGCGCGATGATCCCTTCGTCGGCGGTCATTCGCAAACGCGCCGGATGAGGCAGTCCACCGGCGAACATCGCCCGCCCATCGCGCGCTCTGCCGAGCCAACACGAGACGACGTGATCATTTTGATCGACCAAAGCGATCACCGCGCGCGAGAATCCTAAATCGTTAGTCACCGCTTCTAACACGCGCTCTTCTACTTCGTTAACGTCGCTGGCGCTTTGTAGTGACAAGGTGAGACTGTGGATCACTTCGAGATCGCGATGGGCGCGGTTGAGTTCAACATTCGATGAAGTGAGTCGTGCCATGAGCGTGGTGGCGTAACCAAACGCCCCGGCGATTAAAAAGAATCCGACGACCTGCGCCACCAGCGACAACCAATTTTGATTCGGGGTGACGCCGACTCCGGCGACGACGAACAGCAGCGCCATACCCGAAGCCGAGAACAACGCGCCGCGCAGTTCAAAAAAGAAAGCGGCGGCGAGCAACGGGCTGAAGGCGTAAAGATAATAAGGCGTGTTCCAGCCGCCGCTAAAGCGAGCGAGCGCCGCACAAAAAATAAAATCTACTAACAGTAGGATGGGGCGTTGACGAACAGCGGCGTTGAGTTGAGACGGGAAGAGGGTGATGAACAGATTGACAATGGCGGCAGCGGCGAGGGCGACGATGAGACGCGCCGTGTCTTCTGTGGTGAGCAACCACACCAGAGGTGGGATCAGGCTGATCCAACGATACAGCACCAAGAGTCTAAATACGTGGCGCGTGTTAGTGACATCGCTTTGTTCGTTTAGGGTGATCATGAACACGCTTCGCTTTCTGTCGAGGGGTGAAAACCTTTGCACGCTGATAACGCTGATTATCGCTGAGGTGCGCTGATTCTTTTTTCATTCAGCGTTCTGATTTTTTATGCCGCGAAATAGGATAACACAAGTCCAGACTTCCGAAGTCTCGCAGACTTCGGAAGTCTTTGCCGCTACGTTTCAATCATTTTCAAAAATTCTTCTACCACGCGCGGCTCAAAATGTTTTCCGGATTGTTCGCGGATGTAGGTGATCGCTTTATCGCGCAGCCACGCCGCGCGGTAGGGGCGATCTGAAGTGATGGCGTCCCACACATCTACAATGGCGAAGAGGCGAGCGACAAGAGGAATCTGTTCGCCTTTGAGTCGGCGCGGGTAGCCCGTGCCATCCCATTTTTCGTGATGGCAATAGGGGATGTCGAGCGCTGCTTGCAAGAAAGGGATGGACGACAACATCTCGAAAGCATACTGCGGATGCCGCATCATGATCGCCCATTCGTCGTTGTTGAGTGGACCGGGCTTCAACAGAATTGCATCGGGGACGCCCATCTTGCCAATGTCATGCAGTAACGCGCCGCGCCGGATGTGCAAGATATCTTTCTCTTCCACGCTCATCGCTACCGCCAAATTTAACGCTATCTCGGTCACGCGCTGTGTATGCCCTTCGGTCTCTTGATCGCGCAAGTCCAGGGCGCGCGACCAACCTTCAATGGTGGCGTCGTAAGCGGTGATCAACTCGGCATTCGATTGTTGCAGGTGGTCGAATAAGGCCGCGTTGTCAATGGCAATCGCCGCTTGCCCGGCTAACATCTGCACGAAGTCGAACCATTCTTCATCGTGTGACAGAGGGGCGCGATGGAAAATTTGCAGCACACCTTTGACTTCTCCTTTGGCGATGAGAGGCGCGGCGTAGTAAGACACAAAGCCCTCGCCTGCCAAGAAGTTAGGCGCGGGGAAAGGTTCCTGGCTCAGATCGGGGATGAACAGGGAGCGGCGCTCAAGTGCCGCGTGCCCGGCGTGACCTTCGCCAAAACGCAGCCGAGTTTTTTTGATCGCCGGATTTCTAAAGCCGCTGCCGGCGGCATATTCGAGAGAGAATTTTCCTTTGCTGATTAAAACAGAGGCGGCACTGACATTAAGTTGCGAGAGAACTTGATCAATGAAGATGTTGAGAATCACTCGCAGATCGAAACTATTGCCAATCGCCGTGTCAATGGTGCGGAGGGCACTCAAACGCTCCAATTGCTTCGCCGTTTGTTCGTGTAGCGCGGCGCGTTGAATGGCGTTGGCGGCGATGTCGGCGATGGCAACCAGCACGCGCACTTCGGCTTGGGTGATGTCGGTGGCGCGTCCGATCCACAAGATGCCCAGCGTGGTGTCGTGTGTGATAAGCGGGACACAGGCGAAGGCGTTGATCCCTTGCAAGATGTCTTTGCGCACAAAGTTTGGATCGTGGCGGGCGTCGTTGCTCAAATAAGGTTGACCGCTTTGGATCACGAGTCCGCTCACCCCTTGTCCACTGGGCAGACGGTGACCTATGGCAGTGGTGAAATCACCGCGCCCCAGCTCAAGCACGAGTTCATCAGTAAGAGGGTCGCGTAGAGTGATCGCTTCGCTGTCACTGCGGAAGAGGCGGTGCAGTTGATCGAGAATGATGGGCAGCATATCTTTGCGAGTCGGCGCGGCGCGCAGGGCGACGGTGATGGCGGCAATCGCTTCCAGTTCTTGCTCGCGGTGTTCGCGCTCGGTGATGTCTTCTTTGACTGCCAAGTAATGGGTGGTCTCACCGGTCTCGTTGATGATGGGCGAAATGCTCGCCGACTCCCAATACAGTTCGCCGTTTTTCTTTTTGTTGAGGAATTTGCCACGCCATTCCGCGCCATTCGAGATCGTTTGCCACAAATTTTTGTATTCATCGTCACTGGTATAGCCGGATTTTAGAATGCGCGAGTTCTGCCCAATGATCTCGGCGGCAGA
>Ga0082335_1009075_pt1 | contig 10917 bp, 8 predicted proteins | sample Subgrocontami58m_FD_72375 | JGI IMG/M metagenome (GOLD analysis project Ga0082335, IMG submission 72375) | Subsurface groundwater microbial communities from S. Glens Falls, New York, USA - GMW37 contaminated, 5.8 m (SPADES assembly) (version 2) ... | reverse complement strand
CCCAGGCCGTTGTTGGCTACCGTCACGCGGTAACCGTCGGAGTCCAGCATGCGGCGGGCGACTTCCTGGTTGACGGGGTTGTCCTCGGCCAGCAGGATGTTCCCGCGGAGCCGCTGCAGCGGCGCCGGCGCGGGTGCCGGGGCGACCGGAGGCCCGGCGGGGGCTTGCGTCGCGCCGCCCATGATCCCGGCCAGGCAATCGTAGAGCGCCGACTGGCGCACGGGCTTGGCGATGTAGACATCGACGTCCGCCTGGCACACCTGCCTGATGTCCGCGTGCCGTGCCGCCGGAGCCAGCATCACCACCCGCAGCTTTGCGAACGCGCCGTCCGCCTTGATCCTTCGCGCGAGCGCGATGGCGCTCCTGCCGGGAAGCGCGTGGTCCAGGATGGCCGCGTCGTAGGGCATTCCCCGCGCCGCCGCCGCGCGCAGGGTTTCGATCGCCTGCTCGGGCATGACCGCGTAATCGTTGGCGAGTCCCCAGGCGGCGAACTGGGCGCAGAGCGTGATGCGGCTGCTCGCGTTGTGGTCGACCAGCAGGACCCGCAGGCCCTTGAGAGGGCCGTGCGCGGCCGATTGGGCCTGCGCCTGTTGTTCTGCCTTTCCGAATCGGGCGGTGAACCGGAAGGTCGAGCCCGCCCCGGCGGCCGACTCGACATGGATCTCGCCGCCCATCATTTCCACGAGCTGCCTGCTGATCGCCAGCCCCAGGCCCGTGCCGCCGTGCTTGCGCGTGGTGGAGCCGTCGGCCTGGGAGAAGTTCTCGAATATCCGGTGCCGTGCTTCCGCGCTGATGCCGGGGCCGGTATCGCTGACCTCGAATCGCAGCACGACTGCGTCCTTCGACTGCTCGACGTTGGACACGCGCACGACGACTTCGCCGCGTTCGGTGAACTTGATGGCGTTGCCCATGAGGTTGGTGAGCACCTGGCCCAGGCGCAGCGGATCGCCTTTGACCAGCGTGACGACGTCCGCGGGGATGGCGCAGACCACGTCCAGCCCCTTGTTGTGGGCGGACTCGGCAAGCAGCTCCACCACGTCCTCGACGGTCCTGCGCAGGTCGAAGTCGACGCGCTCGAGCTCGAGCTTGCCCGCCTCGATCTTGGAGAAGTCGAGAATGTCGTTGATGATTCCCAGCAGCGCCTTGCCCGAGCGGTGCACGGTTTCCGCGAACCTGCGCTGCACGCCGGTCAGTCCCGTTTCCAGCAGCAGGTCGGTCATGCCGAGAACGCCGTTCATCGGCGTGCGGATCTCGTGGCTCATCCTGGCGAGGAACGAGCTCTTCGCGCGGTTCGCAGCCTCGGCCGCCTCCCGGGCCGCGCGCAGTTCTTCCTCGCCGCGCTTGCGGTCGGTGATGTCGCGCGCGATGTAGATTTTCCCGACCGCGTTGCCTTTCCGATCGAACAGCGGCGCGATGGAGACCTGGATGTCGAATTCTCGGCCGGACTTCGTGGTCGCCTTGGTTTCGTAGGACAGCAGTCCGGCGCCGTCCGGCGCATCGGCCCGGCCTACCTCGCCCGCGCCGGCGGCGCCTTCGCCGATCGTGACCGGCTTGCCGACGACTTCCTCCGCGCCGTAGCCGAACAGCGCCGCCGCGGCGGCATTCCAGCTGGTGATGAGGCCGCCCGTGTCCTTGGTCCAGATCGCCTCGCTCGACTGCTCGACGATGGCCGCCAGGAGCTGGTTCTTCGACTCGCTGTTCCCCAGGGAGACGAGCAGGGTCTCGATGTTGTTCGCCATGTTGTTGAACGCCTCGGCCGCCGTGCGCACTTCCGGCGCGCCTTCGGGCTCGATGCGCACCGCATGGTCGCCCCGGCTGAACCGGTTCGCGCCGTCGGCGAGCATGCGCAGCGTTCCCAGGTTGCCCCGGAACACCAGCCAGATGAACTGCAGCATCAGGAACAGGGTGACGAACACGATCTGAAGCTGCTTGACGAACCGGGCCCAGAGCCGGTTTCCCGCCTTGATCGGCGTCATCTTGCAGTAGAGCGTCCCGTACTCCACGCCGCCCGCGGTCACGGCGACCGTGCCCTCGATCTCGTCGATGGGGGCGATCTTCGAGAACCAGTCCGGCGCCTCGTTCTTGTCGGGCTTGTCCTGGGCGATCACCTTCGCCCCGCTCTTGTCGGTCCATACGAAGCGGTCGGTCTCCCGCTGTGCGACTTGGCTGGTCAGCATCTGGCGGATCGCCTCGTAATCGCCCAGGATGGCCTGGTCGGCCACCAGCGGCGACAGGAATGCGAGCGTCTCCCTCATCTCCCGCTGGTGCCGCGAGGAGGCCTCGGTCACGCCTTCGGCGAGCAGCAGGGAGGTCTGTATGCCGCCGCCGACGATGATGGCGAACCCCACCGCCGCCATCAGCCGGGCGACGATTCCCCAGCTCGACCAGAAGCAAAGGATGCTCAGGACTTTCATTTGTCTCTCGTGAGGTCCTTGACCAGCGTGGTCTTGAAGAACGCGCGGTAGTTGTCGTAGTCGCGGTTGCTGGAGGCGACGAAGCCCAGATCACCCTCGATTTTCAGCAGTTCGGCGCCGGCCTCGAGTATCTTCCTGCCGTGCGGATCCTTGGCCATGTTGACGAGCGCGTCCCTGACTGCGGCGACCGTCTCGGCGGGCAGCTTGGGGTTGGCCATGATGCACAGGTCGTTGTAGATCTCGGAAGTCCAGAGCACGCGGTATTCGAGCCCTTCGCGGCGGGCGTAGCGCTCCATCACGGTGCTGTTCACGCCTGCCGCCGCGACTTTGCTGACGCTCAGCTGCGCGAATGCGGCTTCCTGGTTTCCGGCGAACGTTGTGTTCACGTGGACCTTGGCGCGCATCAGCGCGTCCATGGGCAGCCAGTAGGCGGCGAAGGCGTCAGGCGACGCGAAGGCGACATCCTTCCCCTCCAGGTCCTTCAAGCTCAGTATCGGCGAGTCCTTGCGCGCGACGATCTGTGCGCGGATGCCGGGACCGACCGGCCTCGCGATGACGCGGTAGCCCAGGCGGTCCCGCTCCGGCGTGAAGAAATGGTTGGTGTAGAGAAAGTGGAATGCGCCCTTTTCGGCGATCGCGTTGTTTTCCTTCGTCGTCTTGGACAGCTTGAGCTCGAGGGCCACGCCGCTTTTCTGGCCGACGTAGCCGAGAATCGGGTTCCAGTAGCGCGCGGTCAACGCGATGCTGCGCTGGTTCAGCACGTTGAAGTAAAGGGGCTGGCCGTCGGCGAGGGCCGCGGACTGCGGCCCGAGGGCGGCGGCCAGAAGCAGGACCGCGGATTTCAGTGTCGTTCTTGTCAGCATGGCGCTCTCCTTGGGCGACTGGACTAGAGCATCACTTTCACGAACAGCATGGCGCCCGTGACCGAGAGCAATGCGCCCACGACCTTCAGCATGCCCTCGGTCGTGATGTCGAGGTGGACCTTGTTTCCGGCGTACAGGCCGAGGGCCATCGGGGCCAGGGCCAGCACGAACGCGATCTGGAGCTTGGGCTCGAACAGCAGGCCGGCGAGCAGAAACAGGCCCAGGCGGAATCCGCCGTCGATCACGAACAGCCACGAAAACGTGGCCCGAACGGTGGTCTTGTCCTTCAGCCTGTGCGTCAGGTAGATGATGTACGGAGGCGCGCTGGTGCCGAACAGGGCGCCCGCGCCGCCGCCGACAAGCCCGGTCGGCAAGGCCCATGCCTGTGAGATCTGACCGACCGGCTGTATGCCGAAGATGTTGCGCAGCCCGAAGAACATGGTGAACGCGCCGAGGGTAACCAGCACCGGGCCGTGCGGAAAATTCAGCAGCGCGAAGGTGCCGGCGCAGGCTCCCACCAGCCCGAAGGGCAGCAGCACCTTGATCTCGCTCCAGCTCGCCTGCTTCTTGTTCGCGCCGCCGAGAATGAAGGAGGCCGTGAAGTCGAGCGCCAGTACCAGCGGCACCACGAACTGCAGCGGATAGGACAGGGCGAGCAGCGGCACGGCGATCAATCCCGAGCCGAAGCCGGTGATGCCGCGAATGAAATAGGCGCTGAGGACTATCAGCAGCACCAGCATGTAGTCGCCCATCGCTATTCCCTTGAAATTGAAGCGGACGCGCGTACCTCGCGCTTCCGTGGATTTACGGCAGGCGGGGACTTTTCTTAAGGGTTTTCGTGACGGGCAACGAGCTGGGGACGATTCTGGGTTTGAATAGGTCTCCCGATTTTGCGCAGTTGCGAAGTTGCAACTGCGCAAACTCGGGAGAGTTGGGATGCCGGCTTTCGGCACCCCGACGAGTCGCGGCGGTGCTACGCGAGCCGAAGCAGCCGCGCCGCGGTGAGGCCGAGAATCCGGTTGCGGTCCGCCTGGCTCAGTCCGGCGAGGCGCTCGACCGTGCCCACCGGGTCGGTGAGCCCCATGTCGAAGCAGTAGTCGCTGCCCAACACCACCCGGTCGGCGCCCACCAGGTGAACCAGGTCCAGGTTGATCTGGTCGTTGTGGCCGATGGTGTCATAGGTGAACCGCCGCAGGTATTCGCTCGGCAGGCGCGGCATGTGCTTGAGCTCGGGGCGCACCCGCGTGCCGTGGTCCCAGCGGCCGATCAGCCAGGGAAAGGTGCCGCCGGCGTGCGGCAGGTTGAATTCCAGCTTCGGAAACGCGTCCAGCACAGAGCCGAAAATGAGGTGGGCGGCCGCGACCCCCGTGTCGTAAGGATTGCCGATGAGGTTTTTGAGGTAATAGCGCGTGGTGCGCTCGCGCCCGATCGTGTCGAGCGGGTGCAGGAACACGGTCCAGCCGAGCTCCTCGGCCTTCGCATAGACGTCCCAGAAGCGCTTCTCGTCGAGGTCGGCGCCGTTGACGTTGGTCGCCATGTAGAGCCCGCGCATGCCGGGCAGCCCGGCGGCGCGCTCCAGCTCCTTCACGGCCAGCTCCGGGGCCTGCATCGGGACCATCGCGAGGCCGACGAAGCGCTCGGGGTATTTCGCGTGCGCGGCCGCCGCGGCGTCGTTGTAGGCCTGCGCGAGCGCGAGGCCGAACCCTGGCGAGGCCCAATAGACCATCGGCGCGGTGAGCGAGAGCGCGTGGACGTCCACGCCCTGGCGGTCCATTCCCGCGATCCTCAAACCGAGGTCGACGAACTCCTCGTCGAAGCCGTTGACGATTCTTTCGGTGCGGATGGTGTAGCGGCTGCCGCTGCGCTCGAGCTTCGCGCCTTCCCTCGCGCCGTCCCGTTCGAACAGCTTCAGCCATTCGGCGGGATACCAGTGCGCGTGCGTGTCCACGGTGCGCACGCGCTGTGCGCGCGGGTTCGGTTCGGTCATGCGGCCTCCGTATTCCAGGAGCGAGATGGTAGCGGTGCGAGGCGGCGCGCACAAATTTTCCTGCGCGGGCCCCCCAGGCAAAGCGATGCCGATTTGCTATGGCACGGATTCGCGCCCGGCATTTGTGCGGCATTCGTATCGCGCTATCATGGGCGGCACAAGAACAAGAACAAGCGCCCGGCGATAACGACCGAGAATGCCGCGCGGGCCCCATTCGCAGCAGCAAGCCTGAAAGGAGGCAACATGATCCAGTGTGCAGCCGTTCCGCGGACCTTCGACCTGGCGCGCGCCGCGCGGCTCGCCGCGCGCGTCCTGGCCTGTGCCGTGCTCGCGGCATCGGCCCTGCCCGCAGCGGGCCAGGAGTACCCCGCCCGGCCCGTGAAAGTGATCGTTCCCTACGCACCCGGAGGCGCGACCGACATCATCGCCCGGCACGTCGCGAACAAGCTGAACGAGGTCATGGGACAGAGCTTCCTGGTCGAGAACCGGCCCGGCGCCTCGGGCAACATCGCGCTCGACTTCGTGGCGAAGGCCGCGCCGGACGGCTACACCCTGTTCGTGGGCAACGTGTCCACCAACACGATCAACGAGAACCTGTTCGCGAAGACGCTGCAGTCGCGGCCGTCGAAGGACCTCGTCGCGATCACGAAGCTGGTCGAGATTCCGCACATCGTGGCGGTGAATCCGGCGTTTCCGGCCAACACGGTCGCGGAGGCGATCGACCAGGCGCGCAAGAATCCGGGCAAGTTCAACTTCGCCTCGGCGGGGCTGGGCTCCTATCCGCAACTGGACATGATGAAGCTGCTGAGGGCCGCCGGCGTCGAAATGACGCACGTGCCCTACAAGGGCGGCGCCGGCCAGATGGTGCCCTCGCTCATCACCGGCGAGACGCAGATGGCCTTCATCAACCTCTCCTCCACGATCGAGCACGTCAAGGCCGGCAAGATGCGCGCCATCGCCACGACCGCGCCCACCCGGGTTCCCGAGCTGCCCAACGTGGCGACCATGGCCGAGCAGGGCTATGCGGGCATTGGCACCAACGCGTGGCAGGCGCTGTTCGCTCCGGCGGCGACCCCGAAGCCGGTCGTGGACAAGCTCTTCAACGCCACCGTGGGCATTCTGACCCGGCCGGAGATGAAGGAGATGCTCGCGCGCCAGATGCTCACCGTCACGGTATCCAGGTCTCCCCAGGAATTCGCCGAGCTGGTGCAGAGGGAATCGCAGTCCTGGGGCGATTTCATCCGCGCGAACAAGATCAGCGTCGACTGAACCCAGCCAGCCCGTGGTTCAGCCGCCGCGACGCCACTCGCAGCCGCGCTACGACCTGGTCGTAGAGAAGGACCTCGAGATCCCGATGCGCGACGGCGCCCGCCTCAAGGCGGACGTCTTCCGCCCGCGCTCGGGCGGGCGGCATCCGGTGATCGCGAGCCTCGCCGCCTACATGAAGGACAAGCTCTGGGTCCCGCCGCCGGACCTGGAGGAGCAGCCCAATCCCTACATGAACTGGGAGACGCCCAACCCGCTGTGGTGGGTGCCGCGCGGCTACGCGCTGGTGCGCATCGACAGCCGCGGCTCGGGCAAGTCCCCCGGCCTCACCGATCCCTGGTCGGCGGCGGAGTCGCGCGACTACTACGACGGCATCGAGTGGGCCGGCCGGCAGCCATGGAGCAACGGCCGCGTCGGGCTGAACGGCATCTCCTATTTCGCGATGGTGCAGTGGCTGGTCGCGAACCTGAAGCCCCCGTCGCTGAAAGCCATGATCCCCTGGGAGGGCGCGGCCGACATGTACCGCGATTTCGGCTATCACGGCGGGATCTTCTCCTTCGGCTTCGTCGTCAACTGGTACAACAACCACATGGCCCACCACCTGCTCGGCAAGCCGCAGGCGAGCGCGCCGGACGCGTTCTCCAAGCCCTGGGTCTGGGAATACATGCGCCACAACCTGGACAGCGACTGGTATCACGGCCGGCGCGCCGACTGGGACAGGATCGACGTGCCCCTGTACAGCGCGGGAAACTGGAGCGGCATGGGCCTGCACCTGCGCGGCAACGTCGAAGGCTACGCGCGCGCGGCCTCGCGCCACAAGAAGCTGCGCATCCACGCCGGCACGCATTACCACCCGTTCTATTCGAATGAAGGGCGCATGGACCAGTTGCGCTTCCTCGATTACTGGCTGAAGGGGATCGACACGGGAATCATGCGCGAGCCGCCGGTGAAGCTGCTCATCCGCAAGGGCGGGCACGGCAATTACGCATGGCGCGCGGAGAACGAGTGGCCGCTCGCGCGCACGCGCTGGACGAAGTTCTACCTGATGCCGGATGCGCGTCCGGGGCGCGACGGGGCCGAGGGCGGGCTCGCCGCCGAGGCGCCGCGCAAGAGGACCTCGGTTTCGTATCCCGCCAGCGGCATGACCAAGGCGGGCGTCGCCTCGGCCTCCTGGACCTCGACCGCGCTCGCGGGGAGCCTGCCGCGCATGGGCGTGTCCTTCGAGACCGCGCCGCTTGAGTGCGACACCGAGGTGACCGGTCCAGCGGTCCTCGTGCTATGGGTGTCGAGCTCGACCGAGGACATGGACATCTTCGCCACCATCCGCAACATCGACCCCGACGGCGCCGACGTGTTCGAGCTCGGCCAGCAGAGCCAGCCCGTGCCGGTCGCGAAGGGCTGGCTGCGCGCCTCGCAGCGCAAGCTCGATGCGGGGCTGACCCTGCCGTACCGCCCGTACCACGTGCACGACGAGCGGCAATGGCTGAAGTCCGGCGAGCCGGTGAAAGTGGAAGTGGAAATCTGGCCGACCTGCATGGTATTCAGGAAGGGCCACCGCATCCGCCTGGACATCCAGCCCCGCGACGGAACGGGCAGCGCGCCCTACACGCACTATTCGGCGGACTACAACTCCGGGACCAACACGGTGCACGCCGGCGCAAGCCGGGCCTCGTACCTGCTGCTGCCGGTCATACCCGCGAGGTAGTGGCAAGCAGGTTACCTGTTTTTGGAACTCATTGATCTCGCCATTTTGTGAAGTTGCGAAGTTGCAACTTCACAAAATGGCGAGACTTGGGTAAACCCAAATTCCTGGACAAGTCTGTTAGCACTTGACATCCAAGATACTGCAGGAGGGGCCATGAGAACGATCTCGCTGCTTCTCGCCCTCGCCGCAATCGGGCTCGCCGGTGCGGCCGGCGCGCAGCAGGAGGCGCAGGGATGGCCATCGAAACCGGTGCGGCTCGTCGTCCCGTTCACGCTCGGCGGAGCCACCGACATCGTCGCCCGCATTCTCGCGCCCGGCCTGGCCGAAGCGCTGGGGCAGCCGTTCATCGTCGAGAACCGCCCGGGCGCCGCGGGCAACATCGGCGTGGAATACGTCGTGCGCTCGCCACGACGTCGGCGCAGCGCCTTCCCGAGCTGCCCGACGTTCCGACCATGGCCGAAGTCGGCTATCCCGGCGTGGGCAGCGTCAACTGGAACGGATTCTTCGTCCCCGCGAAGACAGGGCGCGCCGTCGTCGGCAGGCTCCACGCCGCGATCATGGAGGTCATGCAGCGCCCGCAGGTGAAGACCGCGTTCGCGAACAGCTACGTGCCGGTCACGCTGAGCAGGTCGCCGGAAGAGTTCCAGGCGTTCGTCGAGGCCGAGGCCGCACGCTGGGCGCGGGTCGTCGCCGATCACAAGGTGCGCATGGAATAGCGATGCCGGGGATGTGCCCGATGGGAAAATACGGTACATTCCCGCGTCGGGCCGGCGCGTTGCGCCCACCATTGCCGCCATGAAAGAATTCCTCAGGCTCCATCGCGTTCAGGCGATTGACGTGGCCCAAGCGCCTTTCCCCATCACCCAGGAGTTCCACCGAAAATATACGCTGTCGCCGGATTACGCCGACCCGGCGCATCGTCTCTATATTTCGCGCGCGCTGGGCAGGCTGATCGACATCGACCGGAAGCTCCAGCTCCTCGCCTTTTCGGCGCTGTCGCAGGAAGGCGCGATCGCCGCCATCCAGTCGTTCTACCGCAGTCGCGACCGCGAGTCCTTCGCCCCCGATTTCGTCGATCTGTACTATCTGTACGCCCATATCCGCGCGCATCGTCCCGGGACCGTTCTCGAGCTCGGCAGCGGCGCCTCGACCGTGGTCATGGCGCACGCATTGGCGAAGAACGGCGAAGGCCGCCTGATCTCGGTCGAGCCATCCGAAGAGTGGGCGGCATCCACGGCCGCCTCGCTCCCGCCCGATCTGCGGCCGCGCGTCACGATCCGATTCCACCCGGCGGTGGAGGCGAACGTTCTCGGCCATTCGACCTATTTGTTCGATGCGCTGCCCGTCGATACCGCCGACATGATCTACATCGACGGCGCCGCCCATGAACGAGCCTATTTCCAGGGCGCAGAGAACATGGAGTCACTGGACCTGCGCGCCGGGAGCTTCATCTACATCGACCACCGGCCCAACGCGGTCGACTACTTCAAGAGAAGGCGCGAGCAGGCGCTATCCGGGACTCAGGAGGGACGGTGCCAGTACCACCTGTATTGCTACATGGTCGTGCTGGCGGGATTCCACAGGTTCCATCCGTCGCCGTTCGGGTCGGACAGATTTTCGAACACCTTGGTGCAGGTGACGGCACAACCTACGTGAGCGGAATCAGAACGTTCTTCCGGTACGCCGGCCGCTCGCACAGGCGCGCGTACCAGGCGTCGAGGTCGGGCATCGCCGGGCGCTCGATCGGCATCGCGTACCAGGCGTAGGCGAAGCAGCCGAGCGGAATGTCGCCGATGGTCAGCCGCTCGCCGGCGAGGTAGGGCCTGCTTTCGAGCGCGGCGTCGACCATCGAGAACAGCTCGACGCACTTGGCGCGCGCGGCCTCGATGCGGCCCATGTCGCGCTTGTCCGGCTCGGTGCGCACCATGCCCCAGAACACGTCGCGGTAGGGGCCGATCAGCGAGGAGAGGGTCCAGTCCATCCACTTGTCCGAGGCCGCGCGCTCGCCCGGATCGGCCGGCGACAGCGTGCCCGTGCCGTGCTTCGCGGCGAGGTAGCGCACGATCGCGTTGGACTCCCACAGCACCAGGCCGTCGTCCTCGATGGTCGGCACCAGGCCGTTGGGGTTCAACTTGCGATACCAGGGCTCGTTCACCACGCCGAACTGCATTCCCGCGTCGAGGCGCTCGTACGCGAGACCCAGCTCGTCGGCGCACCAGAGCGCCTTCTTGACGTTCACCGAGTTGGTCCGTCCCCAGATCTTCAGCATGAAGTCTTCTCCTCGTGCCAGGCCAGCGCGGATTCTACACAGTTCGCGATTGCAAACGGCCGCGCAGCGGCCAATAATCGCAGCGGAGCGCAACCAGGGGATGACTGCGATGGGCGAGGGCCCGAGACTCGATGCACGGCTTGCCGCGATCCACGCTGCGGAGTACCCGCGCTTCTCGGACGCGGAGATGGAGCGCAGGCGCGCGGCGCTCCTGCGCGTCATGGAGGAGGCGGGCGTGGACCACCTGCTCGTGTGCGGCGAGCAGCGCGCGGGCACCGGCGTGGGCTGGCTCACCTGCTGGCCCGCCACCACCGAGGCCTACGTGATCGTCGCGCCGCGCGAGCCGCAGCTCATGTTCATGGAGTGGTACAACCACTGGCCGCTCGCGAAGATCCTGGCGCGGAACACCGAAG
>Ga0082335_1009074_pt1 | contig 10918 bp, 12 predicted proteins | sample Subgrocontami58m_FD_72375 | JGI IMG/M metagenome (GOLD analysis project Ga0082335, IMG submission 72375) | Subsurface groundwater microbial communities from S. Glens Falls, New York, USA - GMW37 contaminated, 5.8 m (SPADES assembly) (version 2) ... | reverse complement strand
AACACCGCGTCGAGCGGCAGGGCGGCCTTCAGGCCGGCCTCGATCTCGCGCAGGAAATCGCGGAAGAAGCCTTCCTCGACCGGCCCACCCGGCTGGGCGAGCGACACGCGCAGCGGCACCGGCGTCCAGTTGCCGGTGCGGTCCATCTCGGTGAAGAAGCCGGGCAGGTCCGGCATGGTGATCGACGCGCCGGAGCGCGCCTCGCTCACGATGCGATTGCCGCGGATGTCGACATCCTGCTCGAAATCGGCGGCCGTTGTGACGGGAGAGAAGCGGTTGCACTCGATGGCGAAGCCGAGGATGGCTATTCGCGGGTTCTCGCTGGACACGATCTCCTCCTTAGCGCTGTCGGGCGAGAAACGCCTCGACCAGCCCGTTGAACGTAGCGGCCTGCTCGAAATATGGCGAGTGGCCGGCATCGGCCATCAGGGCGGCTTCGCCGCAGGGCAGGGTTGCCGCGATGGCGCTTGCCAGGAAGGGCGGGAAGACCACGTCCTCGCCGCCGGCGATCAGAAGCGTGGGCACATTGAAGGTCTTTAGCTCGGCCGTGCCGCGGCTTGCCGTGCGACGGAGACCGGCGCGCAGTTTCTCCTTGTCGAGTGCGCCCGCCATCTCGTCGATGCTGCGATAGAGAAGGTGCAGCTCGGGCGAACGTTCCGCCGCCGGCGCGCCGATCGCGGGATGGATTCCCTTGGCGGCACCGTCCTTGAGCTTGGCCTCGGCGTCCGTCAGCCAGGCATCGTACTGTTTGCCGCCCGAGGGATCGCAGCCGCGGCGGTCGAGCGTGCCCGAGGTCGAGCTCAGCACCAATGCCTTCACGCGTGTCGGATGGGCGAGCGCGTATTCCAGCATCGTCCAGCCGCCCATCGACTGGCCGACGAGGCGCACGGCGGGAAATTTCAGATGATCGATCAGCGCGGCGAGGTCGCCGGCATAGTCGGCCGGATCGGGGCCGCCGGCGATGGCGGTGGAGGGGGCGAAGCCGCGATGGGCGAAAGCCACACAAGCGTAATGCGGCGCGAAATGCGCGACCTGCTGCCACCAGCTGAGGTGATTGCCGCCCAGACCATGCGCGAACAGCAGCGCCGGCCCGTTGCCTGTCACCTCATAGTAGAGATCGCCGAACGGACGTCTCAGGCGGCTGGTCGAGCGCTGGGGCGCGCTGTACGAAGTCATGCATGGTCCTCTCAGAAGAGGACCAGCCTAGAGCCCAGAATGCCGAGCGGCCAGCGGCCGGCAGCATAGAGATGAAACTTGCTTTCGAAGAGCGAAGCGGACTGGCCGGCGAGACGGGCGACCGCCAGCTGGTAGACCGCCTGCGAGGCTGCACCCGCCGCGACATGGATCGAGGCGGCAGCCGCCTTGCCCATGCGGGCCGCGGCGGTCGCGGCCTTGCCATGCACGAGTTCGCCGGCTTCCGTCGTGAGGTCGGTGAGCGACGCCCACAGTACGCGCTCTGGATAGCGGGCTTCGGCCTGGGCGAGCAGCATTCGCCGCAGGGACTCCTCGCGGTCCCACCATGTCGGTGTCCAGTCGGGTGCTTGCAGCAGCCGCTCGGCCTCGGGCCAGTCGCGCGCCAGGCCGATTTCGATGGAGTCGATGCCGAGTGCTGCGACATAGGCAGTCGCGTCGCTGCGGTCACCTTCGGTGAGCGGCTCGCCGAGCGCTGCAAACCACGATGCCGCGCGCACGTCGGCGTGCAAGGAGTCGAGAAGCGTCCGTGGCAGCATCATGCTCATGCGGACCGCGAGCCTTCGGCTCGCTCATGAGTCCGGGCGAGCCGAAGGCTCGCGGTCCGCATGAGGTTCACGCCGCTTGCCGGATCTCCGGCAGGGTCAGGCCGTACTTGGCGGCCACTTCGGTGGCGCGCTTCACATAGTCCTGGCGCATCTCGTCGTTGGTGCGCTGCTTGATCTTCCACTTGCGGAAGATCTCGTTGTTCCTCGACTTCGAGCCGCCGAAGAAGGATGGCAGGTAGGGGTAGTATTCGTTCACTGCCGCCTGCAGCCGCGCCTTGCCGTCGGGCGTCTTCACCAACTCGGCGGAGAAATCCTCGCCGAACTGCGCATGGAAGCGTTCCTCCGGCATGGTCGCGCGCGCCAGATTGCGCAGGGGATGGAAGGTGCAGTGGAGCAGGTCCTCGACCTGCAGGATCTCGGCCAGGTCGGCCAGCAGCTTGATGGCGACGAACTCCTCCCAGGTTTTCAGCGGAAACTCGAAGATCGACAGTGGCTTCTTGCCCGCACCCGGCACCATGCGTTGCTCGGGAATGCCCATTTGCACACCGAGCTGCTTGAAGCGCACGTGATGGCCGTATTCCTCCATCGCCACGCGGCAGGTCAGCCACTTGGCGTAGGGCGTCGGCGCATAAGCGATCGCCGGCTCGTCGAATACCTGCGCGCCGTAGAGCTCGTTGATGGCATGGCTGATCACGAGCTTGGAGACGGCCTCGCGATATTCCTCGGGTGCGTCCTTCAGCTCTTCCACGGTCTTCACGACGATGTCGGTCATGGCGGATCTCCTCAGACGAGCGGTTCGGTATTGAAGGCTTCGAGATCGGTGGTCATGTCGGTGAACTGGCCGCCGAACTTGGCGGTGAGGTCCTGCGCCAGTGTCGCGGGCGTATCGACGACGAGCTTGGCCACGGGACGCGGCTGGCTGAACAGGAAGACCTCGCGACCACGCACGCCAAACAACTGGCCGGTAATCGATTTTGCCGCTGGCGAGGCGAGGGAGGTCACGAGTGCAGCCACGTGATGCGCGCCGATCTTGAGCGCGCGCTCCTTGTAGGTCTTCTGCGCCTCGTTGGCCGGCTGGATGATGTCGGTGACGCGCGTCTTCGCAAACGGCGCCACGGCATTCACGGTGATGTTGGCGCGCTGCAGGTCCATGGCGCTGACCCGCGTGAGGCCGAACAGCCCGGCCTTGGCGCTGGCGTAGGCCGCCTGGCCGAGATTGCCGTAGAGGCCGGCCGAGGAGACGATGTTGACGATGCGACCCCAGTCGTAACCATCCTTGCCGCCCCGTCCGGATTTGCCCTGCTCGCGCATGACGCCTGATGCGGCGTTGATCAGGTAGAAGGCGGAGGAGAGGTTGGTGCGGATCACCGCATCCCAGTCGCGAGGATCCATGCGAAAGACGAAGGCGTCGCGCAGGATCGCGGCGTTGTTCACGATAATGTCGATGCCGCCGAAATTCTTGATCGCCAGATCGACGAGTTGTTTGGCGGCGCCGGGCGAAGCAATGCTCTCGGAGAAGGCGAGGGCGTTCTTGCCTAGAGCTTTAGCGGTCTCTCGGGCAACCGCAGGATCGCCGTCCTCGCCTGCGATCGAGGCGCCGTTGTCGGCCACGATCACTTTCGCGCCCTCGGCCACCAAGGCCTCGGCGACGGCGCGGCCGATGCCGCGGCCGGCGCCGGTGACGATCGCTGAGCGTCCTTCCAACAAAGCAGTCATCGTTCCGCTCCCGTTTTCTTGTTGGCGCTGGCCATCTCGGCCGCGGTGTAGAAAGCATCGGCGTGGATATCGATCCGTCGCATGCCGCGTTGCTCGAGCAGCCGCGTCGCGGCTTCGACCATGACCGGCGGTCCGGCGAGATAGGCCTTGCAGCCGTCGACCTCGTCGAAGTCGGCGGCGACGGCGTCATGGACCAGGCCGCAGCGGCGGGTCATGCCGTCGCCTTCGCTCAGCACCGGAATGAAGTGCAGGTTCGTGTGTTGGCCCGCCAGCGCGGTGAAATGGTCGTGCAGGTAGAGGTCGCGCTCCGTGCGGACGCCGAAATAGCAATAGATGTGCTGCGGAAGCCTCTTCTGAAGGGCGCGCTCGACGATCGCCTTGATCGGCGCCATGCCCGAGCCGCCGGCGACGGCGATAATGGGGCCGCGATGGGCCTCGCGCAGATACGAGGTCCCGAACGGCCCTTCGATCCGCACGCTATCGCCGACCTTGAGCTGTTCCGAAACGTGGAGGCTGGTGGCGCCGCCTGCGGTTCGGCGGATATGAAATTCCAGGATCGGATCGCCCGGCAGATTGGCCATCGAATAGTCGCGCGGCGGACAGCCGTCGAAGGTGACGGAGGCGAACTGGCCGGCGGAGAAATCGAACGGGCCGCCCGAGGCGATCTCCAGCCGCACGCGCTTGATGTCATGCGTGGCGTCGTCGAGGCCGACAACCTTGCAGGCGAGCAGGCGGCGCGGATGGACGATCAGATCGTCCTCCTCGAGCCAGGCGACCTCGGAGTCCTCCCAGGGAACGGCACGACAGGCCAGGATCAGGCCGCGTTCCTTCTCCTCGTCGGACAGCGCGAATTCGGAATAGCCCTCCATCGTCACCTCGCCCTTGACGAGGTGGGACTTGCAGGCGCCGCAATTGCCGGACTGGCAGCCGAACGGGTAGGAGACGCCTGCATCCAGCGCCGCCTCCAGGATGGTGGCGCCAGTCGGCACGTCGATGGTGCGGTCGGCCTGGGCGATGCGGACTTTGAAGCTCATCGGGCACTACACGCGAGAATTTGTTTGCTCCCCAAACAATCGCCGTTTACCACTCGTCTCATGGGCCGTCCACCCGTCAAGAGATCCGCCAAGATATCGGCCAAGACACTCGCCCCGGCACTCGACCGCGGTGTCCTGCCGACACTGCTGGGCTATGTGCTGCGCCGCGCCCAGTCGGCGGTGTTCACCGACTTCGCCGCCACCTTCCAGGCAGCGGGCGTGGCCCTCACGCCGGGTGAGTTCGGCCTGCTGGTTCTCGTCGCGCGCAACACGGGCCTGAGCCAGATGGCGCTCGCGCGGGCACTGGGCATCGACCGCTCGACCCTGGTGCCCATCCTCGACCGGCTGCAGGCGCGCGGCCTGCTCGTGCGGCGGCGCTCACCCACTGACGGCCGCACCCATGCGCTCGAGCTGACGCACGCCGGCACCAAGGCACTGGCGCGCTTCACTGCCTTGGTGCGGGCGCACGAGAAGCGAATCGCGTCCCGCCTTTCGACCGCCGAAACGCAGACACTCATCGGCCTCCTGGAGAAGGTGCGGGCCGGCGCACGTTCGATATAGTCCGCCCGCCATGATCGACGCTCAATGAACTCAGCCCATCCCGATTTCGGCCATATCGACGGCCAGTCGATGACCGATGCCCAACTGCTCGCGGTGCTGCGGGCCAATCCGCCGGATCCGGTCAAGGTACTCAACGGTGAGATGCTCGACATCGATTCGGCGCGCGGCACCTGCCGCTTCCGCTTCGAGATCGTGCCGGCCTTCTGCCATTCGAACGGCCGCGTTTGTCAGGGCGGCTTCCTGACCGGCATGGTCGACACCGCGATGGCCAACGCAGCCATCGCCAAGGGCAAGATCGCGGTCGCGGTGCCGACACTGGAACTCAAGATCAGCTTCTTCGAGGCGATGGGACCGGGGATCGTCTACGCCGAGGGTCGCGTGATGCGCTGGGGCGGCTCGGTCGGTTTCCTCGACGGCGATATCAAGGACGAGAAGGGTCGTTTGATCGTCCATGCCACGTCGACCATCAAGATCGTGCGACCGAAGCAGGCGCTCCGCGCCAGCGGAGCGTCCGGCGGCGTGTAGCGCTGCAGGGAGCGTAGCGACCGAAGCGCGGGCGCCGCACGGTGCAGAAGGGATCGACACGCTAAAGCACATCATGAGCGGGCTGGAAGCCCGCGGTCCGTCAGAGCTTGAGCCAGTGCTCGGCGATCTGGCGGCGAGTGGCGAACCAGGCGCCGCCTTTTTGCTCCATGTGTTCCACGATGCGATCGAGCGCGGCGATGCGGCCGGGCCGGCCGATCATGCGCAGATGCAGGCCGATCGACATCATTTTCGGCGCGTGCTTGCCTTCGGTCCACAGCGTGTCGAAGGCGTCGGTCGTGTAGTCGGCGAAGTCGCGCGCCGTCACGAAGCGGTGGAAGCCCTGGTGATAGTGCATGTCATTGGTGTCGAAGCTGTAAGGCACCACGACATGCCGCTTGCCGCCGACATCGACGAAGAACGGCAGGTCGTCGGAGTAGTCGTCGCTGTCGTAGAGGAAGCCGCCTTCCTCGACCAACAGGCGGCGCGTGTTGGGCGATGGCGTCGAACGCGTGTGCCAGCCGACGGGACGTGTGCCGGCGATCTCCGTGAGTACCTTCACCGTCTTGGCGATCGCCTCGCGCTCGGCCGCTTCCTCCATGTGCGCATGCTTCTCCCAGCGCCAGCCATGGCAGGCGATCTCGTGGCCACGCGCCACCGCATCCTCGATCAGCCAGGGCGACAATTGCGCCGCCATCCCGCAGGTGCTGACGGTGGCGGGAACGCCCAGCGCCTGCAGCCGGTCGGCGATCCGCCACCACGCGGCCTTGGTACCGTACTCGAAGTGCGATTCCATGCAGCGGTCGGGAACGCCCACGACCTCGTCGGTGACTTCGTAGACCTTCTCGTTGTGCGGATCGCCCTGGGACAGCGACATCTCGGCGCCTTCCTCGAAGTTGATCACGAAGGAGACGGCGACGCGGGCGCCGCCGGGCCACTTCGGATCGGGCGGCGTGCGGCCGTAGCCCTTGAGGTCACGCATCGCCCTCACCCGCCCCGATGACCGATGACGTCGGCGAGTGCCGCGGAGAGACCTTTCGAGTCCTTGGCCGCCGGCCGGCGATAGGTGCCGGCGGTCGCCTTGCGCGGATTGAGGCGAACCAGCCCTTCGGCCATCGTGACGGCGGCCTGGATGCCGTCGACCAGCGGCACGGGCACGCGCTCCCGGATCTTGTTGGCAAGCCCCGCGAGCGGCGCCCCGGCCAGAATCACGACATCGGCGCCGTCGTTCCTGACGGTGCCGACGGCGAGGTCGATCAGGACCTGCTCCTTCTCGTTCTGCACGTCGTCGATCGACTGGAACGCCTCGTCGAGCGTACGGATGGCGGCGCAGCGGCCGGAGAGCCCGTGCCATTCCACGATCTCGGCGAACCATGGTTCCAGCGCCTTGGCGAAGCTCACAATGGCGAACTTGCGGCCGAGGGTGCAGGCGACCAGCATCGCGGCTTCGGCCATGCCGACTACCGGAAAATCGAACAGCTCGCGCGCACCGCCCAGGCCGGGGTCGCCGAAGGCCGCGACGATGGCGGCATCGAAGGTGCCGCGCCGTTCGGCCAGCATCTCCAGCATCACCGCGCTGCCGATGGCGGCCTCGGCCCGGGTGGCGATGTAGGGCACGCCGCGCGGTGCGGTCATGGGAAGAAGTTCCGTGCCCGGGCTGGCCACCAGCTTGCCGGCGGCAACCAGCCGGTCGGTGACTCCGGCGGAGGTGTTGGGATTGGCGACCAGGATTTTCATGATGCCACCTTAAGATAGATTTGCAGATTCAGCCGAATCCGTGCTAGTTCTTCGATACAATTGGTGCTCTTGCGGGCACTGCTGGCAACGCCCGGACGGTCCCCGTTCCGGGCGTTTTTTGTGGTCCACTTTCGTCAAATCCGGCGGCGATTTCCCGAACACCCATCATGCGAAGCGGCCGGTGTCGGTGGCACAGGTCGTCAGGGGGCGATCAGGCAGCTGGATCAGGGGCTTGACCCGGGTTTTTGGCACAAGGCGCGGGACACCGCGTGGCACAACGAGGTGTGCCGGAAAATGGTCCATTTTCAGAAGTCCGCGAGCTTGCGCAGGCCCACCAGGCGGTCGCCGATGATCAGGACGAGAATGGCCAGCAGTACCAGGCCGGCGGAGATTGCCGCGATCGTGGGGTCGGGCGTCTCCTCGACGTATTGCAGCATCTGGATCGGCAGGGTCTTGGTCCAGGCGTCTGTGAAGAAGATGGAGATCGGGTAATTGTCCATGGAGGCCAGGAACGCGAACATGCCCGAGGTGAGGAACGCCGGTGCCAGTGCCGGCACCAGCACGCGCATCAGGGCCGTCGGGTAGTTGCAGCCGAGCGTGCGGGCGGCGTCGATCAGCGAGAAGTCGAACAGCGAGAGCGCCCCCACCACCGTTCGCACGACGTAGGGCAGGGTGATCACCACGTGGGCCACGAACAGGCTCGCATAGACGTCGCGCAGGCCGAGTGCCTTGAAGCCCTGCAGCATGGCAATGCCGATCACCAGCCCCGGCAGCATCAGCGGCGAGATCAGGAAGGTGGCGATGGCCTCACGGCCGGGGAAGCGGCCGCGGACGAGGGCGATGGCGCAGAGCGTGCCCAGCGCCATGGCGATGGCGGTCGAGATCGCGGCGACCTGCACTGAAACCACGAGCGCGGGCAGCAGACCGCGCGTGTTGGTGAGCCGTTGGTACCAGCGCAGCGACCAGTCGGGCGGCGGCAGGGTGAAAACAGTCGACGAGCCGAACGACACCGCGATGGTGACGATGAGCGGCGTCATCAGGAACACCACGGTGAAGGCCGCCACGAACCAGACGAAGACGCGGGCTACCCGTTCGGTCGTGGTCATGTGTTGCCGCCCAGGCGGCGGGCGAGCCAGGTCGAGCCGACGACGATGGCGACCGCAAGCGCGAGCAGGATGACCGCGGTGGTCGAGCCGAGCTGCTCGTTGCGCATCAAGAGGAAAGAACGGCCGGTGAGGGTGGCCAGCGTCTGGAACCGGTCGCCGATCAGCAGCGAGGGGATGACGAACATCGACACGCTCATGGAGAAGACGAAGGCGACCCCCGAGACGATGCCGGGCAGGGTGAGCGGCAGGGTCACGCGCGTAAAACTGTAGAGCGGCGTGGCGCCCAGCGTGGCGCCGGCTTCGCTGAGGCGTGGGTCGATCAGCTTTACGACCGAGTAAATCGGCAGGATCATGAAAGGCAGGAAGATGTTGGCGGCACCCAGCACCAGGCCTGTCTCGGTGAACAGCAGTCGCTGCGGTTCGTCCCAGATGCCGAGCCCGACAAGAAGCTGGGAGACGACGCCATCGCGGCGCAGCACGATCTGCCAAGCGAAGGCTTTGACCACTGCGCCGATCGAGAGCGGCAGGATGATCGAGACCAGCATCACGATCTGGACCACCGTGCCCGCGCGGGCGAGCGCAAACGCCGCGGGATAGCCGATGACGAAGCAGAAGAGTGTGACCCAGGCGGCGACGCGCAGCGTGTTGCCGACGACGCGCCAGTTGAACGGGTCGCTCAAGAAGGAGATGTAGGGCTGGATCGTCAGGCCCGATGGGCCCGTAAAACTCTTCATCAGCAGCCAGAGCAGCGGATAGGCGTAGACGACCAGCAGATAGAGGACGGCCGGCACCGCCAGCAGGATGACGGGATCGCGCCAAGGGGAGGGGGCGTGCGAGGGGACGGCGCGGGTGGTCATGGCGCCGGATAGATGAGCGTGTCGGACACCGCCCAGCCGAGCTTCATTTCGGTCCCCGGTGCCGGGACGCCGTCCGCGAGGTCGGCCGTCTCGACCATGAGCTGATCGTCGCCCCTGGTCTCGAAGTGGAGTTGAACCTTCGAGCCCTGGAACACGGCGTCGCGTAGCCGGGCGATGAGCGCGTAGTCGCCCGGTGCGTTCACCCGGATACGCTCGGGCCGCACCGCGAGCATCACCGAGGCGCCGGCCACGAAATTGCCGGCGGCGCGGAGCGGCCCGAACGCCGTCTCGACCGTCACCACGCCCTGCTCGTCGCTCACGACCGTGCCGGCCAGACGCGACGAGAGGCCGACGAATCCCAGGGCGAAGGCGGTTGCCGGCCGGCGGTAGATTTCCTCCGGGGTCGCCAGATGCTCGATCGCGCCCTCGTACATGACGGCGATGCGGTCGGACATGGTAAGCGCCTCGTCCTGGTCGTGCGTCACGAACACCGCGGTGGTGCCGAGTTCGCGCAGCAGGCGCCGAAGTTCGATCTGCATCGTCTCGCGCAACTTACGATCGAGGGCGGAGAAGGGCTCGTCGAGCAGCAGCAGCTTCGGCCCGACCGCCAGTGCGCGGGCTACGGCAACGCGCTGCTGCTGGCCGCCCGACAGGGCGCGTACCGAACGGTCGGCAAAATCCGTGAGATGCACCAGTTCGAGGAAGCGCTTCACGGTCGGGGCGATATCCGACGTCGCGCGTTTGCGGGCTTTCAACCCGAAGGCCACGTTCTCGGCGACGGTGAGATGGGGAAACAGCGCGTAATTCTGGAACACCACGCCGACGTCGCGCCGGTGTGGCGGCTTGGCCGTGATGTCCTCGCCATCGAGCCGGACCGTACCGCGGTCGGCTGCCAGCAATCCGGCCACGATCCGCAGCAACGTGGTCTTGCCGCAGCCGGAAGGCCCGAGCAGCGAGACGAATTCGCCGGCAGCCATCTTGAGGTCGACACCGCCCAGCACGGTGGCGGCGCCGAACGACTTCTCCGCCGCCTGGATGTCGAGGAAGGCCTCCGTCACGACGCGCCCTACAGCGCCATTTCGCGGTCCCAGCGCTTGACCCATGCCTCCCGGTTGGCCGCGACGAAGGCCCAGTCGACGGTATGGATCGTGGCGTTCGTCGGCATGCCGGCAGGGATTGCCGCATCCTTGTTGGTCGGCAGCGAGTTGGTCTTGGCCGCCAGCGCACTCTGGACCTCGACACCGATCATCACGTCGATATAGCCCGCACCGAGTTCGGGCTGCGGTGCGCCCTTCACCAGCGCAACGCCCGACGGCATGGAGAAGATGCCTTCCTTCGGCACGGCGATGTCGACAGGGGCGCCGCTGGCCTTGCGATCGAGCGCCACCTGCGAGATCGCGCTCGAGATCATGAAGCCTTCGCCCTGCTCCAACAGATTGTAGGCTTGCGGCATCTGCGTGTAGGCGGTGAGCAGGTTGGGCTTGATCGTTACCAGCTTCTTGAACGCCGCGTCGATGTCCTTTTGCGCCTCGGCCATCGGCTTGCCAGTGGCGAGGGGCGCCGCCATGAACAGGGTCGCGAGGCCCTCGGGATTTTGCAGCGAGGGCAAGATGATTCGGGCCCTGTACTTGGGGGGGTAGATGTGG
>Ga0082335_1009071_pt1 | contig 10923 bp, 11 predicted proteins | sample Subgrocontami58m_FD_72375 | JGI IMG/M metagenome (GOLD analysis project Ga0082335, IMG submission 72375) | Subsurface groundwater microbial communities from S. Glens Falls, New York, USA - GMW37 contaminated, 5.8 m (SPADES assembly) (version 2) ... | reverse complement strand
GAAATCCCGTTTACGTCGGATTGAACAAGTTTGCGGCGGGCAGGATCTTGACGCAATGTTTGCCCGTGCAAGGGGCAATTTAGTCCTTGTCCGCGAGCCGAGTCAAGTCCCTGCGCGGATCAGGTCTTTTCCTTGGTCTTCCTGGTTCTCGGCGCGGCGCCAATGCGCGCATCCATTTTTCGCAGCCGGCGCGCCAGGGTTTTCATCATCTGCACGGCGAAAAAGGGCGTTTCCTTTACCAGCAACTGGAAGCGTGTTTCGTCGATAGGAAACACGCGGCAGTCGTTTCTGGCGCGCGCCGACGCACTGCGCGGCTCCTCGTCTATCAGCGCCATCTCGCCGATGAAAGTACCTTCCTTGGCGGTTTCAATCACCGTATTGTCGAGCATCAGGTCGACCTCGCCTTCGATTATCAGGTACATCACCTTGGCCACGTCGCCCTTGCGGAAAATGTATTCGCCGGCGGCCACAGGAAGGACTTCCGGTGCGTTACGAAACAGATGCAGAGTTCCCATTCAGCTTCCCTTCTTTTTCTGGGTGTTCATACTTATTGGGCTACGCTTCCCCACAATTGCTTCAGCCTGGCGTCGCGGCCGCAGCCGGTGCGGTAGTACGCGTAGCGCAGCGGGTTCTTGAGGTAATAGTCCTGATGATATTCTTCGGCCGGCCAGAATTCGGTGGCGAGGGTAATTTCGGTGACAACTGGATCCTTGAACGGTTTGGATTTTTCCAGTGCCGCCCGCGATTCTTCGGCCAGCCGCTTTTGCTCCTGATCCAGGTAGAAAATGCCGCTGCGGTACTGCGTGCCGGCGTCGCAGAACTGGCGGTTCTTCACCGTGGGATCGATATTGCGCCAGAATACTTCCAGTAGCTTTTGGTAGTTGATTTTCTTCGGATCGTAGACCACCTGCACCGCCTCGGTATGTCCGGTCGTCCCGGCCGAGACCTCTTCGTAGGTCGGATTTTTCTTTTGCCCGCCGACATAGCCAGACGTGGTGGAAATGACGCCGGGGAGTTTGTCGAACGGCGGCTCCATGCACCAGAAGCAGCCGCCGGCGAAAATCGCCCTTGCCTGAGCGGCGGGCTGGGCCTGGGCCGCCGAGAGCAAGGAAAGCCAAAGCGCGCAGCTCAGCAGCAGGAATTTGGGAAAGGGTCTCATTTTCTCGAACCTGGTGATCAGTTCCGGCGACGTCAGGCGAAGATTCGATATCATATGCAAGTTTTCTGCGTCCCGCCAGACTAAACTGGATGTCGGGCATCCCGCAAGAAAGGTGAACTACATGGCGCAAGCACAAAACGGAAAGGAAATCGCCACCCTGGGCGGCGGTTGCTTCTGGTGCCTGGAAGCGGTATTCGACGAGCTAAAGGGCGTGGAGGCGGTCGAATCCGGCTATATGGGCGGACACTTGCAGGACCCCACCTACGCGGACGTGTGCGGCGGCGACAGCGGACACGCCGAAGTGGTGCAGATCAGCTTCGATCCGGCCGTGGTCGGCTTTCGCGAAATTCTCGAAGTGTTTTTCCTCATCCACGACCCGACCACGCAGAACCGACAGGGCAACGATACCGGGCCGCAGTATCGCTCGGCGATCTTCTATCACTCGCCGGAGCAGAACGCGACGGCCGAGCAGGTGATAGCCAAGCTCGAGGCCGCCGGCCTATGGGACCGACCCATCGTCACCGAGGTCACGGCCGCGAGCCGGTTCTATGCTGCCGAGGGCGAGCACCAGGAGTACTACCAGCGCAATCCCCACCAAGCTTATTGCATGATGGTAGTGCAGCCCAAGGTGGCAAAATTCCGCAAGCATTTCATCGGCAAGCTGAAGAAATAAGAGCTAGCTACGGCACCTTAACTGCTGTCGCATGCCAGCAGCGGAATTGCGCGCCGTGCGCGCCAACCGTGTTTTCCGCGCGGATGAAAAACGTATCCGCACGGAAAACACGGTTATTGTTAAAACCAAGGATAGCGTGGGGGTTTTATCCAAGATCGTCGATTGCACGCGGATGCGCTTTTCATCCGCGCAACATCGCAACGCTGCGACGGCGGGTGGAGTCGGATTCAGTCGCGGAATTTCGCCGCGCGCTTTTCCCTGCTCGCGGCAAGCGCTTCGTCGAGGTCGGTGGACAAGAGCATCGCGGCGTTCCAGGTAGCGACGTAGTTCAGGCCGTCTGCCACGGTGTGGTCGCGCGCATAGGTGATCATCTCCTTGCATCCACGCAAGGCGAGCGGCGGCTTCGACGCGAGCGTCGCGGTGAGTTCGCGCATTGCCGCCATCAGTGCTGCCCGGTCAGCATAGCAATCATTGACCAGGCGCAGCTCCTTCGCTTCCGCGCCGCCGACTTTGCGCCCGGTGTAGGCGAGCTCGCGCGCCGCGCCTTCGCCTATGAGGCCGGGCAAGCGTTGCAGCGTGCCGACATCGGCGGTCAGGCCGACATCGATCTCCTTGACCGAGAAGAAAGCATCGGCCGAGCAATAGCGCAGATCGCAGGCGCAGATGAGGTCGATGCCGCCGCCGACGCAGGCGCCATGGATCGCCGCGATCACCGGCTTGCGGCAGCGCTCGATGGAGCTGAGCGTATCCTGCAGATCAAGGAGCAAGCGCCGCAGCTTCTCGCGCGCGCGGCCGTCGCAGTCGTCGCGGATCTGCGCCCGCATCCCGGTGAGCATATCCAGGTCGACGCCGGAGGTGAAATGCTTGCCGGCGCCGCAAATCACGCCGACGCGCGCCGCAGCGGTTTCGTCGAGCCAGCGCATCGCCTCGCGCAACTCCAGCCACATGGCGAGCTCCATCGCATTGGCGCGCTCGGGCCGGCTGAGCTCGATGGTCGCGATAGGCCCGGCGAGCGCGACCTTGAGCGTGCGGAATTCCATGTGCTGATTCTAAGGCGCGGAATGCCGCAACTCAGGCTGCTGCCTTGACCGAGGGCAACCCGGCGAGCGCCATCGCCAGCTCGGCCTCGTCGTAGTCGAGGTCCTGCAGCTTGCCGCCGAAATAGTCGATGTAGGCCTGCATGTCGAAATGGCCGTGGCCGCATAGGTTGAACAGGATGGTGCGCGACTTGCCTTCGGCCTTGCATTTCAGCGCCTCGTCGATCGCGCCCTTTACCGCGTGGTTCGCCTCCGGCGCGGGCAGAATGCCCTCGGCGCGCGCGAACAGTACGCCCGCGTCGAAACAGGTGGTCTGGTGATAGGCGACCGCCTCGATCAGACCGAGCTGCTTGATGTGGCTCACCAGCGGCGCCATGCCGTGGTATCTCAAGCCGCCGGCGTGGAATCCGGGCGGAGTGAAGGTCGACCCCAGAGTGTGCATTTTGGTGAGCGGCGTCAGATGCGCGGTATCGCCGAAATCGTAGGCGTATTGGCCGCGCGTGAGGCTGGGGCAGGCCGCCGGCTCGACCGCGACGATGCGCACCTTCTTGCCGCCGCGCAATTGCGCGCCTAGGAAGGGGAACACAATGCCGGCGAAATTCGAGCCGCCGCCGGTGCAGCCGACGATCACGTCAGGGTAGTCATCCGCCATTTCCAGTTGCGCCATCGCTTCCTGGCCCACTACCGTCTGGTGCAGCAGCACGTGGTTTAGCACCGAGCCGAGCGCGTACTTGGTGTCGTCGCGCTGCGCCGCGATTTCGACCGCCTCGGAAATGGCGATGCCCAGGCTCCCCGGATGGTCGGCGCGCTGCGCGAGGATGGCGCGGCCGGCCTGGGTCTCTTTCGACGGGGACGGCGTGCAGCTCGCGCCGTAGGTTTCCATCAGCGCTCGCCGGTAGGGTTTCTGGTCGTAGGAGACGCGCACCATGAACACCTTGACCTCCAGCCCGAACAGCGCGCCGGCGAAGGCGAGTGAAGATCCCCACTGGCCGGCGCCGGTCTCGGTGACGAGCCGCTTCACCCCGGCCTGTTTGTTGTAGAAGGCCTGCGGCACCGCGGTATTGGGCTTGTGGCTGCCGGCCGGGCTCACGCCTTCGTATTTGTAATAGATTTTTGCCGGCGTCTGCAGCGCCTTCTCCAGGCGCCGCGCGCGGAACAGCGGCGACGGGCGCCACTGGCGATACACCTCGCGCACGGGTTCGGGGATCGGGACTTCGCGCTCGGTTGCGACCTCCTGCATGATCAGGTCCATTGGAAACAGCGGCGCCAGATCAGCGGGTCCCACCGGCTGCAGCGTGCCCGGATGCAGCACCGGCGGCGCCGCCACCGGCAGATCGGCGGCGAGGTTGTACCAGTACTTTGGTATGCGCGTCTCGTCGATCAGGTATTTGATGGTATCGGTCATGACTCCTCCCGGTTGAAATTGTTCAAGGGTTTATGGCGCGAGACGTTCAATCTTCCAGCCCTCGGCCTGCTTTGTATAGAGCAGCCGGTCGTGCAGGCGGTTTCTGCGGCCCTGCCAGAATTCGATCGCCTCGGGCAGCACGCGGTAGCCGCCCCAGTGCAAAGGCCGCGGCGGATGTTTGCCGTAGCGTAGCACGATTGCCCCCACTTTCGTCGCCAGCGTCAGGCGGTTGGGCAGCACCATGCTCTGCGGCGAAGCCCAGGCGCCGAGGCGGCTGCCTAGCGGGCGCGTCTCGAAATACGCGTCCGATTCCTCGGCCGACACTTTTTCGATGGCGCCTTCGATGCGCACCTGGCGCTCGAGCTGGGCCCAGGCGAACACGAGGGCGGCATAGGGGTTCGCGGCGAGCTCGTGTCCCTTGCGGCTGGTGTAGTTGGTATAGAAGACGAAGCCGCGATCGTCAACGCCCTTCAGCAGCACCACGCGCGCGGACGGCCGACCCGCCGGCGTGGCCGTGGCGAGCGTCATCGCGTTGGGCAGCGGCAGATCGGCGTGGACAGCGTCGTGAAACCAGCGATCGAACTGCCTGAACGGATCGGCGTCGGCATTCTTTTCGACAAGGCCGGCGCGCATGTATTCCTGGCGTATGTCGGCGATGCGCATGAAGCGGAACGACTCCGGGGGCGTTGCTGGTGCGCTATTTTACCCCCAGGCGCCGCGCGCTGCCGCGCGCGCATGCTCTGGCCCCGGGGCAGCAAAGGCTGGGCACGCACCTCGACTTGCGCCACTTCGCCGCGACGCCGGTGGGTATGCGCGTGAGCGCGGAAGCCAAGTTGATCAGGATCGAAGGGCGCCTGCTGACGTTCCGTGTTTCCGCGGCGGACGCAATCGAACCGATCGGCGACGGCACGCATGAACGCGTGGTGATCACCCTCGAGCGCTTCGATCAGCGCGTGCAGAAGAAAGCTGCGCAGATACATTGGCAGACTGTTGAAAAATGCTTCCCGTCCGCGAAAAATTCATTACGCGAGGCAATCTCACAGAGGGAAACGTTTTTCAATAGCCCAGAATTGGGGATATAAAAGGGGGTATCGCCCCCTTGTGCGTAGCCTTGCTAGACGAGCGCCTTGGTGACGATCTCGGCCACGTCCTTCGACAGTCCCTGCGCCTCGCGTATGCGCAGGAGTGCGGCGCTCGCGTGCCGCTTGCGCCCGGCGTCGAACTTGCGCCACCGGTCGAAGGCGCGCGCCATGCGCGCGGCGACCTGCGGATTAAAGGCGTCGATGGCGATTACTTGTTCGGCGAGAAACTGATAGCCGCCGCCGTCTGCGGCGTGAAAGCGCACGTGGTTGCCGCAGAAGCTGCGGATCAGCGCGTACACCTTGTTCGGGTTGTGAATGTCGAATGCCGGGTGCGCGAGCAGCCTGCGCACCTCGCCCAGCGTGCCGGGCAGGCGCGAGCCCGCCTGTACCGCCAGCCACTTGTCCACCACCAGCGGCTCGTTTTTCCATTTCGCGTAGAAGGCATCCAGCGCCTGAGCGCGCTCGGCGCAGTCGCAATTGGCGAGTGCGACCAGCGCGGCCATGGTGTCGGTCATGTTGTCCGCGCGCTCGAACTGCCGCAATGCGAGCGCGCGTGCATCTGCACCATCGAGTTCCATCAGGTAGCCGAGGCACAGATTCCTGAGCGCACGTTTGCCCGCTGCTTGCGCATCCGGGCTGTAAGGGCCGGGCACGGCGTGCGCGTGGTAGGCGGTGAGCAGTTCGCTCTTCAAGGCTTGCGCCAAATCGCGGCGCACAGCGTTGCGAACCGCGTGTATGGCGTCCGGATCGACCTCGTCCAACTGCTCGGCGATGTAGGTTTCGGAGGGCAACGCCAGGGCCTCCGCGCCGAAGGCGGGATCTCGCGGCGCGTCCGCCAGCACCCGTGCAAAGGCCTCGATAAAGGCCTGCGGCGTCTTCGCGCGGCCGGCCGCATTGTCCTCACGCGAAGGCTGCACGCGGCGCGCTTCGATGCCGCGCAGGATCAGCGCGAGCGCGAGCCGCTGCCCCGCCTCCCAGCGGTTGAAGGCGTTCGCATCGTGCGCCATCAGATGGGTGAGCTCGGCTTCGCTGTATTCGTATTTGACCGTCACCGGCGCGGAGAAATTGCGCAGCAGCGAGGGCACCGGCGGCGCCGGCACGCCGACGAACACAAAACTTTCCTGCGGCTGCTTGAGCGAAAGCACGCGCGTAATTTCCCCTGCCCGCTCTCCGGGGGCGGCTGGTTCAACCGGCGCTTCGCCCGCCAGCATCAGCGGCAAGTCCTTGCCGTCCGGCCCGACCAGCCCCAGCGCGAACGGGATGTGGAAGGGCAGTTTGGTCTCCTGCCCCGGCGTGGGCGGGCAGGATTGCCTCAGCGTGAGGGCATAGCGCCCGGTGGCCGCATCGTACTTGCCCTCCACCTGCACCACCGGCGTGCCCGCCTGTTCGTACCAGCGGCGGAACTGGGCGAGGTCGATGCCGCTCGCATCCTGCATCGCCTGCACGAAATCGTCGGTGGTCACCGCCTGGCCGTCGTGGCGCTCGAAATACAAATCCATGCCGGCGCGGAACGCCTTCGGCCCGAGCAGCGTGTGCTGCATGCGCACCACTTCCGCGCCCTTCTCGTACACCGTCATGGTGTAGAAATTGCGGATCTCCATGTAGGCGGCCGGGCGCACCGGGTGCGCCATCGGACCCGCGTCCTCGGGGAACTGCGCCGCGCGCAGCCCGCGCACTTCGCCGATGCGCTGCACCACGCGCGAGTACCTGTCGGCGCCGTACTCCTGGTCGCGGAACACGGTCAGGCCTTCCTTCAGCGACAGTTGAAACCAGTCGCGGCAGGTGACGCGGTCGCCGGTCCAATTGTGGAAATACTCGTGCGCGACGACGCGGTCGATGTTCTGGTAGTCGATGTCGGTGGCGGTGTCGGGCCGGGCGAGCACATACTTGGTATTGAAAATGTTGAGGCCCTTGTTCTCCATCGCGCCGGAGTTGAAATCGCCCACGGCCACGATCATGTAGCCGTCCAGGTCCAGCTCCAGACCGAACACCTCCTCGTCCCATTTCATCGCGCTCTTCAAGCAGCGCATGGCGAAGCCGCACTGGTCGAGCTTGCCCGGTTCGACATACAGCGCGAGTCTGGCGTCGCGCCCGGAGCGGGTGACGAAGCTGTCGTCGAGCTTTTCCAGCTTCGCCGCCACCATGGCGAATAGATAGGATGGCTTGGGGAACGGGTCTTCCCATTTCGCCCAGTGCCGCCCGCCCGCCTCCTCGCCCGCGGCGACCAGGTTGCCGTTCGAGAGCAGCAGCGGATAGCGCTCGCGCTCGGCGTGGATGGTGTTGGTGTAGCGCGCCATCACGTCCGGCCGGTCGATGAACCAGGTGATGCGGCGAAAGCCCTCGGCCTCGCATTGCGTGAAAAAGCCGTTGGTCGATGCGTATAGGCCCTCGAGCCTGGTGTTTTTCTGCGGGCGGATGCGCGACACGGTTTCCAGCGTGAACCGCTCCGGTACCTTGTCGATGCAAAGGCTCTCCTCGCCGAGCCTGTAATCTCCCGGCGCGAGTACCCGGCCGTCCAGCGCCACCGACTCGAGTTCGATTTCATCGCCGTCGAGCACCAACGGCGCGTACGCGTCGGCGGCTTTCGGGTTTCTCGCCAGCGCCAGCGTCGCGCGCACCAGCGCATGGTCGTCGCGGATATCGACATCGAGCGCTATGGTCGAGATCAGGAACGCCGGCGGCGTGTAGTCTTTGAGGTAAATGGTCTTGGGTGCGGGTTCACGCATGGGGCAGGGTACCGGGATCGGACCGGAGGAGCGCTAGTCTACCGGAAGCGCCGCCGGCTGCGCCAAAAAGAACTATAGTTTGAACAGGGCGGGATGAGCGGGGTTTTGCGTGTGTAGGTTCACTATTTCCTAAGTTACAAGGGTACCTTGGAACTTGGCACAGTGCCGAGCAATGCGCGGGGACGGTATGACATAGATCAGAAGAATCGCGGCGGCCAGAGCGAAGCAGAATACTACGAGCGAAATCGCCGGATCGAATGCGAGTGGCTGAGTTGACCGCTCGGGCGATGCAAGGCCAACGAAGAGTGCGCATACCAGGTCGCGGCGGTGTTGGAACCATTCCAACGCCGCCGCTCGAATTTGAAGCGCTACTGCTGTTTGAGGATCGGGCTCCTACCCTGGTGATCCGGAAGGACCCTGCGGGGCAGGATCCCCCTTCTCACCTCGCGGCCCAGTCGGGCCTTGAGCCCCAGACTCTCCCTTCACGCCGGGCGGTCCCGAAGGACCTTGCGGACCTGGGTCGCCTTTGGGACCCGGATCTCCCTTCGGCCCAGTCGAGCCTGAAGCACCGGGATCGCCCTTCACGCCGGGCGGTCCAGAAGGACCTTGCGGACCTGGGTCGCCTTTGGGACCCGGATCTCCCTTCGGCCCAGTCGAGCCTGAAGCACCTGGATCGCCCTTCGCCCCGGGAGGTCCCGAAGGGCCTTGCGCTCCTGGTTCACCCTTGGGTCCTGCCTGACCTTGCGGCCCGGCGTCTCCCCTCTCCCCTTTCGGACCAATGGGTCCGGCCGGTCCTTGATCCCCCTGGTCACCCTTGGGTCCGGAAGGCCCTTGTGGACCGGCGTCGCCCTTCTCGCCCTTGGGGCCCGGGGCGCCTGCGAACCCTTGAGGCCCCGTCGCGCCCGTGGCGCCATCCTCGCCCTTGATACCTCTAGGCCCGGCCGGGCCCTGAGGTCCAGGTTTTTGTTCGTTCGCCGAGAGTCGACGGGTGACATCATTCAGACGATTTTCAAGATCCTCAAGTCGCTTGGCCAGCGAAGGTTTTCGCGTCGCCGGTTTCTTCCGGGGTGCCGCCGCCTGATTCTTGCGCGGCGCCGCCTTGGTTCTCCTAGCGGAGGGCTGCCGCTTCACGGACTTCTTGATCGCTTTTTTCGCCATCTGCGCCTCACTGTTTCATTGCTCATGAAAATGACTTCCAGTGTTTATCTTACCCCCTTTGTGGCTCGGTGCGTATTTCAAGTGTGGTAACACTTCCCTCTCGTACTATGCGACCGCCCCGCGCCTCTCGGGATTCGCGCCATTTGGACGTAAGCGGCGCTGCAATCAGCCCATTTTGACCTAACCGGCATTGCAATCGGCCGGGCGCAGGCGCAATATGCTTCCCGGCGCAGTGTTCGGCAGCGCTGAATCAGCGCCAAACCGTCGCCACCGGCCAGAGGCGCGAAAAGAGCAGGATTGAATTTTCCATCGTTTTACCGAAGGAGGAGACACGATGAAACCCGTCACACTGATCGGCTCGCTGGTTGTCGCACTCGGACTCGCGCTGGCGCCCTGCATCGCCAGCGCGCAGCAGGCCGCCTGGCCATCTAAACCTGTCCGTTTCGTGGTTCCCTATCCGCCCGGCTCGAGTGGCGACCTGATAGCACGGAAACTCGCGCCGTATCTGTCCAAAGCACTGGGCGGCCAGTTCGTGGTCGACAATCGTCCCGGCGCCAACGGCAGCATCGCGATGGAAAACGTCGCCCGCTCGGCACCCGACGGCTACAGCTTCGTGTTTGGCACCGACATCCAGTTCGCCATCGCGCCGGTACTGTACAAGCTGCCCTATGACACCGAAAAGGATTTTGAGCCGGTGGCGCTGGTCACCGTCATCGAAATTTTGCTGCTCGCGCATCCGTCGGTGGCGGCGAACAACCTGCAGGAACTGGTGAAACTCGCGAAAGCTCAGCCGGGCAAGATCAATTATGCGTCCACCGGTATCGGCAGCACCCACCAGCTAGCCGTCGAGTTGCTCAAGCAGCGCGGCGGCTTCGATATCACCCATGTGCCCTACAAGGGAACCGGCCAGGCGCTCCCGGATCTGGTCGCCGGGCAGGTGCAGGTAATGTTCGCCGGCATTACGCAGTCTATGCAGTACCTCAATTCCGGTAGGCTCAAGGCGCTGGCGGTGGCGTCGCAAAAACGGCAGCCCCTGCTGCCGGACCTGCCGACCGTCGCCGAATCCGGTTTTCCCGGTTACGAAGCGAACGCTTACTGGGCCATTTGGGCGCCGGCGGGCACGCCTGCCGCAATCACGCAGAAGCTCTATGCCGAATTACGCAAACAACTGGATCTGCCCGAAGTTCGCGACTGGTTCGAGAAATCGGGACTCGCCCCGAGTGCAGCCGGCCCGGAGGAACTGGCCGCGCGCGTCCGCGCGGATCGGGCACGCTGGACCCGGGTGGTGTCGGAGGCGAATATCAAGGTGGACCAGTAGCGACGCGGGATATCGCTTCACTGCGGATACGCCTGTATTACTACGGGGGCGCTGCGTCGATGCGCCGGACTATTTTTTCCAGCTCGTCATGTCGTCGACCTTGACATCGTACTTCGCCATTTTCGCGACGGCGTCTTTCTGAGCGTCGACCTCGATGCTGCGAAACGCCTCGGCCAATTTGTAGCAGAACTTGGCCAGGTCCACGGGGTTGGGCTTGGTCTGCTCGGTTGTGAGCATGACGCGGCCGACCAATTCGACATAAATCCGTGCCGCGAGTTCTCTTACCGATGTGGACTCAGGGCCGGGAGGGGTAGCAGGGGCACTCATGGGGTTCGCCTTCGGGGCAGCCGAAAACGCGCATTATG
>Ga0082335_1009070_pt1 | contig 10923 bp, 9 predicted proteins | sample Subgrocontami58m_FD_72375 | JGI IMG/M metagenome (GOLD analysis project Ga0082335, IMG submission 72375) | Subsurface groundwater microbial communities from S. Glens Falls, New York, USA - GMW37 contaminated, 5.8 m (SPADES assembly) (version 2) ... | reverse complement strand
TCGCTTGGCATTTGAAGTGGTACAGCGAGAACGATCCCGAAAAATGGGTGAAGAGCAAGGCGCTTGTAAAAGTTGGGGAAGATGAGTACCGCCTGACGACATCCAAGAAAAAAGAGATTTTGCTGAACAACATTTACGGCGTGGACATTGACCCGCAAGCCGTGGAAGTGACCAAACTCTCGCTGTTGCTCAAGGTGTTGGAAAACGCCAGCGGACAACTCGAACTCGGCATGGAGCGCGTTCTGCCCGACTTGGGGAACAACATCAAATGCGGAAATTCATTAATCGGCGAAGATTATTTTGAAGGCAAGTTGATGGTAGATACGGAAGAACGCGCGCGCGTCAATGCCTTTGATTGGGAATCTGCTTTCCCAGAAGTGTTTGCGCAGGGTGGGTTTGATGCAGTGATTGGAAATCCGCCGTATGTGCGACAGGAAATGCTTGGAGACAATTTCAAAATATATGCTCAAAAGAAATATGCTACCTTTGCAGGTACAGCAGATTTATACGTTTACTTTATAGAGCTTTCACACAACATCCTTCGGGATAATGGCGTTTTTAGTTTTATTGTCGCAAACAAATGGATGAGAGCGAATTATGGTCAGCCACTTCGTAAATGGTTAAAGCAAAAAAATATTGAAGAAATAATTGACTTTGGTGATTTACCTGTATTCGAATCTGCTACAACCTACCCATGTATTTTGCGGTTATCTAAAAAAACTACATCTGCAAGTTTTAATGTCGTACAGGTTAAGTCTCTTGATTTTGAGGACTTGAACAAATATGTTGAAGATAATCATTATGAAATTGACCAATCTTCTTTATCAGATAGCGGATGGTCATTAGCGGACAGAAGTAAACAGGCACTACTTGAAAAATTTCAATCTACGTGCATACCTCTCGGTAAATATGTCAACGGACGAATATTTTATGGCATTAAAACTGGATTTAATGAAGCGTTTGTAATTGACCAAGAGACAAAAACAAAGTTGATAAATGAGCACCCTTCTAGTAAAGAAGTAATCAAACCTTTCCTTGCTGGGCGTGACATTAAACGCTTTGAGCCTGCGCACGAAGGGCGATTTTTAATTTTCACAAGACATGGCATTGATATAAAGAAATATCCTGCAATTCGCGAATATTTACTTCAATTCAAAGAACAATTGATGCCTAAACCTAAAAACTGGAAAGGCAACGAATGGAAAGGAAGAAAACCCGGCTCATATGAATGGTATGAAATTCAAGATACTGTTGATTATTACTTGGAGTTTGAAAACCCAAAAATCATCGTTCCCGCAATAGTGCAAAGGGCGTCTTATGCATTCGACCGAAATGGTTTCTATTCAAATGACAAGACATCAATTATTGGCGTAGATGACTTGTATCTATTAGGAATTCTAAATTCCAAAGTTCCTGATTTTGTAATGCATTCCATTTCATCTACTAAACAAGGTGGATATTTTGAATACAAACCAATGTATCTTGAGCAACTTCCCATTCGCACAATCAACTTCAACGACCCCATCGAAAAATCCACGCACGATAAAATCGTCTCGCTAGTCGAGTCCATGCTGGCGCTGCATAAGAGTCTCGCCTCGGTGCAAAGTCCGCATGAAAAGGAACGGCTGGAAAAGCAGATCAAGTCAACGGATGGGGCGATTGATAAACTCGTTTATGAATTGTACGGGTTGAGCGAGGAAGAGGTGAGGATTGTGGAAGGAGAATGAAATGATTTTTTCTATACTGCAATTGACTGCGATTCTTTTAACTTTTGTGTCGGCTTATTTCATTTCAAAAGCCAATCTGGGTTTATCTTCCAAAGCTATTGCCGAACTTGCTGTCACAAAATATGCCGCTAACCTAGAGTTAGCAAAAAGTTTTGCGACTCAAAATGGAGATAACTGGGTTGGTGTAGTTGCGCTTCTTTTATCCCTTGCTGGACAAATATTCGTAACTTTTTTTCCGCACAATGAAACTTTTACGATCGATCTACCCGTTGGTGTTATCGCACTTGGTGTAACAGCATTAACTACATTTATTCTTGGAAAATATTCGGCAATGCGAAGCAGAAAACTGGCGCAAGAAGCAGAAGAAATTATCAGAGCAAGGCAAAATAAGTCGTAACCCTATGAAGGGGCATTGGCATTGCGGAAGCAAAATCCATGTACGCCGCAGGAGATGGTGAAGCGTGAGATCGAATCCACGGATAAGGGGATCGATAAGTTAGTCTATGAGTTGTATGGATTAAGCGAGGAAGAGGCGAGGATTGTGGAGGAAAAATGACGTTACCTGATTGGAAAGCCGAAGATTACCTCTTTGATTTTGAAGATATTACCTTCACAGGAGATATCGTAAATGCTCCGCTCGAAATGAAAACTGGCTGGATCATGAGATACTTACGTGAAGTTGTCTTTCCTGATGCCATAAAAGCTGTGGTGAATGGCGGCGAATTATCAGGTCTATTATTGGGGTTTTCAATTGTAGATTATTTAGCTGGATACTTTGTAGGAAATAGATCGCAAGCAAAAGATTTCATAGCCTTCTTAAGTAGATATTTTCCAGAACAATATAAGCCAAATGCAAAAGATATATATGATCACCTTAGGTGCGGGCTAGTTCATAATTTAACTCTGCAGAATCCCTGGATTCCGGTAAGAACCCCTTTTGTTATTGAAAAACAGTCAGAATTTCATCTACAAACAAAGAACAACAAAGTTGTTTTCTCAATACATCATTTTATAGAAGATACCCGTCGAGCAGAGATTATGTACCTTTATGATTTGATTATGAAGCCAACAGAAAACGCGGATTTGGTTAAGAATTTTCATAAGCGCTTCAATAAACAAGATGGAGCAGCTTCTATGATGGCAAAAACCGATTGAGAAAGCACAGCACGATAAGATCGTCTCGCTGGTCGAGTCCATGCTGGCGTTGCACAAGAGTCTCGCCTCGGCGCAAAGCCCGCATGAAAAGGAACGACTCGAAAAGCAGATCGCGTCAACGGATGGGGCGATTGATAAACTGGTCTATGAGTTGTATGGGTTGAACGAGGAAGAGATAAAGATTATTGAGGGCGCAAGGTGACAGTCATCTCTAAGATGACTGTCACCTAAGGTTGCGGAAGAATCCTGCTCCCAAGTAGAAACCACGCCCGCCCACACGCCACTAACGCAAACCGTTAGGACGCTGTTGTCTTTCAGCGCCCGACAAGACTGGTCAAATCGATGACAAATCACGACGATCTATTGGCATTGTCTAAGGAAGTTGAGAATTCCAACGCTGTTAGAGTGTCTGGGCGTTTGGAAACGCTATACATTAACTTTTTTGTATTTGACCGTAACTATCAAGAGCTAATGAAAATCATAATGGGCGTCAAGAGCACCGAACAAATGCTCAGGCTTTGGGATTTGCGAAATCGCAATGAACTGGATATGGTGACCAATGAGGTTGTCAGGCTCCTTCACAATTTTCTTGCATCAGCTAAATCCTTAGTTGCGCATACCAGGGTTGTAATCACGGATTGGTATCAAGAAACCGATTTTTTTAAAGAGTATGAGGCACAAGTGTCCTCTCGCTTTGTTAACAACTCACTCATTGGCTTTATTGAAGAATTGAGGAATTTCAGCCTTCACTATTCACTTCCAATTACAAACGCAACTCTATCTGTTCAATTTGACCAAGACCAAAGAGATTCCACTCATAATTTTTCATTCGTACTACATAAACCCAGTCTTATCCATTGGTCAGGTTGGACACGGAAGGCGAAACCATATTTAGACACCTCAAAAGACGATATTGAGATTGACAGCCTCGTAGAGGATTACCACAAACAAATATTGGATTTTCACTCTTGGATGGAAAGCAGACTACGAGCAATACATTCAGATGATTTAGCATGGCTGACCGAAATGCAAGAACGAATGATTAGCTTAATGAGTGAAGATGAACGTAGAGATCGAGGGTTTACAAAATGACTCTGCCCTATATCGCAAGCGAAATCCCGCAATGAGAAGCGGACTAACACGGCGTGCAGAGGACGGGGCTAACTGTCCGCCAAAATAATCGAGTTAGTAGGCATGCCCCGCCACTAACGCAAACCGATAAGGTGTAGGAGATAGTGGTATTTATTCTCTATGTAAATTAAAAAAAAACGGATCGAGATTTTACCTCGACCCGTTTTTTTTACTGCTTACTGTTCACTGCTTACTGCTTACTGATAACTACTGCTCTGTTCCCTGCTCCTCAACGCCACACTCTCCACCAACCCAATCGAAAATAAAAATGTGAGTAAGGCACTGCCGCCGTAACTGACGAAAGGCAACGGCAATCCCGTCACGGGCAGCACGTTCATATTCATGCCGATGTTGAAGAATGCTTGATAGAACAACATCGCCGCCGTGCCGTAACAGATCAAACCGCCAAAGGGATCGGTGGTGGTGCGGGCAACGCGCAAAATGCGAATGATCACTAATGCCAACATTAGGACGACAAACATTGAACCAATAAAGCCAAACTCGGACGACAACGCCGAGAAAATAAAATCGGTGTGACGCACTTTGAGGAATCGCAAGTTGACTTGTGAAGCGTGGTTATAACCTTGACCGAAGAGTCCACCGGAGCCGATGCTGATCAGCGCTTGCTGAATGTTGTATTGCGCGCCGCGATCCGATTCGGGATTGATGAATTGAATGATGCGCGCCCGTTGATAGTCGGGCATCACAAAGAAAATGAATGGCAGTATGACGACGCCGATCGCCACGAAGAGGGCGATGTGCTTCCACTCCAGCCCGGCGGCAAAGATCATCGCGCCCCAAATAATTATGATGATGATCGCTGTGCTGAGATCGGGTTGAGCGATGACCAATGCGGCGGGGATGCCGGAATATATCCCTGAAGCGATCACCCACTTCAACTCTTTGATGTGTTCACGGTTGCGACTGAAATATTCTGCCGTCCAAATAATCGTGCCGATCTTCGCCATCTCTGACGGTTGAATAAAAAACAGCCCGAAGAAATCTACCCAGCGTGCCGCGCCAAACGCCACCGCGCCTAAGATAAAGACGAGTGCCAGCCAAGCGATGACAAAGACATAGAGCGGCTGAGCAAACGCTTTCCAATAACGATAATCAATTGCCGCGACCACAAATATCACGGCTAAACCGATCAATGCCCAACGGATTTGCACAAAAGGGAGATTCGCCAATTGCGGACTCTCGAACGTCGCCGAGCGGATCATGGCGATGCCGCCGATGGTGAGGATGGCGACCAAGGCCAACAACGTAATATCAAAGTTGCGCCAGATTTGTGGGCGGTGGGTTTGGAGGTAAGTGGTCATTGGCTTATAGCGTATAGCAGATGGCTGATAGCAAACGGCGTGATACGTGATGCGTGATACGTGACATGCGATGTGCGATACGCGATATGCTATTTGCGATACGCTACCTTCTTCTTCTCGGCGTCTTCAACAACGGAATATCAGCCACCAAGCGGCTCTCGGTTGCGCTCTCGTTGGAGATTTTAATTTTTACGCCGTCGCGGTCAATATCCATATGCTTGGAGATCACGGCAATGATCTCGTCTTTCAATAGTTCCATCACCGCCGGAGAGATATCCGTGCGATCATGGATCAACACCAGTTTCAATCGATCTTTGGCAACTTGTTTGCTCGGCGGCTGTCGCCCGGCTAATCTGCTGAAGAAGTTCATCTCAACCTCCCGGGCGGATCATCTTGCCCAAGCGAGAAAAGAATCCATCCTGCTTGTCCAAGTCCATGAACGGCACATTCTCGCCGCGCAAACGTTTAGCGATGTTGCGGAAGGCTTGCCCGGCGCGCGACTTTTCATCCAACGCCACCGGCGTGCCGCGATTGCTGCCGATGACGATCTGCTCATCTTCCGGCACAATGCCGAGCAGGTCAATCGCCAACACATCAAGAACATCGTCAATGCTCAACATATCGCCGCGCTTTATCATCTCCGGTTTTATCCGATTGAGGATCAACATGGCGGGTCCCTTTTGTTCGCTCTCCACCAAACCGATGATGCGATCGGCATCGCGCACCGCCGAGACTTCGGGGTTGGTGATGATCACTATTTTATTAGCAGGGGCAATGGCGTTGCGGAAACCGCGCTCGATGCCCGCCGGTGAATCGATTAACACAAAATCAAAATCGGGGCGCAGCTCGTCGCAAATGCGGATCATGTCGGATGGACTCACGGCGGACTTATCGCGCGTTTGCGCCGCAGGAATTAAATAAAGCTCTGGCAACCTTTTATCTTTAATCATTGCCTGTCTTAATCGCGCCGACCCTTCCACGATGTGAACCAGATCGTAAACGATTCGATTCTCCAAGCCCATCACCACGTCAAGATTACGCAAGCCGATGTCGGCGTCAATGCAAACAACTTTCGCGCCGTCTTGGGCGAGCGCCGCGGCGATATTCGCCGTTGCCGTTGTCTTGCCAACGCCGCCTTTCCCGGAAGTCACTGTAATTACTTGTGCGCCCATAAATTCTAAAAGAAGAATTATGAAGGATGAATTATGAAAAGAACTTTCATCCTTCTGCCTTCATCCTTCATCCTTTCTATGCTTTCCATCTCTCCGCCACAATTTTGCCGTCTCTCACTAAAGCAATTTCTGGCTCGGGCTTGCCGCGCCGTTTCGGTGATGTAGCAATCGCATCGGCGATTCGCAATTGGGTTGGGGCAAGGTCCAACGCGCAAACAACGGCGGCGGTGTCACCTTTCACGCCTGCTTGAACCGTCCCGCGCACCCGTCCCCACACCACCACATTTCCTGTGGCGATGATCTCCGCGCCGGCATTCACATCGCCGATCACAACCACATGCCCATCGAAGTTTACCGACTTGCCCGAACGCAACGTGCGATCAATCAAAATAGCTTGCGTGCCGTCTTCGTGCAATGGGATCGGCGGCAGGTCAACCGGCAGCGTTTCTTTTTTGGGGAACTCGGTTTCAAGTCCAAAAGATTTTGCGGCGTTGATCGTCACCGTGGATTCCGATAGCACCATCCACAAATTGATCTGCAAATCGCTCAACTCGCCGCGCAGCTTGCCCAGCTCCGAAGCGTTCACGCCGCGCCCGCCGAATTGCAAAACCAAACGCGCCCCGCGAAAGAACTCGGCGTTCTCACGCATCTTGGCGAGCAGGGCGGGCAACGCTTCCGACCACTCGCCATCGCCAACGGTTACTAATACTCCCTCTTTGATTCCTTTGATCGTGATTGCGGTCATAGAGTGCGACGATTATAGAATGAACGGGAGACAATGACAAATGAACAATGAAGAATGAACAATGAACAAATGACTACTCGACTACTTGACCACAAGACCACTCATGACAAATTTATCGTCAATCTCGTCCCCGCGCGAATCGATCACCGATAAACGATCTAACGTGGCGAGGAGATACCAACCCACTTCAAGGCGATACTCGCCTTTCGGCGCGTCATCGGGAATACGAATCTCAAAACGATCGGCAATGGGTTGATTCAATTTCCATTGACTCGTCTGCATTGTCCCTTGCGCCGCGATCGTATCCACTTGCCCGTGCAACAAACCATCGGGACCGATCAGATGCACGAACACGGTGTAATCATCTTTCATTTGCAGCAAGCCGCGCCATTGCGCCGTAACGATCACGGTTGATCCAACAGTTGCGCTCGGCGTTTCGATCTTCAACGACTCTAACGCTATTTGATTTTGAAAATTGATCACAGAGTCTGCGAGTGGCTGTCCCTCAATCGTGATGACCGCCAGATCGCAGCGTGAGCTTTGTGAGGCAAACCAACCGCACTCGGCTTGGGATGCCGCCACGCCGACTCGGGCTTGATGCTTGCCACTCAAAGCGGGGGCAATGAGTGTCGTTTGCGTTTCGATGATTCGATCCTTTGGTTGCTTGCTTGGATCGATCTTCGTCGTCACACATTTTTCTAAACACACTTCTATCTCAAAGGGTTGTGTCAGTCCTTGTGGCAACAGCCAAAACAATCTGATTGCAATCTGCGATTTTGGCGTGACCGATGACGGCGCATCGTAACCCATCAGCCACGCCCCGTTATCGAATCGCGCGCGGAAGGGGTGAGAGATGGTTGAAGGTTGAGTCGGCGGCGTCACCGTGATCGAATCGAGTGAAACCCAATCGCCCAGACCTTTATCGCTAAACGGCAATACAAATCTGACTTGAAGCGTGTAAGTATCAGGTTCGAGTGACGGGTCAAGGTCGAATTGATAAAAATCCGTGACGACGTTGTTCGGCTGCCAAGCCGTTGTTGGGAACATTTTGCGAACAGGCATGGATGGCGTATTGGTTAAACGCACATTCCCATTTTGATCTACGAGCCGAAGCGCGACACGATAATTATTTGTCGGCGGCTTGATCGCTTGCCAATCAAACGTGATGCGGATCGATTCATCCGCGCTGACCGTTGGCGAATCAATTTTGAATCCGCGCAGACGAATCTCGTTGCCGAACTTTTTCTCAAATTTAGCCAACCCTTCCACGTTAGGCGACGTTCCCACTTCAACCAAATGCCCGACTGAATTTAAAAAGTATCCTTCGCTCAGGCGCGGCAAGTAACGCCCCAGATAAACCGTTTGCCCTTTATCAAGGCGTTCATCCAGTTGGGCGCGATACGTTTCTTCGTTGGGCAAGACGACGATGTTGAGATCGGGTCGAATGTTTTCGGCGATTTGTAAATAGTAGAGCGGGGCGATCAGTTCGCTGTCGGCGAGTATTGCCGCGTTTTGTTTAAGTGGTTGACTCAAAATGTAACGCCCCAGTTTGTCGAAGTGCCAGTCGTTGGATTTGTCAACGAGGGGGAGATTGGTGGTGATGAGGCTGGCGGGTAAAAGAAGGCATATAGCGTATAGCGTATTGCGTATAGCGTATTGCGTATCAGACTTTGCTATCAACGGAATACGGAATACGGAATACGCAATGCTCGATATTCCCATCGCCATCCACACTGTTTGCACAAAATGTGCAGGAAGCATGAAGGAAGAGTAATCGGGATCGGGGACGTAGAAGGAGAGGGCGAAGAAGGCAAAACCGGAATAGGCGGCGAGGGTGATGAGTGCGGCAAAAATGTTTTTGCGAACCAGAGAGACGAAACCGATCAGCGCGGTGATGACTCCGACCCAGCCGAATTGATCGAGTGATTTGCGAAAGACGATCTCATAGCGGCTCAAGTCGCTATACCATGCATTGAGACGCAACGCGCCTTGCGCTTCTTGTCCGGTGATGAAATGTTTAAACATCTCCCACGTCATCACTTCGCCGTTGTTGACAATGGGCCAACGCAGAGGCAAATACAAATAGAGACTTAAGCCAAAAAGAGTGAACAGTGAGCAGTAAACAGTGATCAGTAGGAGAGAGCGGAGATTCTGTTTAGTAATTAGTAATTGGTAATTGAGCAGATTGTTGTGTTTGAATGGAATGAGGGAAACAAGTGCGATGAGAATCGCTGGAGCAAGGAGGGTCGTGGTTAGATGATTCGTAAGCGAAAGACCGAAGAGGAACGATAGCAAGTAGAATTTTTTGTTGCTGAGTGCTGAACGCTGAATGCTAATTGCTATCCACAAGATCAACCCAACGAGTGCGACGTGCAGCGTATACACTTCTGCCTCAACAGCGCGCGACCAGAAGGCAATGGAGGCGGCGAAACTTAGCGCGGCGATCCATGAAGCGGGGCGAGAGGTGTTGAGTTGGCGCGAGATGAGATAAACAAGGATCGAAGCCAGAATCCCAAAGACCGATGATGAAAGATTGATCCGAAAGGCAACCGTGCCGCCGATGGGCAGCAGACTAAAAAATTTTGCGAGCAGCAGGTAAAGCGGATAGCCGCTTCCGTGCGAGATGCCGAGTCGGATGGCGTTGACTTGCATCTCAAATGTATCCGCTTCGCCGAGGGTGGGGGCGAGGGTTTTTAAGTAAATAAAGGAAACAACGGAAATGAGGGAAATAATGTAGAGGGTGTCAGTCCGTCTGATGAAAATCACTGGCGTGATGCCGCGTGAGAGCCAACCCGTCATTGCAAGCGTTCTTTGCGAAGCAATCTCGGTTATGCTTTGAGATTGCTTCGTCGCGAAAGGCGCTCCTCGCAATGACGTTTGATTTGAATTTGCTTCGTCGCGAAGAGCGCTCCTCGCAATGACGTTTGTGTTTGTAAGAATGGCGCACACCCCACCGATTGCACCGATGATCAAAATTAAGTTTCGCGTGAGGTCGGTAGTTGGTTCGATCAGGATGAGGGCAGGCAGCAACAACGGAATGAAGATCGAATAGCGATGCGCGTGGAGGAGAGGATGATTGAGGATCAAACGATGGAGCGCGGTGACGGCGACAACGGCAAAAAAAATTCCAGCGATCACGCCGCCTGAAAACGCGCGCAAGAGTCCGAAGGCAGATGGGGCATATTCAAATAAAGATCGTGAGAGGGCAAGACCGAAGACCCCGCCGCAGATCGCGGCGAAGAGTCTATTTGCGTGAAGCATCAGTCTTCTTGAGTTCGAAGTAGGCTTGCAAAATTTGTTGCGCGACGGGACCGGCAGTGACAGCACCTTCGCCGCCGTTGTAAACGAAGACGATGACGGCGATCTCCGGTTTGTCAGCCGGGGCGTAAGCTAAAAACCATGCGTGTTGCGGCCACGCGCCGAATTTGCACAAATCTTTTTTCTGGGCGATGTTATCGCAGTATTCGCCGGTGCCACTTTTTCCGGCGTATTGCACACCTTCGATACGATCTAAATCTTCGCCCGTGCCTTCTGAGATGACTTTCTCCATGCCGCGCCGCACAATGCTGATGGTGTTCGCCGACAACGGCACAGGGTCTAGTTCGGGTGTGGCAGGGGTGGCGTCGAGATATTGCGTTTGGAAAGGCTTGACGATGTTGCCTTCGCCGTCA
>Ga0082335_1009064_pt1 | contig 10927 bp, 9 predicted proteins | sample Subgrocontami58m_FD_72375 | JGI IMG/M metagenome (GOLD analysis project Ga0082335, IMG submission 72375) | Subsurface groundwater microbial communities from S. Glens Falls, New York, USA - GMW37 contaminated, 5.8 m (SPADES assembly) (version 2) ... | reverse complement strand
GGGCGTTGAACATCAGCGTGTTACCACCCCCGGTGCCACGCAGGCGACCGATGACGTTCGGCCGGCCGGCCTCCACCTCCTGGTACTGCACCTCCATCCCCAGCCGCTCCAGCTCGTCGCCCACCAGCCGGGCCGCCGGTTCTTCCTCCCCCGTCAGGCTCACCGTGTCGGCCAGCCGCACGCACATGTCCACCAGCCGCTGGCGGTCGACAGCGTTGAGGATCCGCACTTCGAGATCGTTATCCGACATCCTGCGCGACCTCCCGCCGGAACTGCTTGCTCAGCGCGATCTCCTGCTGCTGATAGGAGGACCCGATGCTGGGCCCATACACCTTCTCGGGCAGGCCCAGCAGACGCTCGTAGATGAGCCGCCCGATGAGCTGGCCATCCTTAAGGAGAAACGGCACCTCGTGGGAACGCACCTCGAGGACGGCTCGGGTGCCCTTCACATCGTCGTTGCCATAGCCAAAGCCGGGATCGAAGAAGCCGGCGTAGTGGATGCGAAACTCGCCCACGAAGGGATCATAGCTCACCATCTCCGCCGCGAAGCTGGGCGGCACGCGGACCCGCTCGCGCGAGGCCAGCAGATAGAACTCGTCGGGCTCGAGCACCAGCTCGCGCTCGGGCAGGGGGGCAATCGGCTCCCAGAAGTCGGCCGGGTCGTAGTAGCCGATCCTGTCCAGATCGAGCACCGGGGCCCCGTGCCGGGCACGATAGCCGACCAGCGATTGGCCGCTGCCGCTCAGATCGATGGAGATCCAGAGGCCACGGCCGATGGTCGCGTTTCCGGGCTCGCCCCCATCCAGGTAGACGAGCGTCTCGTGCTCATGGAGGGCCTGGAGGCTGCTGTCGGACGGCGGCGGGTTGCCGCGCATGAAGCGGAGCTGGTTGAGCCGTGTGCCGGCGTGGACCAGGACGCTGAAGGTTCGGGGCGCCACCTCAGCGTAGAGCCCCCCGCGGTAGCCCCGAGCGACACGCTCGAACTGGTTCGCGCCGTCCGTGAGCAGTCGCGTGAACACGTCGAGCCGACCGATGGTGCTCTTGGGATTGGCCTTGCCCATGATGTTGGGTGGCAGGCGCAGCTCCTCCAGGAGCGGAATGACGTAGACGTGGCCGCGTGTGAGCTCGGTGGGCACGGTGAGATCGAGGCGGGCCACGGTGAGGCGACGCAGCTTGCTTTCCACAGTGGCTGCCTCGCCCGGCAGGAAGCTAGCGCGGACCTCGTAGGCCACGGGGCCCAGGCGCAGATCGATGCTGGCGGGTTGGAGCTGCGCCTCCTCGACCCCAGCGTCCGCCGGGGCGCGGATGCAGCCGGCGGCCAGGAGCTCGCGGATGCGCTGGCACGGCAGGATGCCGGTCGAGCGGAAGGCCCGCAGCTCCCGTTGCAGCTCGGGGAAGAGAGAGAGCCCTGTCTGGTGGGCCATCTAGCGTTGGTGCAACTCCATCGTAGGTCTCGACGCAGGAGACGGCTCCATTATCGCATGCAGGCACGTGAGCTAGCGGCACCACGAACGGCCCCTCCACCCGCCTCGCACAGCCCGCCCGGATGCAGGCGGCGCATTCCGGCAGACATCACGAGGCGCGCCGTTGTAGACTGAGCAAAGGACCGCGATGGCTACGCTGCGATTCTACGTTCAGGGCGACCCGAGACTCATCTCCATTCACGACCTGGTCGGCCTGGTCAGCGACTCCTTCGCCATCGTGGACGATCTCGACGCGGCCCTATCTGGCGAGCCCCAGGGCAGCATCGATTGGACCCTCACCGAACTTTCGAAGGGCAGTTTGGTCCTCGAAGTGGAGTCCAAGCCGCGTGCGCGCGGGTCTCGGTGGTGGGAGCAGCACCAAGCCGTTGGTGGCACCGCAGATGTTGCACTCGAGATTGCCAGGACCTTCGTCGGGGGCCTGGATCTCATCGAACGTGAGCCGGCGACTCCGCCATACTTCTCGGAACAGAGCATGAAGCGCGCGCGACGCCTATTGGGTCTGGTGGGTCGGGAGGGGATTGAGCGGCTCACGGTGATGGACGGTCAGGGGGAAGCCGTCATCTCCCCTCGAGCCTACCAGAACATTGGCCCCCTTATACCGCCACGCCGGCGGTCCGTGGGATCGGTGGAGGGCCGGATCGAGACGATCTCTCTCCATGGCCGGCCCCGCTTCATCGTGTATCACGGACGGACCAAGAAGGCCGTAACTTGCAAGTTCAACCCGGAGCAGTGGCTCGCCCGAGTCAAGGACGTGCTGGGCGCTCGGGTGAGCGTATCGGGGGTCGTGCATTCGAATGCGAAGGGGGAGCCGCTGCGGGTCGAGCCGCGAGAGATTCGGACCCTTGGTAGGAGAAAGGAGCTCCCCTCTACCGCCGAGCTAAGCGGCAGCGACCCGGATCTCACCGGCGATATGACCACCGCCGAGTTCATCCGGAGCGTTCGGGGTGGTTGATCAGTATCGTCGACCCTATCTCGATTACAACGTATTCATCGCCTGGATAACTGGATAAGGGGGAGGGAGGTCGGCCGATAGAGACCGCTATGCAGGGTAGGGCACCTATGGAGCGTGACTCGTAGAATTCGATCGGTGCGTGGAGTGTCCGCCGCCGACCCGATGGACGGTCAACAGCCTCGAGAAGATAAAGACGACCAGCCAGCGAGGCGAGCCGCCGCCAACGTCGACAGGGCGGCAGAACCTAGCCTGGGAGCACGGAGAGATTCATGGCACGTGCTGACCTGCTGAAGCAACTCTTCCGGGCCTACCGAAACAGTGACCGAGAGAACTTCATGGATGCTGCTCGGGCCATCGTCGATGAAGAGCGGAAGAAGCATCATCCCGCTCTCGCTGAGGAGCTGCTTCGCGTCCTCAACAACGGGGTAGTGGTCGCTTCCCCGACACTTGCTCGCGCGCTACCTCCTCCACCTCGCGATCAAGACCGGCGAACCGCGTTGCTGGAGATTCGGCATCCCGACAGGTTCCTAAAGGATCTCGTTCTAGAACGGCCCGTCAAGGACGTCCTCGACCGGGTGCTCCGGGAATTCCGGGCTTGGGACGTACTGGAGGCGAGCGGCCTCAACCCTAGTCACAAGCTGCTCTTTTGTGGACCCCCAGGTTGTGGAAAGACAGCGACCGCCCAAGCGCTCGCAGGGGAGCTTGGCCTTCCCCTTTTGTATGTCCGGTTCGACTCGGTTGTTTCATCACTTCTCGGGGAGACGGCGGCCAATCTGAGGAAGGTGTTCGAGTACGCGTCACAGGACAATTGGGTGATTCTGTTCGATGAATTCGATGCCATAGGGCGCTCTCGGGACGATAGCACGGAGCACGGGGAGATAAAACGAGTCGTTAACTCGCTTCTGCAGATGCTCGACAACTTCAAAGGTCGGTCCATGATCATCGCGGCGACCAACTTTGGGCAGTCATTAGACCCGGCCATTTGGCGGCGGTTTGATGAGATAGTCCGCTTCCCCCGGCCGACTCTGCAGCAACTCCACGACCTTATGAGCCTGCGACTCATCCCTGCAGCAAACGAAGACGTCAGTTTTAGGCCATATATTCAGAAACTCAAGGGCAGTAGCTTCGGAGATGCCGAGCAAGTCTGTCTGGATGTACTCAAGACCTGTGCTTTGGATGGCCGGACTCGGTTCACAAAGAGCGACCTCCATGACGCCATTGCTCGCCTAGGGCGGCGACGCGGTATCTTGCGAGCATCCACGCCGATTGAAACACCCAGAGTGGACCAGCCTTAGGGGCGTCGCAGGTGGTCCTCTTTCAACGCATCGATCCTCTGCCTCATATTGAGATTCAGAGGGAGGCGGACCAAGGTGCCCTGAGACCAAGGCCCGCCCGAGCCGCACCAATCCGTCGGCCGGACAACCGGCAAGAACACGGTGCTCGCCTTAAAGAACAGACCACGGTGGCTTCCGAAGACATCGCTAGGGTAAGGCGATCTCTTGGCATTGACCCGCGCCGTCTGCTCGTCCTCCGTTTTGAAACGCTCGATGTGGATCAGAGAGAGACGCTCCAACAGCTCGGGATAACCGCCGTTGAGGAGCTGAGGGAAACGCGGGATAACCGGTTGCTTTATCGTGTGTTGGGCCAGTTTCCCGACGACCAGACATTGCAGGCGTTCCTGGCGGAGTACGACCGCTACGCGGAGGATACGCCTCGTACTACCGCGCTCCCTCATGCTCGGAGGCGCGACTTTCTGGATGCCCTAGAGAGCGTGTCCTCTGTCATGCCCCAAGAGCGGCAGGGCAGGCGCCTTCTTCGGGAAGGCGTGCCATCGAGCGAACGCTTTTACCTCGATGTTGATTTATGGAACCCTGGCACTCCTGAGGGACAGGCCGAGGTTAGAGCTAGCTTCCGGCAGTTCGTCGAAACCTTTGGAGGGAGAATCGCCCGGGACCCCCTCCAAATCCCAAGCCTGATTCTGGTTAAGGTTGAGGCAACGACGGAGTTGCTTCAGGGGCTGCTCGAGTTGGATCTGGTTGCCCTGGTGGACCTCCCACCCATACCGTTCCAGGACGGGGCCTTCGACATCTTCCAGACCGTTGCAGTCCCGAACCCGCTGCCCTCCGTTCCAATAAACGGTCCGCTGGCCTGCGTGGTTGACTCCGGCGTGGTGGCAGGGCACCCGTTATTGAGGGGGACCGTCATAGAGGAGGAGGACTTTGACTCAGGTGAAGGTACTACGGTCGATCGCAACGGCCATGGGACCCAAGTTAGTGGTCTGGTAGTCTACGGCGACATTGCTCGGCGAAGCGTCACGGGAGAATGGTATCCGCAGGTGGCCATCTGCACGGCTAAAGTCCTTCGGCATCGCGATGACCCGACCGGCGTGACGGATGGGTCCGCTGAGTTCCCGGAGGAAGAACGAGCCGAAGAGCAGATCAAGCGCGCGATCGAGTATTACCATGTGGAGCGGGGTGTTAGGGTTTTCAATCTTTCCCTCGGCCATGCAGATAGGATTTACGGTGGAGGGCGACAGCTTCCATGGGCCGAAGTCCTGGATGAACTGGCTCGACGCCTGGATATCGTCATCATCGTATCCGCTGGGAACGTGGCCGATCCTGGCATTCCCGTAGGGATCCACTCCAACCAAGTCCGTCAAGCGCTTCTTCGGCAGCTTTCCACCCCTGACCATCGCCTCATCGACCCGGCCACAGCGGCCCTGGCCCTTACCGTGGGCTCGATTGCGAGGCGCGCGGACCCTTTTGACAACCAGCGTAGCACACGCCTCGCTGCCTCCCTACCGGATTGTCCTTCGCCGTTCACCCGATGTGGCCCCGGCGTAGCCGGGGCGGTTAAGCCTGAGTTAGTGCACTACGGCGGCAACTTCGCTATCGATGGTTTAGGTTCGGACCCGCACTGGCAGACACAAGATCCCCACCTGGGTGAACCGACTCTAAACCATGCCTTTGCCACCGGACGGCTCTTGAAGGCAACAGCGGGTACCAGCTACGCTGCGGCGCATGTAACTCACATAGCTGCCCGGGTTGAAGCTGCGCTCAGGGAACAGATGGGGGTGCCGCCAAGCGCTAACGTCATTCGTGCGCTGGTAGTTAACTCGGCAAGGGTCAATAGCGAGGTGGTTGACTGGCTAGGCGAACAAGAGAAAACCATACTCAGGACAGTGGGATATGGCCAGCCCAGGGTCGAGGCCTGCTGGTCAACCTCGAACCGTGTAACCCTCTTTGCGGAGGATCTTGTCGGTTATAAGAGCTTCCACGTTTACGCATTGAAACTGCCCGATGTCTTTCTCGAGACTAAGGGGTGGCGCTCCGTGATTGTGACACTAGCCTATGATCCACCGACAAGGTTGAGCAGAAGATACTACATTGCCAATTCCATGTGGATTGAAGTGTACCGTGGTCTGACTACGGAACAGATAATTGAGTATCGATCCAAGTACGAGGGGGACGGGGATCCGCCAAAGGTGCCTGAGAGAAATAAGCTGGATTTCAGGCCGGCTGCCAGGACACTCCGCAATTCAACAGTCCAAAACCGGTCATGGCACTCCAATCGCGGTTCTAAACTGGACTATAGGCCAGACAACTGGCCAGATGCAACATTTCACATCTTCGTCGGATGTCAACCCCGATTCCCGAATCCGACCGGAGAGGAACACCAGCGATACGCCCTCGTCGTAGCCTTAGAGCATAAAGACCAGGCCATAAACCTGTACCAAGAAATTAGGGCGCGAGTGCGGACAAGAGTGAGAGTGCGGACCTCTTGATGTTCGAATTCTAATAGCAGGCAGTTCGAGGTGCCTTAACAGGCAACGACAAGTGAATGCGGTCAGCTGGCCCGCAGCCGGTGGTCATCGCTCTTGCCCTACCGGGGCTCGGGCCGGTGGCGCGACCCTCGTGGCAAGAAGGAGCGTCATCACCCAATATGTAACAATGGTGCAGCAGGTGTACGCCATACGAGGCGACGGTGAGCAGGACCTCGGACGGCCGCGGGGCCTACAGCTCCCCCCGAAAAGCCCGGTCCAGGATGGTGGGCATGAGAGCACCCAACTCGGCGGCCGTCTCGGCCTGAAGACGCTTCGGGGCGTCCAGCTTGGCCCCCAGTTCGTCCAGGTGCGCGACGATGTGCGTTTGCTCTCCTAGGGTCGGGAGAAGGAACCTGAATATGCGCAGAGAGGCGATGTTCAAGTGGGGCGATGCCGATCCCTTGCACAAAGGGAGAATCTGCTCCTCGTAGACAGAGGGAGAGAGAACTTGGTAGAGGAAAAACTTCGGGAGAACCGCAGACGTGTCGGGCCGCAGTAGCATAACGCGCTGGCCCAGGCTGAAACGCTGCCCCTTCTCCACGAGGGCCGCCTTCCCCGTGCCTCCACCCTCGCGCACGAGAACGATGTCCCCCTGAGACGGCTCGCCCCGGGCGGTTCTCCTCAGATACTCCTCCTCGCCCGTCCTTAGCGCCGTTTCCAGACATAGTTGGCCCCAGCCGACATCTGGCGAGCGGACGCAAGGAACGCCATCTTCGGCGTACACGGGGTTCGAGTGCAAGTTGTCGATGATCGCAGCACACGCTTGCTCAAGGCGGACCTCTTGATAGGAACCGTGCGGGCCCAGCGCTTGCCGCATGGCGGCACGCATCACGCCTAGAGTCTCGATCTCCGCCGCGCGGCGCAGCGCTCGCGCCTCGTCGATCTTCGCCGCCAGCTCCTCGACCCGCGCCACGATCCGCCGCTGCTCCTCGAGGGCCGGGAGGGGCACCTCTATGGCGAGGAAGCGCTCTTCAACCAAACGGACGCGATTGGTCGTCCCTTCGCTGGCTCGCCGACATGCGTCCACGAAGCCTGGCGTCTTGCTGAGCCAGTGCAGGAAGCGAGGAAGAACAGCTTGAGGTTTCGCGGTGAAGACCGGGAAATCGTTGCTAACGACGGCCCCATCGAGAGAGTCCGGCACGACGCCGAATGCGCCGTTGCGCGCGTCAATACGAGACATGATGAACTGGCCCGCTCGGACGACGAGACGCCTCGACGCGGCTATCTCGGAGCCAGGCACCACTCGCCGCTCGACCACGCCCTTGCCCCACAGCCGCACGGTCACCTCGCGATATCGCCCATCGGGCTGAATGGCAACCCAATCCTCTGACTTGACCAGAACCTCGCCCAGCCGGACCAGCGGCAGGGTGGCCATTATCGCGGCAGACAGGATAACGCCTGCCTGATCTCGGCCATGATCTCGGCGATGCGCTGCTCCTTCCGCAGGATGTTTTCGACAAGCTCCTCGGGCGGGCGGTGATCGAGGTCTTGGGCGCGGTTCGGGTTCTTCAGGTCGAGGTTGTAGCCGCTGGCAGCGATCTGCTCGACGGGGATGCGCCAGGCCCGCTCGTTCTCCTCCCGGTTGTGCCACCAAGCGATACAGGGAGCGAACTCTTCAAACTGCAGCGGCTGTGTCTTGGTGTAGTTCTTGCGTCCTTCCGGCAGCGGGTGTTCGTAGTACCAGACCTCTCTCGTCGGACCGGAGCGGTCGAAGAACAGGAGATTGGTGGGGATGCTGGTGTAGGGAGCGAAGACGCCGTTGGGCAGACGCACGATGGTGTGCAGGTTGAACTCCGCCAGCAGCTCCTTCTTGATGCGGGCGCAGACGCCGTCGCCGAAGAGGGTGCCGTTGGGGACGACCATGCCGCAGCGGCCGGGCCGGTGGCCGCCCAGGGGCCGGCGCAGCTTGCGCATGATGAGCTGCAGGAAGAGGAGGGCCGTCTCGCTGGTCTGTCTGTCCTCGGGGAAGTTGCCCAGGATACCCCGCTCCTCCTCACCGCCGAAGGGTGGATTGGTCATGATGACGTCCACCCGGTCGCGATCACCGATCTCCCGCAGGGGGAAGCGCAGGGCGTTGCCCGGGTCGATCTCCGGATACTCGAGCCCGTGCAGGAGCAGGTTCATCTGGCACAGCAGGTAGGGCAGGGACTTGGCGTCGATGCCGAAGAGGCTGCCCCGCTGGAGCCGTGCAGAATCCTCGGCCCGCTGGCACTGCTGCTGGAGGTGCTGGAAGGCCTCCACGAGGAAGCCCCCCGTGCCCGCAGCCGGGTCCAGGACAGTCTCGCCCAGGCGCGGGTCGACGAGAGACACGATGAGGCGCACCACCGGCCGGGGCGTGTAGAACTCGCCCGAGTCACCGGCAGAGTCCCGCATCTCCCTGAGGAGGGACTCGTAGAGGTGGCTCAGGGTGTGGATCTCCTCCGAGGAGGTGAAGTGGATGCGGTTGACCCGGTTGAGCACGTCCCGCAGGAGGTAGCCGGACTGCATGCGGTTGACGGCGCCCCGGAAGACCGTGGCGATGACGTCCCGGCGGTCGCCGCCGTCGGCGCCCTGGAGGGAGCGCAGGTAGGCGAAGAGCCCGGGGCCGCGCACGCCGTCGGGCCGCACCGCCTCCTCCTGGTTGATGAAGGCCGTCAGCTCGTCACCGGTGATGCCGTCCTCGCGGGCGGCCCAGTCACGCCAGCGGTAGGGCGGCTCGATGGTCGGGCGGAAGGGGGCGCCGGCGAGGGCCGCCTCGGTCTCCCGCACCCGCTCGGCGTCGTCCAGGAACTTGAGGAACATGATCCAGGTGAGCATGGGCAGGCGGTCCAGGTCGCCGTTCAGCCCCTTGTCCTTGCGCATGATGTCGCGCGCCGACTTGATGACGGAGCTGAGCTGCTGGGCTGTCGTCAGGGACGTCGCGGTCGTCGCTTTGCGTGCCAAACGTATCACCCCGATCCACCGGGGCCAGCAAGCAGCCTGCGCTGAGCACCGTCATTCCGGCGCAAGCCGGAATCCAGGATCGGCGTCGGTGAGGGGAACCAGACCCCGTGTGCACGCTTGCCAGTCACTGCCGCGGGGCGCTGGGCGTGGGGGTCGGCGGTCTGGGTTCCGGCTGGCGTCGGAACGACGGGAGCGGGTCTCCGCCGGAGAACGGCGGAATCGGGCTCCCGGCTTCGGTCAAGTGGGAACGTCAGCATGAAGGCGGCGCTCATGCAGCGTACAGGAGGCTCTGCATCTCGGCCAAGGCTGCGCGCAGGGGCTCGGCGCCGCCGAACTTGGTTGCGATCTCGATCACGTTGCCGTGGGCGGAGATGGGCGGCACCTTGAGCACATCAGGCATGTGGAACTGGGCCATTCCGTGCTCGGCGTACTTTTCCAGGATCTCGTCCAGGATCTGACGCGCCTCAGGAGCGTAGCGTTCGAAGAAATCCCGCCGCTCGTTACGGAGCCGATCGGCGCGCTCGCGGCGGCTCCGCACCGGGGCGTTGAAGGCCACGTGGCAGAGGAGGTCGAAGGGGTCCGCGTCGCGCTGTCCCGTGGCCTCGGCAAGCTGCTCGAAGGAGATGCCCCGTTCCTCCAGCGCCTCGATGATGGCCGTTCGCTGTCCGGCGTCGCCCCAGCGGGCGCGCAGGTCTGCCGCTGAGGCGCTGAGGCTGCGCACCCTCTCCGCCGTGTAGTCGGTGTACGTGACGACGCGAAGCTGCTTCCCGTCGGGGTCCAGCTCGTAGACTAGGTCGGCCGCGATCTCGACCGCGCCCCGGTCCACGTAGTACTTGCGGGGCGGCGTGGGGGGCGCGTCGACAACTTCGGCTGCGGTGTAGCTCCCCGCGGCCAGCTCCTCCGCCACCTGCCGGAGTCCTTCCGCCACCGGCTCGGTGGTCGAGCCAACTACCGCGCCCGTCTCATCCACGGTGAGCGCGCCGAGCCCCTCGAGCCCTTCCGATCGGAGCACGTGATGATCGAGCGAGCCTACGAGCCGGAGGAATCGCTCGAGACCGCGCGTCGCGCGCGCCGTGCGACTCGAATTCCGGCCCGGCCGGTTGCCGGAGCTCGCGGCGCTCGCCGACAACCGCGAATGGATCGCCGCGCGCCAGGCGCACGGCGGAATGGCGACGTACGGCCAGGCGTTCATCGCGGTCGACCGTTTGCTCGAACGCGCCGGACGCGAGGCGGGCGTCGCGTACTTCGCCCGCTTTGCGGCGTCGACGAACCGTGAGCGCAACTTCGCGGAGGCCTTCCGCGTCTCGCGCGCCGGGTTCTTGCAGGAGTTCCGGCGGTCGCTCGCGACGACCGCGCCCTAGTTGACACCCTTGCGACGGCTCCGTAGCCTGCGCCCACCCGACTCCGAGGAGGTCCAGCTGCCATGGTCCGCATCTCCGTCATGTACCCGACCGGCGACGGCAAGAAGTTCGACCACGACTACTACGTGAACAAGCACATGAAGCTCGTGCGCGAGCGGTGGGGCGCGATGGGGCTCACGAAGATCGAAGTCGACCGCGGCGTCGCCGGCGGCGCGCCGGGGTCGAAGGCGCCGTACGTCGCCATCGGTCACGTGTCCTTCGGCTCGCTCGACCAGTTCCAGAAGGCCGCCGCGGCCCACGGCAAGGAGCTCTTCGCCGACGTCCCGAACTTCACGGACATCGCGCCCCAGATGCAGATCGCCGAGGTCATTCACCAGTCATGACG
>Ga0082335_1009063_pt1 | contig 10929 bp, 9 predicted proteins | sample Subgrocontami58m_FD_72375 | JGI IMG/M metagenome (GOLD analysis project Ga0082335, IMG submission 72375) | Subsurface groundwater microbial communities from S. Glens Falls, New York, USA - GMW37 contaminated, 5.8 m (SPADES assembly) (version 2) ... | reverse complement strand
CTGTCTCGTAGACGATGAAGTTGTAGAAGTGGATAAGGGAGTCTCTCTCGTAAAGATTGGAGGTCACACGCGCCATCATCAATGTGTAAAAATCGAATCAGAGGGGCAGGTGGCCTTTTTCTTGGCCGATCTGGTGCCTACAATTGCACATGTGCAATATCCTTATATTACCGGATACGATCTGTTTCCTCTGGAAACGCTGGAAAATAAGAAGAAGATATTAAAACAGGCATTTGAAGAGCGCTGGCTCTTGATTTTCCAACACGACCCTAAGGTGCGAATGGGATATCTTAAAAAAATAGATGAGCGATTCGAGATTGAAGAAGTGAAAGTATATTAAAAACACATACGCGTAAAAAGTCGTGTAGTCATCTGTCGGTAACAGGGTATAAGTTTTATGCCGGCTGCCGACAACAAATCCCTTTAAAGGTGGGGGGCTGTAATGCTTATTATTTCTTGCCCGGGCTTATCACCTTTACCGTGGTGCTGCCTTCAAATTCCTCGCCGGTATCAAGACTGCCTGTTACTGTGAAAGACACTGAATTGCCTGGAGAAACGTCTGTCAAATCCCGAATCTTAAATGTGGATTTAAAGGTGTTTTTCTTGGGGAGTGAGCGGGTTTTAACAGCCGCAGCCCCTTCGCATTCGATAGTGTCTTCATCCACATTTGAGACATCATATTCACTCGGAAACTTGACAAAGGCGGTAAACTTACCTTTGCCTTTCAAATTGATTACTTTCGGATTGATGCGAACGGTGACACTGATTACAGACGGTGTTACTTCTGGTGTAGAAGTTGGTGATACACCAGGTTGCAGGGTTGGTAAAGCTCCTTTGGTATCCAGGGTAAACTTATTAGAGATGCCAAATCCAGTGCCTGCAAAAGTATTCTTTGTTATGAATAATACCGTGATAGACACTATGAAAATCAGTCCGAATATTTTAGCTTGGATACGCATCTTTATATCCTCCTGTTATTACACAGTAAAAATTTCTTATTTCAAAATATAGTTATTACAGTTGATGCAGTACGAAGAAATCAGCTACCAGAACCGAAGATGACGCTTTCATCTACAGGGGTTTTTTCACCAGTGCTGCAATCAGGTTCGCAATAATACAGATTCCCATCGTCCTCCCTTGTTACTTCTCCTATCTGGACATCTCCGCAGCTAATAGGTCCTCCCTGACATCCATCCTTATTAAAATCATGAGAAATCACGCAATCCGTGCCATCAACGGTTACTGAAATATCGGCATGTCCTGTGATATCATCACCACATTCCTTTACGGTTACTGTTATATTAGTTGCCTCGCCTGTTCCAATGTTTTCGAATTCAAAGGTACCAGTGCCCGACATGTTTACCTCCTCCGGACAACCGCCGACATTTATTTGTGCCTTCTCTGAAGTCATATACATATTGACGGTTGCGAAGTCCTTTTGAACACTTACCGTAGCTTCACTCTGGAATAAGAATGTACTTGTGTCTTCTCCATAAAGTGCTCCACCTGGCAGGTAATTTGTATAATCCGTCATATTGACGGTTATTTGTGTCCCATCGGATTTATAAAAGCTGAGTGTAATGGTCACACCTTCTTCTGGAGTACCTGTGAAAGTGCCATCACCATTATAAGTAAATCCCTCTATACCTTCGCTACTTCCTCCGGTTGGATAAGGGGTGTATCCCGGGTAACCAGTGCCGTAAGGAGTGTAACTTGGGTACCCTGTACCGTAAGGGGTATAGCCTGGATAACCAGTACCATAGGGAGTGGAATATGGATACCCAGTCTCATAAGGTGTATAATTCGGATAAGCGGCATTCAATTTTTGCTTTGGTTTTGTTTGAAATACGCGGTCAAGAGTCTTTACGACTTTATCTACAATTTTGACAATTATACTTTGACCGGGAATATTACCACCCGCTGAACTACTTTTAAAGGTAGAGTTTTTACTGCTAAATGCGCCATATTTTAGTGTCTTACTAATTACTACGCTGGCTTTATATCCTGCGGTACTTTCATCGCCCTTTCCATCATCGGCAATCACCTTCACCCTGTACTCTGTACCAGAAACACCAGGAACATCAGTGCCTGCATCCCACACAATGGATTTACCGCTACCATTTGTAATTCCTGAACCTGTATCACCAGTGATGCTCGTGGCATTGACGGTATAGGTAAGGCCATCATCATCGGAAACATTTATGGACACGGTAACGGAGTCGCCGTCTTCATCTGAAACGTCGTAAGAAATATCCACCAACAGAGAGCCGTCCGTACGTTGTGATGCTTGGACGTTGGTTACTTTTGGATTTGCGCCGTATGCAGAATAAGCTGTCAGTGCTAACCCAATGGTAATGGTAAATATGCTGAGGAAGATTTGTTTATAATTCACGGCTCGTACCTCCCTAAAGGATATAGTTTCTGGAAAGGATTTTTTCTCCAACGATTGATCATTTTAACATTTGATTTTAGAATGTAAATATAAAATTTGTTTGTTCATACGGTAAGGACTGCAAAAAAGTCAATTGATCAGATAAAAACTGCGACGGTGATTCTTCTTAAAAAGTCGCAAAAAATCTGAATTCTATTCATTGCCTTGTGTGCCTTGAGTATTTTACGTTTTAAAATTACCGGATAAATATCATCCTGCCACTCCTCCAATACTTCATTTTGCACCTCCTTATTTTTTCTTTAATAATTAAAGTATCGGTAAAAAATAAAGATTCTTTAGCAGATTATTTTTGAAAATGAAAAGATATATTTTGACATTGATTATTGACTCCGTTATACTTCTTTCATCACTAACTTAAGTCTTCTAAATAAAATATGTTATCGATGTTATAGATTAAATATTTGTACAAGGAGTTTATATGTTTCACCTTTTAAGTATTGTAGGGTGTTTCGACAACTCTATCGGAAAACTTTTACTGGCGGCCGTTTTAGGCGGGGTTATCGGGTGGGAAAGGGAACGGCGCGGGAGGCCGGCAGGGTTGCGGACACACATCCTGGTATGTGTGGGTGTTACCTTGATGATGGTGGTCTCCGAGCATATCTTCGAAAAATACAAAACATTTGCCGCCGATTCCATTATACGGGTTGATCCGGCCAGGATTGCCGCACAGGTGGTAACAGGTATTGGTTTCTTGGGAGCTGGCACTATTATGAGGATGAGAACAACCGTAAGGGGTTTGACAACTGCCGCTTCTTTATGGGTCGTGGCAGGTATTGGTTTGGCGGTTGGAAGCAACTGTTACATACCAGCTCTTTTTACAACCCTGCTGGCCATTTTTGCGTTATTGTTGCTACCTCTGTTTGAACGTAATATCAAACGGGATATATATAAAACACTGAAGTTGTGCGTTTCCGGCTCAGAACCAGATTTTACGGCTATTACGGAGATACTCAAGAGGAACTCTATGGAATTGCAGCAATACAGTTTTGAAAGAAATCTCGTCCAGAACGAAGTCGTCTACAATATAAACGTGAGGTTCAAGGACGAGGCATCGGTTACGAAGGTTTCCGATGAGGTTGCAAGGTCTCTTAAGGAGATTCGGAAACTTGGCTGGGAGTAATCGGCTTTAGATTATCTAAATATCTATTAAATAAACATTTGACAATATACAACCTATTTGATATATTTCCCTTAAAATTACTGGATTCTACCGTAATATCAAAGAGAAATCCGTTTTAGATAAATTTATTTATCAATAACAGTTTTATTGGGAGACCCGATAATGATAAAGAATCTAGTATCGCCATTCAAAATATCGATGTTAATGGCAGTATTAGTTTCTGGAGGTATATACGGATGTTCTAAGGTTGATATGCCTGATGAGGTTATAAGCGCATACCAGAGGGCGATTCGAATTAATCCCGCTTTGGCGGAAGCACATTATAATCTGGGCATGGCATACCGTAATCAAACTATGTCGAACGAGGCTATTGAAGCGCTAAAGAAGTCTGTGGAGATTGATCCAAACTATAAAGATGCACTTTTTCAACTGGGACTGCTTTACGCAGAAAATGGTCTCTGGGACAATGCAGCAACTGCACTGAAATCCGTAGTGCGACTAGACCCCGGGAATGCCTTGGCGCACAGCAAGCTTGGAGATATTTATAAATCCAGAAAGATGTTTTACGACGCTGTGTCTGAATATAAAAAGGCATCGGAGCTCAATCCCAAAGACGCCGTATCTCAATATAATATGGGAGTAGCTTCTATCGAAGGAAATCAGAGAGACGAAGCAATCCGTGCATTTACGAAGGCTATTGAGATTAATCCAAATTATACGGACGCTCATTTTGGTTTAGGCCAGATATATCTGGGCAAGAAGCTGCTCGACGAAGCAGTGACTGAATTCAAAAAAATTACCAATATCAATCCACATCATGCCCTGGCGCATTACCATCTTGGTCTGACCTATTATGCTAAAGGCGATGTGGCCTATGCTATTGATGCTTATAAGAAGTCGATAGAGATTGATCCGAAAACCCCCAATGTACATTATGATCTTGGAGTCGTGTGTTCTGATGTGAGATTATTTGACGAAGCCGTCGAAGAATTCAGTGCCGTTGTGCGGCTTGATCCCGGCAATGCAGCAGCCCATTATAGACTGGGTAAGGCGTATGCCGACAAAAAGGTGCTTGCCAAGGCTATTGCTTCAGTTCAAAAGGCAGCGGCAGCCCATTACAATATACAGAATCCGTATTCAGACAAAAGGGTTCTTGATGATGCAATTACCTCATTACAAAAGGCGATTGAGGTAAATCCTTACAACCCGGCCGTATACTTTGATCTTGGCAGCGCATATTCGCAGAATAGGATTTTGGATGAGGCTGCCAGTGCGCTTGAGGAGACAATCAGAATCGACCCGAATTTTGCAAAGGCACATTATGGTTTAAGTATCATTTATGAGAGAAAGGGTATGAAAGAAGAGGCGCAAAGAGAGTTTTCGACCTATCAAAAATTAGTAGGGGAATGTAAGAAATAAATTTTATTACACGCTATCAACCGAACGGTTTTTTACACGCCAAATTACGTACTGTGAATAGGAAGAGGGATGAAACCCTCTTTTTTTATTGGTAGAAACATATAGGGACTTGTCCAAAAAGCAGCGACGGGAATACCCCCTCTATCAAGGGGGGCAGGATGTGTGTTAAGAACAGACCACACACCTCTTTTATCGTTCGACTGAGCGCTCACGACGAAGTCCCCTCTTTCTAGATGGGGAAATCAAGGTATTCCTGTACTTTTGTTGAGTGTGCCCAAAAAGCGGAATTCCCAATATCGCTTTTTGGACCTCCCCATTATAATAATAAATTATACCATGCGGGATAAAATATATGCATATCTGACGTCGCAAAAAGCGGGTGCTACCAGCAAGGAGCTTGTCGAGCAGGTATTGAAGATAAAAGGCGCCTCACCACATATCAGCGAAAAATTGATACAGACTGCTATTGCAGGAGACCGCAGATTTGCCGTAGATGAACACCGCCTCTGGAAGATTATTGAAAAAGGCGGCACGCCTCTTTCGGCGGCAGAGTTTGTTTTCCTCAGCCTTCTGACAATAGACACACCCGAAAAATCCAGAATAATCGTTGAAATCAGCGCACAAAAATTAAGGGGTGACAAGATAATAAACAGGTTGCATACCCTCGTAAACCCCGGTTCGTTAAAAGTACAAACGATGCTTTTGCCTGAAGATTTCGCACAGGAAGTGAAAGGTGGAGTCCCTCTCGAAAAGGCCGTGCGTCTTTTCTGTGACTTTGTTGGGGATGGAATTCTGATTGGGTATGATGTCCACTCCTCCATGGATCAACTGAATGCGGTTTTGAGCAAGTCAAATGAAATGATTGAAAATCCGCCCTTATGCTTGAAGTTTTTAGCAAAGAGACTCATTTCCAACCTTCAGCCGAAATCAATCAATGACATAGCGGCATTCTTTAAACTTTCCACGGTAGATACACGGCGTACGGAAAGAGAGGTTTGTACTGCCGCTGAAATCTTTTCCCGGTGCAGAGAACTGTTACAAGAACAGGGATTCAGTACCGTAGAAGAGGTCTTAGCGTTTCAATACCCCGATATCGACTCTGTCGATTTTAGCAAATATGCCTTTGACAAGGCCTTTCTGTGGGTAATCCCTCAGAAGCCCGGTGTCTATAAAATGAAGAATAAAAGCGGCGATGTCATTTACGTAGGCAAGGCAAAGAACCTAAAAGTACGCCTAAATTCCTATTTCTGGAATACTGCAGATCGGTTACAAAAGATTACCGATTTGCTGGACCAGATGTATACGATTGAATATGAAATTACAGGTTCTGAACTTGCAGCAATGTTAATGGAGTATCGGCTGATACAACAATACCAGCCAAAATTAAACCAGCAACTTGAAGTACATGAAAGAACGACACGATACGGGAACTTGAAAAATTTCATCGTGATATTACCTTCTTCGATAGAGGAAAGTTTGGAGTTGTTTTTTGTGAAGGATGAATTGCCATTACAACGATACGAGATTCTAAGGGATGCAGTAAATTTTTCCGGGGTAGAAAGAATTTTAGATACAAATATCCAAAACCATAATGTCCTTACTGATATTGAAATGGGAGAAATGGAGATTGTGCTGAGTTGGGTAGAAGCAAATAAAGATCAGGCGAATTATATCAATATGGACACCGTCAGCGGCAAAGAGGCATGTCTTAAACTTGTGAGGGACTACCTGAGAGACGAAGAAACAGTCCGGAAGAAGCACTTTCGCTGGTTGTAGCAAAGAGGGTATACACCCATTCAACCGATAATATTTTAAAAGTTGAAAACCAAATTAATACGACATATATATAATACTGAAATCTTTTTTTTGTATTTTAATGAAGACGACGTCGGAGTTATTTAGTTTACGATCAAATGTTTATGCCAGGAAGTAGCACCTTACAAAGTTCGGGAGGCTGAAATAAGGTATGTCAATAAATACAATGGATACGAAAATATTATTTGCAGCAGATAAATTGGAAAAATATGGAGACATAGTCGGTCATTTGGGAAAAAATGGGTTTTCCTGCATAATGACTGCCACCGAAGGAAATGAGGTATTAAAACATCTTAAGACCTCTATGCCTGATTTTGCTATCCTCGACGCAAATTTGCCGATATTGGATGGATTTCAGTTGTGTAAATTAATGAAGTCTGCTGAATTCAAGCAATGTGAAAATATTCCTGTCGTTTTATTGTCAGAAACTTATAGAACCAGTATGGCATCCGAATTGGCCAAATCCGTTGGCGCCTATGGAATACTCCATGCACCTTTTGCTGTAGATGACCTTTTATTTCTGATTTATAACAAATTGTATCCCGAAAGAATTCCTGTAGACAAGGCCAAGGCATTAAAATATAAGGCAAAGATAATGATTGCAGATGACGATCCTGAGACCGTGAGAGCATTAAAAGATTCCATTAATGCGGAAGGATATGAGGTTTCTGTTGCACAGGATGGGCAAGAATCTATTCATATGCTAGGGGTTGAAAAACCCCAAATTCTTTTTTTGAATTGTGATATACCAAAATTAAGCGGAAGAGATATACTCAAATGGATAAAGGAAACTATACCAGAAATAGTTGTTGTTGTAATGATAGCGCATGGTTCAGAATTCATGGCGGTTGAGTTGCTGAAGGCAGGTGCAAGCGATTACATCATAAAACCGTTCGATATTAAGGTTGTTTCTGACATTTGTGAAGATGCTTTAAGAAGGTATAATATAAACCTCATGCATAAACGTGAGGGCGATGTGGAGTTAAAATTACTTTCCATGGTAGATGGGATGGTTGACGGTGTCATACTTATGGATACGAAAGGTAGGCCAACCTTAGTGAACAAGGCGGGAAAAGAGATACTGAAGTGTTTGGATATAAAAAAAGCCGACGATGATTCAATAATAAGTATAAATAACGTCAATACGAAAGAAATTTATGATGAAATATTTATTAAAAAACAGCGCTATATTTCATTTGAGATAAATACGAAAGGGGATAGCGAAAAATACTTTGTTATTATTGCTTCTGCTGTAACCGGCTTTGCAGAAGAAAATACAGGTGTTGTTATTGTTCTAAGGGATGTAACACGAGAATATCAGCTACAGTACCAAGTAATAAAATCAGAAAAGCTGTATGCGATAAGCAACTTAATAGCAGGAGCAGCCCATGAATTAAATAACCCGCTGGCAGGTATTCAGCTTTGCACGGATCTTGTGGTGAATGACCCCTCGATTAGTGAAAAGGCAAAGAAGTATCTGGGCAGAATTCAAAAAGAGACCGACCAAATACAGGGTGTAATTAAAAGCCTGCTGACCTTTACAGGAAATTATACGCTGTCAAAAGAACATGTTAATATTAACGAAATTATTGAAGACATTCTGAGGCAAAAGGCCAATCAATTTGACCATTCAAATATTAGAGTCGTTACGTTGATAGATGAAAAAATACCTGAGGTCTTTGTAGATAAACATCAAATAAGGCGAGTATTTTTGAATATAATAGAAAATGCCTCTTCTTCTATGGAAGGATTAGAAGGTGGTAAGTGTTTAACTGTTAAAACAGAGGGAAATAAAGAAGGAGTAATGATAACCATATCGGACACAGGTCCTGGAATACCTAAAGAACATCTCGCAAAGATATTTGAGCCATTCTTTACTAGTAGGGAATTCAAAAAAAGCAAGGGAGCTGGATTGGGACTGTCTGTTGCACATAGTATTGTTCACCAGCACAATGGCAGGGTTTACGCCACAAGTGAGCTCGGTGCAGGAGCAACCTTTGTTATTGAATTGCCTCTAACATAAAATGTTTTTCTTATTTTATGTATGATTCAAATCATAAAAACTCGAAAATCCGGGAATAGTGAACATTATTTACTGCTATAAGTCTTATCTGGAGCGTTACACAATTTTTCCACTACGCATACGTCACAGAGCGGCTTTCGCGCAACACAGGTACGCCGTCCGTGTGTCCCAATGACAAGGCAAGACCTTGTCCATTTTTCTTGAGGAATGATCTTGCATAGCTCCAATTCGACCTTATCGGGATCGTTAGATTTGGCAAGTTCTAAACGGTGAGCGACACGAAAAACATGGGTATCCACCGCTATGGCCTGCTTCCCAAAGACATTACCTAATAGCACATTAGCTGTCTTTCTGCCCACCCCAGGCAAAGTAACAAGGTCTTCCATCATGTCAGGCACATTTCCTCTAAACCTTTCGACAAGCTCTTTATTGCAGGCAATAATGTTCTTGGCCTTATTTTTATAAAAGCCTGTGGAGCGTATTTCTTCCTCGAAGACCTCTTGTTTTGCATTGGCGTAGTCTTTTGCCAACGTGTATTTTTTGAATACCGTTTCCGTTACCTTGTTGACCCGTTCATCCGTGCATTGTGCGGCCAGGATGGTAGCAACAAGTAACTCTAATGGATTCTTGTAATGCAGCACGAGCCTTGCATCAGGATATGCCTTTTCAAGGAGTGATAATATCTTTTTTGCGCGATCTTCTGACATAAATAACTCAAAATTGATAATTTTAGGAAATCATGCAGATTCAGGAATATAATCTGAACCTATAATTTTGCACGGTAATGATACAAATTCCAATTGAGAAACAGTTAACCCATCTGCAATTCATCATCGGCATGAAGTGATATTTCGTAAGACTGTCTTTCTATTTCATTACGAATAAAATCGAGTGTTACGCTCATTCTTACCAATTATTGTGTTGTCTAACGGCAAAAGCTAACCGGCCGCCTGCTTTTGGGCGGCCCGTTTTGAGTGCTTTATTAGGCAGGAGTTCGGAACCAGCTTGATTTCCAGGCGGCAGCCGACTGCTTGAGCATACTTCTTGAGAGTAGTCAGGGATGGAACATGCTTGCCTGCAGATTCCAGGCGTGAAACCGCACTCTTTGTTGTTCCCATCAACTCCGCAACCGCTTCCTGAGTGAGACCGAACCTGGAGCGCGCACCAAGCATTTCGCGGGTAAGCGTGTACTCTTCTTTCAAGTCCTCGTATGCTTTCCTGAATTTCTTACGCTTCAAGGCTTTTTTGAGGAAAGCCTCATGGTCATGGGGAACTGGTTTATATTTTACATCAGCCATTTTTCACCTCCTTCATCCTTCTCCGGGCAATGCGCAATTCCTGTTCCGGAGTTTCCTGAGTTCTTTTCACAAAAGCGTGAAGTATCACAACACGTTGACCAACGACAAAACAGTAAAATGCCCTTCCAATGCCTTCGCGACCGCGTGGCCTTAACTCGAAAAGACCGCCACCCATAGCGCGTGAGTGCGGCATTCGTAGATTTGGCCCAAACTCCATCAGTAGTTCTACCAACCGCGCATAATCTGCCAGTATGCCATCTGGCCAGCCTTCGATCTCAGCTTTGACGCGAGAGTGGAAGTACTCGACGGTATAATTCACGATAATGATGTTAGCAAGTTTGCTAACCTTTGTCAAGCATTCTCCAAGATTATAGGATCGATTTCCACTGGCCGCTGAGTGGCGTGGCGGTTTTTGCCCCGTCCATCTTGGGCCGATCGTATGCGCTATACGCATAACTTAAGATGGCGATATTGAACATGTTAAACAGCATGTCGTCATCGTTGGTTAAGCCTGTGTCGGAAAGGACTTTCTTTACGTCTTCCTTTATATCATTAAACACGGATGCCGTGTCGGTTTGCCAAAATATACTAAGTAGTACTAAGTAGGGTCACATCTTAAAAGTTAAATATTGACATTTTTTGTATTGCTATTATAATGACTTCTCAACTATCTTTCATCTCAAATATTTAACAAAAGAACTCATGGCAAGGCCTTTACGTATAGAATATTCAGGTGCGTATTATCACGTTATTAATCGGGGAAATGCCGGTGAAAATATATTTATAGATGAACGAGATAGAG
>Ga0082335_1009061_pt1 | contig 10930 bp, 9 predicted proteins | sample Subgrocontami58m_FD_72375 | JGI IMG/M metagenome (GOLD analysis project Ga0082335, IMG submission 72375) | Subsurface groundwater microbial communities from S. Glens Falls, New York, USA - GMW37 contaminated, 5.8 m (SPADES assembly) (version 2) ... | reverse complement strand
ACACCGTGCCGCGAAGGCACGTATTGGATGCTCCACCTTATGGAGCGCGTCGGCAAGAATCAAGTGACGAAGGCGGATATTGATTTGCTGAACAACGTGGCGAGTCAAATTCAGGGCAAGTGTTTGTGCCCGCTTGGCGAGTTTGCGGTGACGCCGATGCTGTCGAGTTTAAAAATCTTCCGCGCCGATTTTGATTCGCACGCAACGGATGCGAAAGCGGCGGTGAAGCCTGCGCCTAAAGTTGCGGCGAAGAAGGAAGCGGTAGCGGGTTAAGATCATGTTACAGATTCGGCGACCTTACTTTATTTGGAACGCTGATCTTTCTGACAGCGATGTGCGCGCCATCTTGGCGGGCGAGCGCGGCGATCTCGAGAGAATTCAGATGATCGTTCACGTCATGCAAAACGCGCGCTTTGATGATATGTGGAAATACATCAGATTGGATGACATTGTTTCCAATTGGGATTTAGTGAAGCGGATGCTGTGGCCCAAAGAGTCAAGAGAATTGTGGCAATGGGCTTTGCAGACGTGGGGATGTAATGTCTCAAATTAACGACTGGATTGAACCCGGATGAGAAGTTTCGCAAATAATTATGACCGATTTGATAACCCTCAAGATTGACGACAAAGAACTTTCCGTTCCCAAAGGTACGTTGGTGGTGGATGCCGCCAAGCGCGTTGAGAACGACATCCCCGTTTTTTGCTATCACCCCAAACTGCCGCAAGTGGGGATGTGCCGTATGTGTCTGGTGGAAGTGGGGCGCGTGCAGCGTGACCGCGCTACCGGACAAGTGATCATGGAAGGCGATAAGCCGAAGATCGCTTATAACCCTAAACTCGAAACGGCTTGCACCATCCCGGTTGAAGAGGGGATGCACGTCCGCACGCTCAACAGCAAAGTGGAAGCGGCGCGCAAAGACGTGGTGGAATTTTTGCTGACATCACATCCGCTCGATTGCCCGATCTGCGACAAAGGCGGTGAGTGTCCGTTACAGAATCTCACTATGCGTCATGGACCTGGGGCTAGTCGTTTCATCTTCAACGAGAAGTTGCATTTGGAGAAGCATGTCCCGCTTGGCACAGAGGACAATGCGCTGATCTATTTGGATCGCGAGCGGTGTATTCAATGCGCGCGCTGCACGCGCTTCGCTGATGAAGTGGCGGGCGATCATGTCATTGGCTTCTATGAACGCGGGCGCAAGATCGAGATTGTCACCTTCTCTGATCCCGGTTTCGATTCAAAGTTCTCTGGAAACACGACAGATATTTGCCCCGTTGGCGCGTTGACCACAAAAGATTTTCGTTTCGGCGCGCGTCCGTGGGAATTAATTAACTCGGCATCAATCTGCCCGCATTGTCCCGTCGGCTGCAACTTGCATGTGAACACGCGCCGCACGGGCGCCAGCGGCAAGTTTGAAGTGAAGCGAATCATGCCGCGCCAGAACGAGCATGTGAATGAAATTTGGATCTGCGACAAGGGTCGCTTTGGTCATCACTTCGCCGCCAGCCCGGATCGACTCACCACACCGTTGATCAAGAAGAACGGTCAACTGGTTGAAGCCAGTTGGGACGAGGCACTTGATCTGGTTGCCTCAAAATTAAAAACGGCAGGCAGTTCGGTCTATGGTCTTGCCGGTGGGCGACTCTCCAACGAAGATTTCTACGAATTTAAAAAATTATTTAACGGCAACGCTGTATTGTATTCACGTATGGGTGGCGGCGACCTGATTCAGAAAGTAGGCATCGGCGTTGGATCGAACTTCAGTGCGATGGGCAAAGGCACAACGATTGTTATTGTTTCCTCTGATCTTGAAGAAGAAGCGCCGATCTGGTGGTTACGAGTTAAGCAGGCAAGCGAACGCGGCGCGAATCTGATCGTGGTCAATGCGCGCCCGACCAAGCTGGATAAGTATGCTACGAAGAAGATCACTTACAAGTATGGCGATGAGGTGAATGCGGTTGACGGTCTCACCGACGTTGCCAAGACTTCCGAAAATCTTGTCTTGATGTATGGCAGTGACGGGCTTGCTCTCGCCGCTTCGACGGCGTTAGCGCAAGCGTGTGCGAATCTTTTGATCAATACACGACACGTTGGCAAAGTGAATAATGGTTTGATCGCCGTGTGGCAGCACGCGAATGATCAGGGCGCGTGGGATATGGGCGTGCGCCCGACAACCGAACCGATACCAGAGCGCGTGTTGTTGTGGATCGCTGGCGCGGATTTGGTGGGCGATGGTGAGACGTTGCCCTACTCCGATTTTACCGTTGTCTCTGAATTGTTCCTCACTGCCACTGCGAAAGCCGCCGATGTAGTGTTGCCGGCGCAATCGTTCCTTGAACGTGAAGGCACATTCACCAACGGCGAGCGGCGCGTGCAGCGATATTATCGTGCTGTTCCAGCGGTGGGGCAGAGCAAAGCCGATTGGCAAATTTTCGCAATGGTCAGCGAGAAGTCCGGACTGGGCAAAGTGAAAGCGTCGCCATCGTTGGTGATGAACGAGATCGCTCGCAACGTGAATCACTACGCGGGCATTACGTATCAGGCGTTGGCGAAGGTCGAGAAACAATTTCCTGATGTAGGTGGCATCGATCTGTATTACGGCGGCAACGCTTTTGAAAACACCACCGGTCTTGGCGTGCAGTATCCGTCTGCCGCCGATCGCGGGGAGGGCGTGGTGGCGGCATCCCCTGATCACGCGCCCCAAAAATTAAATGGCATGATCGCCGTGCCGACGACTTTGCTTTACGATCAAGGCACGACCTTTGTTCGTTCGTTCTTGATGCATCCCCGTGTGCCGAAAGCGTTTGCAGAAATAAATTCGGCGGACGCGGCGAAGTTGGGTATCAAAGATGGCGAGACTATCACGCTGGTGATGAATGGGGATGAAGCGCAGGTAACGGCGCGGGTAGACGGTCGTGCCCCCGAAGGCGTGGTGCTGGTGCCGCAGAGTTTGGGTGTGAATCTAAATCGAATGTCGGGAGTGGAGATCAAGAAGTAATTAGTAATCGGTAATTACCAATTACTAATTACTTTTGTTAAACGCATTATGGAATTAAAAACTCTCATTGAAGTTGGGATCGCCGCGCTCATCAAGAGCGGACTTTTGATCGGTGTTTTGCTCACGTCGTTTGCCTACATGACGTTGGCTGAACGCAAAGTAGTGGCGTGGATGCAAGTGCGTATCGGCCCGAATCGCGCGGGTCCATTTGGTTTCTTCCAACCCGTTGCCGACGGCATCAAACTTTTTCTAAAAGAAGAACTGATTCCGGCAGAAGCAGATCGAGTTCTGTTCATCCTCGCGCCCATTATCACCGTGATACCGGCGCTGGTGATTTTAGCCGTCGTGCCATTTGGACCGGCGATTGATATTTGTTTGCCCGCCACACTTACAGTTCCATTTGAGTGGGGCGCGTGTTACAAAGTTCCGCTCGCGGTGAGCGATGTTAATGTGGGTATTCTGTTTATTACGTCTGTTGCTTCGGTGGCGGTCTATGGCATCGTGTTAGCCGGTTGGTCGTCCAATAATAAATACGCCCTGCTCGGCGGTATGCGTTCCTCGGCGCAGATGGTGAGTTACGAAATTTCGATGGGCTTGGCGATGGTGGGTCCGGTGTTGGTCGCCGGTTCGATGAGCTTGCAAGCGATCACCCTCTCGCAAGAAAAATTGTGGAACGTGGTTACGCAGCCGATTGGCGCGATGGTTTTTTTGCTCGCCGTGTTGGCTGAAGTGAATCGCGCGCCGTTTGATATGCCCGAAGCCGAACAAGAATTGACGGCGGGCTATCACACCGAATATTCGGGGATGAAGTTCGCCTTGTTCTTCATGGCGGAATATATCAAGATGGTTGCCGTCAGCGCAATTGCAACGGCATTATTCTTCGGCGGTTACTTGGGACCTTTCCTCAACGATGTGCCATCGTGGTTAGCGGGCATCTTGGGCGTGATCTACTTCAGCGCGAAGACGATCTTCTTTTTATTTTGCATGTTGTGGATCCGCGCCACACTGCCGCGCTTGCGTTACGATCAATTGATGCGCTTCGGTTGGAAGGTGATGTTGCCGTTGGCGTTGGCGAGCATTGTTATTACAGCCGTGTTCATGGCGATTGCCGGTTAAGGTAGCCGAGATTTCGGGTTTCTTCAAGAAACCCGAAATCTGAGATCAAGGATTAGAGATTATGTTTGAACTTGTCAAAGGCATGGGCACCACTCTCAAATATATGTTTGAAGAGCCGGTGACCATTCAATATCCCGAACAGAAACGCGAAGTGCGCGAGCGATACAAAGGGCGGCACGAACTTAAACGCTACGACAACGGTTTGGAGAAATGCATCGGTTGCTCTTTGTGCGCGGCGGCTTGTCCGGCAGATGCCATCTTTGTGGAAGCGGCAGAGAACACGGACGATCAACGCTACTCGCCCGGCGAGCGTTACGCTCGTGTGTATGAGATCAACTATCTACGTTGTATTTTTTGCGGTTATTGTGAAGATGCCTGCCCCACCGAAGCGATTGTGTTAGAAGGTCACTATGAACTTTCGTATACGTCGCGGCGTGAGGCGATCTTCACTAAAGATCAGTTGATCGTCCCGTCGCCCGAAGGCAAACCTGATACGCCGCAAAAAGTGGTGCCGGGTGTGTTCACGCGATCGGTGCCGGAGATGAAAGACTCGCTATGACTCTCGACATCATTATTTTCTTAGTCCTTGCCACCATCGCCGTCCTCGCCGCGCTGGCGATGCTCTTGAGTGACAACGCGATCTACTCCGCGCTGTTCCTCATTTTGAACTTTGCCGTTGTCTCGGTGTTTTATCTGATGCTCAACGCGCCGTTCATCGCCATGGTGCAGGTGACGGTGTATGCGGGCGCGATCATGGTGTTGTTCCTATTCGTGATCATGTTGCTCGGTGCGGATAAATTGCGCCAGCCGCAAACTGACATCCCCTGGCAACAACCATTAGCGATCCTCTTGGGCTTGGTTCTCTTAGGTGTTGCCGCCTTTGCGATTGTGTCGCGTGGTTCTGTGTCTGTGCCATCGCCGCTTTCGGATCAAATGATCAGCGCCTTCGGCAGCCCGTTTGAACTTGGCAAATTGCTCTTCACGACTTACCTCTTTCCATTTGAAGTCACATCGTTCTTGCTCCTCGTCGCGATGATCGGCGCGATTGTGCTGACCAAAGAAGAAAAAACAAAGCTTCTCCCTCGTCGCCCCACCAAAAACTGATTACTGATTACTATTTACTAATTACCAATTACTAAAATGGTTCCCACTTCTTACTACATCCTTCTCTCGGCAATACTCTTCACCATCGGCGTCGTCGGGGTTTTAGTTCGCCGCAACGCGATTATCGTTTTCATGTCGGTGGAGTTAATGTTGAACTCGGCGAATCTCGCCTTTGTGGCGTTCGCTCGCGCTTTCCAAACTGGCGAGGCGGTGAACGCGGCGGCGATGTCGGGGCAGGTTTTTGTTTTCTTCGTGATGACTGTAGCCGCCGCCGAAGTTGCCGTGGGCTTGGCGTTGATTGTGGCGATCTTCAAAAATAAACACTCGATTGATGTTGATCAAGTGCATCAACTAAAAGGTTAGCAATGCACGACTCATCTACTGCGTTCTCGTTATCTTCTCTTGTTCCGTTGATCGTCGTCTTCCCGTTGTTGGGCGTGATCCTCAACATGCTCGTCGGCAAACGATTGGGCGACCCGTGGGCGGGCATCATTGCTTCGCTCATGTCGGGTTTGGCGTTTGTGATCGCCGTGTTGCAGTTTATCGGTTTGTTCCTCGATAACTTTCACGCGACTACTATTACTCTCGCCGAATGGATCGTCATCGGCACGCTCAAAATTCCGTGGGCGTTCCAGGTGGACACACTCTCGGTGACGATGATGTTGTTGGTCACGGGCGTTGGCACGTTGATTCATGTTTATGCCATCGGCTACATGAAAGGCGACGAGCGTTTCCATCGCTTCTTCATTTACTTGAATCTATTCATCGTCATGATGCTGTTCCTCGTGGGCGGCAACAATTACCTCATGCTCTTCCTCGGTTGGGAAGGCGTGGGCTTGTGTTCGTATCTGCTCATCGGCTTTTGGTTCGACAAGGGCGCAAACGGCGTGGGCAACGCCCGCGCCGGACGCAAAGCATTTGTGGTCAACCGCGTGGGCGATTTTGGTTTTGTGTTGGCGCTCTTCCTCATCTTCTGGACGAGTGGTTCGTTGATCTTCAATGACTCGTTTAAATATTTTGAAGAGAAAGCGAAAGAACACGCCACGGTGACAGCGCCAGCCCCCGCGAAAGCAGTTGAGGCAAAACCTGCCGAAGGTCACGGCGAAAGCGAAGGACCCACCACTGAACAAATTGCTACAGCGATCACGTTGTTGTTACTTGTTGGCGCGGCAGGCAAGAGCGCGCAGATTCCGTTGTTCATCTGGTTACCGGATGCGATGGCGGGTCCCACTCCTGTATCCGCGCTCATCCATGCGGCGACGATGGTGACGGCAGGTATTTACATGATCGTCAGATCGAATGTGATCTTCCATCTCGCGCCGACATCGCAAATGGTGGTCGCGCTCGTTGGCGCCTCAACAGCGTTTCTTGCGGGGTCAATTGCGATGGGGCAGTTCGATATCAAGCGCGTTCTCGCCTATTCCACGATCTCGCAACTCGGATTCATGATCGCCGCAGCAGGCATGGGCGCTTACGTGGCGGCGATGTTCCATTTGTTGACTCACGCTTTCTTTAAAGCGTTGTTGTTCCTTTCATCGGGTTCGGTAATTCATGGCGTGGAGCATGGACATCACGCGCTGCACGCTCACGGCGGCGGCGGGCATGATCATCACGATGCACACGCGCACAACGCGCAAAGTGATTCACATGCGGCGCAGGCATCGGCGGCATCACCTGATCATCACGAATTTGATCCACAAGATATGCGCAACATGGGCGGGCTTCGCAAACAGATGAACGTCACGTTCTGGGTTTATTTGATTGGCGCGATTGCTTTGGCGGGCGTGTTTCCGTTTGCCGGTTTTTGGTCGAAGGATGAAATTTTGGCGGATGCCTGGTTGATCGGATCGAAACAACCTTACGGGGTTGCCGTCTATGTGCTGTTGAGCGTTGCCGCGTTCTTCACCGCGTTCTACATGGGGCGGCAAGTGTTCATGGTGTTCTTTGGCGGCGAGCGCACCGATGCGGCGAAGCACGCCCACGAGAGTTCGTGGGTGATGCTGACTCCGTTAGTGATACTGGCGGTGTTGTCGGTGATCGGCGGCGCGTTGAACTTGCCCAAATTTATTCCGGGCGGTGAGGCACTTGGCAAATGGATCGAACACAGCGTTGAAGTTCACGCCGTGGGTTTTAATTTGACGGTGGCGTTGATCTCGACGGGCGTTGGGTTGTTCGGAATTTTCTTGTCGTATCTTGTCTATGGGCGCAGCCCGATGATGACGATGACTGATCCGTTGGAGCGACTCGGTTTTGTTTTCCGTTTCCTCAACGGCAAGTGGTATGTGGACGAACTGTATCAGGCGATCATCATCCGACCTATTGAAGGCTTTGCGACTTTTGCAGCATTCGCTCTCGATTGGGATCTGTGGCACGACTTTTTCCACGACACGATCATCGCCGGCGGCTTCCGTTGGTTCTCCGGTTTCCTTGCCGGCTTCGTGGATAAAGGGATCGTGGATCGCTTCTTCGACGGGCTCGGCGGCTTTGTGCGCGAGACGGCGTTGAACTTCCGCGAATTCCAAACAGGTTATGTGCGTAATTACGCGCTGATGGTTTTGTTCGGCGTGGTGGCGGTGCTGGGATACTTTTTGTTTGTGAGATAAAACGATTTTGTAGGGACGTTGCATGCAACGTCCCTACGTGGGTTGGAGATTGCATTGATGAATATCTTATTTGGCACACTGACTGTTGTTACATTCTTCCCTCTGCTCGGCGCGATTGTCTTGCTGTTCGTGCCGAAAGAGAATAAAGATGCGATCCGTTGGATTGCGGTGGTGACGTCGCTGATCACGTTTGTGTTGTCGTTGATCGCCTTATCCCAATTCAATCCATCTTTTAACGGGATGCAATTGGTGGTGCGCGCCCCATGGATTAAAGTTGGGTCGCAGTGGTCAATGGATTATTTCCTTGGCGTGGATGGGGCGAGCATCCTTATGGTTCTGCTCACGACTTTCCTCACGCCCATCGCTATCTTCTCGTCGTGGACGGCGATTGAAGATCGGGTGAGGGAATACATGATCCTCTTCTTGCTGCTCGAAGTGGGCATGTTGGGTGTTTTCGTCGCGCTCGATCTCTTCCTCTTCTACATCTTCTGGGAGTTCAGCCTGGTGCCGATGTATTTGCTGGTCGGCATTTGGGGCGGATCGAATCGCATGTATGCGGCGATCAAGTTCTTTCTCTATACGATGGCAGGATCGATCTTGATGTTGTTGGCGATCTTGTGGCTCGGGATCAACGTCGGCACTTTTTCCTACGTGGATATGATCGGCAAAGTTCCCGCCGCCTCTCAAGGATTATTGTTCCTTGCCTTCGCCGCCGCCTTTGCCATCAAAGTTCCGGTGTGGCCTCTCCACTCGTGGCTGCCCGATGCTCACGTTGAAGCGCCGACGGCGGGTTCTGTGATTCTGGCAGGCGTGTTGTTGAAACTTGGCACGTATGGTTTCTTGCGATTCAATCTTGGCTTGTTTCCGCAAGCGGCGAGAGAATACGCGCCAATGATCGGTGTTCTCGCCGTGATCGGCATTGTGTATGGCGCGTTGGTCTCGTATCCGCAAAAGGACGTGAAGAAGTTGGTGGCGTATTCTTCGGTGAGCCACTTGGGTTTCGTGATGCTCGGCTTATTCGCCCTCAACGCGCAAGGCATTCAGGGCGCGATATTGCAAATGATCAATCACGGTCTCTCGACGGGTGCGTTGTTCCTCCTCGTCGGCATGATCTATGAACGACGGCACACGCGTTTGCTCGCCGACTTCGGCGGCTTGTGGACGGTGATGCCACTGTATGGCACTCTGACTCTCATCGTCACTTTGTCCTCCATGGGCTTGCCCGGTCTCAACGGCTTCGTCGGTGAGTTCGCCATTTTGCTCGGCGCGTGGGGTGCGGGCATGGCGGGCGGATCGTACGGGAATTATTGGTATGCCATCCTCTCCTCGCTCGGCGTGATCCTTGCCGCCGTGTATATGTTGTGGATGTTCCAAAAAATGTTCCTCGGCAAAGTGGAAAATCCGGCAAACGAGGGACTCAAAGATTTAAACTGGCGCGAAGTCACCGTGCTTGTTCCAATCTTGATCATGATCTTCTGGATCGGACTTTACCCTGCCCCGTTCTTCAACCTGATGAACACCACTGTGAATCAGTTGGTGCAGACGCTGAGTGCGGCGGCTGTTGTCTTAAAGTAACTTTGTAGCGCAAGTTGTCAACTTGCGCTACTTAAAACCATGTATATCACTGTCTTCGGCGAGTTTCAAAATGAGAAGGTGGAGAAATTTTATCTTGAGCGATTGAAAAAGCTCACGATAGAGCAGCGTTGGCTCATTGTAGTCGGGATGCGTCAGGTGGCGGTGGATATGGTGCGCGCTGAAGTGCGTAAGAAATACCCTGATTGGGAGAAGAGGTTTGTGAACTTGGAAGCAACACGCCGCATTATGGAAGCGCATGGCACAACTTTTCGCCCGCCTGAATTGATGGCAAAACTCAAAGAACATGACAACCTCTGATTTCAACTCTATCTTTTCCGTTTTTGTCCTTGCCTCGTGGGCGAGCTTGCTCTTGCTGGCGGATCTCTTCGTGCCGAAAGATCGCAAATGGATCACGGCCTGGTTAGCGATTTTGGGTTTGCTCGGCACGTTGGTGATGGTGCTGATCATGTCGCAGTTCACTATCTCCGGCTTTAGCGGCATGATCATGCTTGATGGCTTCACCCATTTCCTCAACGTGATCGTGATCATCACCGGCATTGTCGGTGTGTTGTTGGCGATGACCTATCTGGGCAAGAACAACATTGATCGCGGCGAGTATTACCCGTTGTTGTTGTTCTCGGTGACAGGCATGATGATGATGGCGTCCGCCAGTGATCTCATCGTCGTCTTCCTTGCCCTCGAACTGCTTTCCATACCGCTTTACATCCTTGCCGGTTTCGCCCGACCCCGATCCGATTCGGAAGAGGCAGCGGTTAAATACTTTTTGCTCGGCGCGTTTGCGTCGGGTTTCTTTGTCTATGGTATTGCGTTAACTTATGGCGCAACAGGATCCACAAACTTTAAACAGATCGTTTCTGTGGTGAGCGCGACAAAAGCTCTCGACCCCATTTTGTTGGCGGGCGCGGCGCTGATCTTGGTCGGTCTGGGATTCAAAGTCGCGGCTGTGCCTTTCCACATGTGGACGCCCGATGTGTATGAAGGCGCGCCGACTGTGGTGACGGCGTTCATGTCCGTTGGCGCAAAAGTCGGCGGCTTCGCGGCGTTGTTCCGTGTCTTCATTACTGCGTTTCCTGCTCTCGCCGCGAGCTGGGCTCCAGCCATAGCGATCATCGCGGCGTTGACAATGATCTTAGGCAACACGGCGGCGATTGCCCAAAGTTCTATCAAACGTATGTTGGCTTATTCGTCCATCGCCCACGCCGGTTATATTTTGATGGCGGCTGTCGCCGGCGGCAAAGGGTCGCTTTCAGAATTTGCGGCAAGCGCGGCGTTGTTTTATCTGCTCAGTTACATGATCATGAATCTCGGCGCGTGGTCTATCGTGATCGCCGTTGAGAAGAAGCAAGGTGAAGGCAATTCGATTGATGATTTTGCCGGGTTGAGCGCGAAGCAACCGTTGTTGGCGATTGCCATGGCGTTGTTTATGTTTTCGCTGATGGGCTTGCCGACTACGGTGGGTTTTGTGGGCAAGGTGTATGTTTTCAGCGCGGCGATCAGCGCCGGATATATGTG
>Ga0082335_1009060_pt1 | contig 10932 bp, 10 predicted proteins | sample Subgrocontami58m_FD_72375 | JGI IMG/M metagenome (GOLD analysis project Ga0082335, IMG submission 72375) | Subsurface groundwater microbial communities from S. Glens Falls, New York, USA - GMW37 contaminated, 5.8 m (SPADES assembly) (version 2) ... | reverse complement strand
GATGCTCGTCGTCGAGCAGAACGCGAACGTCTCGCTCTCGATCGCAGACCGGGGCTACGTGCTCTCGACCGGCCGCGTCGTGCTCGAGGGGAAGGCGGCCGATCTGCTCCAGAACGAGGAGTTGCGGAAGGCGTACCTCGGCCGATGACGGCGATCCGCGTCAGCGCGCAGGGGACGATCCCGCCGCAGGCGGGGTCGGAGCTCGCGCTCGACACGGTGCGGCTCCCCGCCGGCGCCTCCGCTGCGCTCGGTGGCAACGACGACGACGCGCTGCTCTTCGTCTTCGCCGGCGGCGGGACGCTTTCGCTCGGCGGCGAGGAGCACGTCCTCGCCGCCGGCTCGGCGGCGCTCGCGGTCGCTGGCGAGGAGGCGCGGGTGACCGCCGGGCCGGACGGGCTCGCGGCCGCGTGTGCGACCGCCGGCCGGCCGACCGACCGGCACGCGCCGCTCGGGCCGCGGGCGACGGTCGTCCCGATCGAGCTCGTGGAAGCGGGCAGCGCGACCGGCAAGCGCTCCTTCCAGGTGCTCTTCGGCCCGCACAACGGCTCGACGCGCGCGACGCTCTTCGCCGGGTACATCCCGCCGGGCCGCGCGCCGTGGCACTACCACCTCTACGACGAGATCGTCTGGGTCTGGCGGGGCGCCGGCCGGTTCCACCTCGGCAGCGGGGTCGAGGAGCTCGCGCCCGGGTCGGCGTTCCGGCTCGCCCCGCGCGAGGTGCACATCGTCGAGAACCTCTCGCCGGACGAGGAGCTCGCCGTGCTCGGAATCTTCACGCCCGCGGGCAGTCCGTCGGCCGCGTACCTTCAGGCATGACCGCACTCCCCGATTCCGTCCGCGGCGAGTTCCCGATCTTCGCCCACACGACATACCTCAACTCGTGCTCGCAGGGCGCGCTCTCCCACCGCGTCCGGCGGGCATACGAGGAGTACCTCGACGGCTGGGACGAGCGCGGCGCCGAGTGGGAGCACTGGGTCGAGCGCGCCGAGGCTGCGCGCGCCGCCTTCGCCCGGCTGCTGCACGCGCGGCCCGACGAGGTGGCCGTGACGACCTCCGTCTCCCAGGGCGTGAGCGCGATCGTCAGCGCGCTGCCCTTCGAGCGCGGCGGCCGGACGAAGATCGTGATCAGCGAGCACGAGTTCCCGACCGTCGGCCAGATCGCCCACGCACAGGAGCTGCGCGGGGCGGAGGTCGTCCACGTGGCGCCCGAAGCCGACGGCTCGATCCCGGTCGAGCGCTTCGCGGCCGCGATCGACGAGCGCACGGCGCTCGTCTGCTGCACGACGCTCTCGTACCGCACGGGCCATCGCCACGACGTCGCGGCGATCGCCGCCGTCGCGCGGGAGCGCGGCGCGCTCGTGCTCGCCGACAGCTACCAGGCGGTCGGGGCGATCGACGTCGACGTCGGCGCGCTCGGCGTCGACTTCGTCACCGGCGGCACCGTCAAGTACCTGCTCGCCTCGGCGGGCCTCGGCTTCCTCTACGTGCGCAGCGGGCTGCTGCCGGAGCTCGTGCCGACGCAGACGGGCTGGTTCGCCGACGAGGACATCTTCCAGATGGACATCTCCGACTACTCGCCGCACGCGACCGCCAGGCGGTTCGACGCAGGCACCCCGCCCGTGCCCAACATCTACGGGGGCGTCGCGGGCATGTCGTTGATCGAGGAGGTCGGCCCGTCCGCCATCGAGGCGCACGTGAGCCTGCTCGCGACGCGGCTACTCGAGGGGCTCGGCGAGCTGGGTGCGAGCGTCGTCACGCCGCTCGATCCGGCGCGCCGCGGCCCGCTCGTCTGCGTCCGCTCTACCGATGTGAACGCCCTCGTCGCCGAGCTCGCCGCGGAGCGGATCGTCACCTCGATGCGCGACGACAACCTCCGCATCGCGCTCCACCTCTACAACGTCGAAGAGGACGTCGACCGGGTCCTCGCCGCGCTCGCGCGGCGCGCGCACCTGCTGGCTTAGCCTTCGTTCGCGGGGTCGCCGGCCGCAAGCACGTCCCGCGCCCACTCGCGGCGCTTCCAGTCCGGCACCGGCGGCTCGCACTCGGCCTTCGGCACGAAGCGGGAGCGCTCGACGAGCTCGAGCTTGTGGATGTAGCGCGGGCAGTTCGGGAAGACCTGCGTCGCGCGCACGCGCACGACGAACTGCGCCCGCGGGTACTCGGCCAGCAGCGGGTCGTCCTCGGCGATCGAGGCGACGCCGTTCAGGCGCAGTCGCTTCTGCCGCTGGAAATCGACGAAGAGCAGGCCGACCTCGGGGTTGCGCAGGGCGTTCCCCATGGAGAGGTACATGCCGTTGCCGTCGTAGCTCGGGAAGGCGATCGTGTGCTCGTCGAGCACGCGCACGAAGCCCGGCTCGCCGCCTTTGTAGGAGCAGTTGGGCCGGCCCTCCTCGTCGGCGGTGGCGAGGAAGAACATGTCCAGCCGCTCGATGAACGCCTTGTCGTCCTCGTCGATCGTGTCGGAGACGAGCCGCTCCTCGATCCGGTCGGCGAGGCGCCGCGTGTCGAAGCGGTCCTGGAGCGAACGGCTTCCGTCGTGATACATGCCATCCACACGGGCATGATGCGCAGCCATGAGGCCGTCTGTCTACTGCTCCCGGCGCGTGCCCGTGCCTGTCCGGGTGGAGTTGGAGCGCCTCTTCGAGCTGGAGCTGCACGACTCCGAGCGCCCGCCGCCGCGCGAGGAGCTGCTCGCCGCCGCCGCCGGGCGCGACGGCCTGCTGACGATGCTGACCGACCGCGTCGACGGCGAGCTGCTCGACGCCGCCGGGCCGCAGCTGCGCGTCGTCGCCAACTTCGCGGTCGGCTACGACAACGTCGACGTCCCGGCTGCGACGGCGCGGGGTGTTCTCGTCTCGAACACGCCCGACGTGCTCACTCGAGCGACGGCGGAGCTGGCGATCGCGCTCCTGCTCTCGCTGCGGCGGCGCGTGACCGAGGGCGACCGGCTGATCCGGCGGCGCGAGCCGTGGCTCATGGCGCCGACCTTCATGCTCGGCCACGGGCTCGAGGGCGCGACGCTCGGTGTCGTCGGCAAGGGGCGGATCGGAGCCGAGACCGCCCGCCTCGCGGGCTGCCTCGGCATGGAGGTGGTCTTCACGGGCCGCTCGGGCGGGCTCCCGCTCGACGAGCTGCTCGCGCGCGCCGACGCGGTCAGCCTCCACTGCCCGCTGACGCCCGAGACGCGTCACCTCATCGACGCGGCCGCGCTGCGAGCGATGAGGCCGACGGCCGTGCTCGTCAACACCTCCCGCGGGCCTGTCGTCGACGAGGCGGCGCTCGCTGCGGCGCTGCGCGAGGGCGTGATCGCCGGCGCGGCCCTCGACGTCTACGAGGCCGAGCCGGAGGTGCGCGAGGAGCTGCTCTCGCTCGAGAACGTCGTGCTCGCACCGCATCTCGGCAGCGCGACACACGAGGCCAGAGCCGGGATGGGAATGCTCTGCGTCGCGGGGCTGCGCGCGGTGCTGCTCGAGGGCCGCGCCCCGGCGAACGCGCTCAACCCGGAGGCGCTCCGGTAGGTTCCGTCCGTGCTCGTCGCCTGCCTCGGGGATTCGATCACCGCCGGGTCTCCGTACTGGGACCCCGATCCGGTCGTGCGCGCGCGGATCGACCGGGCCGTCGACGAGCGAAGCCAGTGGGAGTGGTGGGCCGGGCGCAAGGACACGCGCTTGACCTTCCGCAACTGCGGGATCTACGGCCAGCGCACGGACGAGATCGCCGCCCGGCTCGACGAGACCGCCGCCGGCGCCGACGTGCTCGTCGTCCAGGGCGGGATCAACGACATCGTGCAGGGCCTCCCGGTCGAGGCGGCGGCGGCGAATCTGCACGCGATGGTGCGCCGGGGCAAGGAGCTGGGGCTCCGGGTCGCGCTCGCCGACGTCCTCCCCTGGAACAACGGCTACTCGAAGGCCGACAAGCCGATCCGGGACCTCAACGCGCGCGTTGCGGCGATCGCGGCGGAGGAGGGCGTGCCGCTGCTCGCCTTCTTCGCGACGCTCGAGGATCCCGAGCGGCCCGGCCGGATGCGCGAGGAGTGGACCTCAGACGGCAACCATCCCTCGGTCGAGGGCTACAGGCGGCTCGGCGAGCTCGCCTTCGAGGTGCCGGCGTGACCGCGCTCTACGGCTGCCAGTCCATGACCGGGAGGCTCGAGCGCGTGCTCGTCCGCCCGCCCCTGCCCGAGGACGCCGCGGCCTGGCGCGAATACGGCTGGCGCGCCGCCCCGGACCCGGTGGGCGCAGCCGCCGAGCACGAGGCCTTTCGGGCCATCCTGGAAGACGCCGGCGCCGAGGTCGTCGTCTCGGAGCACGATCCGGGCAACCCCGACGCGATCTACACCTACGATCCGACGCTCGTCGGCGACGCGGGCGCCGTGCTGCTGCGGCCGGGCAAGGAGGGCCGCCGCGCCGAGCCCGCCGCCACCGTGGCGGCGCTCGAGAGCGCAGGCGTGCCGGTCGCCGCGCGACTCGAAGGGCCCGCGACGGTGGTGGAGGGAGGCGACACGCTCTGGCTCGACGGGCGGACGCTGCTCGCCGGGTGCGGCTACCGCACGAACGCCGAGGGGATCGCCGCCCTGGAGGCCGCTTTCCCCGGCGTCGAAGTGATCTGGTTCGACCTGCCGCACTACCACGGCGCCGCCGAGGTGATGCACCTGATGAGCCTCATCTCGCCGCTCGATCTCGACCTCGCGCTCGTCTACCCGACGCTCGCGCCGGTGCGTCTGCTGGAGCTGCTCGCCGAGCGGGAGATCCGAACCGTCGAGGTGCCAGATGAGGAGTTCGCGAGCATGGGCTCGAACGTGCTCGCCCTCGCCCCGCGCGTCGCCCTCGCGCTCGAGGGGAACGACGAGACGCGGCGCAGGCTGGAGCGCGCCGGGGTGGACGTGCGCGTCTATCGCGGCGACGAGATCTCGCGTAAGGGCGACGGCGGGCCGACGTGCCTCACCCGGCCGCTCAAGCGCTCGTACTCCGTCGCCTGACGGGCGCGTGACATAGTTTCGGCGATGAGGCGGAAGGGCAACTTCGCCGGGCGCGCGGGCGGCTGGAGTGCCGAGCACTGGAAGACGGCGATCGCGGTGTGGCTCGGGTTCGTCGTCGGAGCCTTCGTCCTCGGCAGCGCGCTCGGCAGCAACAAGCTGCACGAGGCGGATACCGGCTCGGGCGAGTCGGCCCGGGCGGAGTCGATCCTCGAGGCGGCCGGCTTCGAGCGGCCGGCGACCGAGAGCGTGCTCGTCCAGAGCCGGACCGCGAGCACGACCGATCCCGCGTTTCAGTCCGCGCTCGCCGGGGTCCTCGCACGGCTGAGCCGGATGCCGGGTGTCGCGAGCCTCCGCTCGCCGCTCACCCGTGGCACCGAGGGTCTCGTCTCGGCGGACGGCCGCTCAGCGCTTGTCCAGTTCGACGTCCGCGGCGAGGCGCAGGACGCAGAGGCGCCGAAGGTGATCGAGCCGCTCCTCGCCGCCGTCGCGGCCGCGCAGGCGGCGCATCCCGGCTTCCGGATCGAGCAGTTCGGCGCTGCGAGCGCCAGCTACGAGCTGAACAAGACGATCGGGGAGGACTTCAGGCGGGCCGAGTACCTGACGCTGCCCATCGCCCTGTTCATCCTCGTGTTCGCGTTCGGCGCGCTCGCCGCCGCCGGCATCCCGGTGGTGCTCGCCTTCACGGCGGTGATCGCAACGCTCGGGCTGAACGCCATCTTCAGCCACCTGGTGCCGACCTCGGACTCCACCGCCTCGGTCGTGCTCCTGATCGGCATGGCGGTCGGCGTCGACTATTCGCTGTTCTACCTCCGCCGCGAGCGAGAGGAGCGGGCCCGCGGGCGCGGGCCGCGCGCCGCGCTCGCGATGGCGGCGGCGACCTCCGGGCAGGCGGTGCTCATCTCTGGGGTGACCGTGATCATCGCCATGGCCGGTCTGCTCTTCGCGGGCAACGCGGTCTTCACGACCCTCGGCATCGCCACGATGCTCGTCGTCCTCGCGTCGATGATCGGCTCGGTGACGGTTTTGCCGGCGCTGCTCTCGAGGCTCGGCGACCGGGTGGAGCGCGGCCGCCTACCGTTCTTTGCGCGGCTCGGTCGGGGCGAGGAGGAGGCCGAGAGCCGGTTCTGGAACGCGATCGTCGGAAGCGTCCTGCGCCGGCCGGGGCTCTCGGCCGCGCTCGCCGCGGGGGCGCTCTTGCTCACGGCCGTGCCCGCGCTCGGGATGAAGACCAAGCTGCCGGGCTTCACCGACCTCCCGCACAGCCTGCCGATCGTGAAGACGTACGAGCGCCTCGAGCGGGCGTTCCCCGGCTCGCCGGCGCCCGCCGCCGTCGTCGTCAAGGCCGCCGACGTGACGGCCCCGGCAGTCGCCGGCGCGATCGCCGACCTGAGGGCGCGGGCGCTCGTCAGCGGCCGCATGGGCGAGCCGGTCACGGTGGCGGTCAGCTCCGACAGGACGGTCGCCCGCATCAGCGTTCCGCTCGCCGGGACGGGGGCCGACCGGATTTCCTTCGGAGCCCTCGAGGAGCTGCGCTCGTCGTTGATCCCGGACACGATCGGCAAGGTGGACGGTGTGGAGTCGGCCGTCACGGGCCTGACCGCGGGGACGAAGGACTTCAACGACGAGCTGAAGGCACGGGCGCCGTTCGTGTTCGCGTTCGTGCTCGGCCTCGCCTTCCTGCTCCTGCTCGGGACGTTCCGCTCGGTCGTGATCCCGCTGAAGGCGATCGTGCTCAACCTGCTCGCGGTCGGGGCGAGCTACGGCATCCTCGTGCTCGTCTTCCAGCACGGCCTCGGGGGGCCTCTGCTCGGCTTCGCAGGCCATCCGCCGATCGCGTCCTGGCTGCCCCTCTTCCTCTTCGTCATCCTCTTCGGCCTCTCGATGGACTACCACGTCTTCATCCTCACGCGGGTCAAGGAGCTCGTGGACCGCGGCGCGTCGACGGAGGACGCCGTGCGCGAGGGGATCGCCGGCACCGCCGGAACGGTCACCGCGGCCGCGGCCGTGATGGTGGCGGTCTTCGGCGTCTTCGCCTCGCTGCGGACGATCGACATCAAGCAGATGGGGGTCGGGCTCGCCGTCGCGGTGCTGCTCGACGCGACGGTGATCCGCGGCGTGCTGCTGCCGGCGTCGATGAAGCTGCTCGGCGGGTGGAACTGGTACCTGCCGCGCTGGCTGCAGTGGATCCCGGAGCTCGACCACGCCCCTGACTTCAAGGAGATCGAGGCGCTCGACCGGACCGCGTAGCCCGCACCCCCGGCGAGCCAGTATCGCTGTGTTGCTCGGTTCCCTTTTCTCGTACTGGCCGCAGCGTCTCTCGCTTCGGCTCTGTCAGGACCAGTTGACGGTGTCCGACACTCTTGACCGAGATTGACGCGCGGCGACGTGGCCCGTGCGAACTTGTCTCGTGCCTGGCACCAGCGGGCCTCAGCGACCCGGAGGAATCCACAGCGATCGCGCCGTCACTGCGAGCAGGCGCCACGGCAGTCCACGGGGTGGCTCCACCGTCGCGGTGAAGCGGCCGAACGCGAAGCGGACGTAGCTTCCCGCGGGCAGGCGTCCCGGGCCGGAGAAGACGCCCCGCCAGCGCTCGCCGGGCCGCAGGAGATCAGGAAGCTCCGGTACAAACTGGGTTGCGATGAGCGCGGGCGTGACCTGCCCGCGCGCCACCATCGCCCGCCACTCACTCTCCTCGCCCGTTGCGAGCACGATCAGGCCGAACTTCGATCCACCCAGAACGTGAGGTCGGCCGATCCGCCACGCGATGCCGGTGCGATTGACGACCGACGCCTCGACCGACCAGGACGACCGCTCGAGGCGAAGAACGCGCACCTCGAGCTGGAAGCCGGCGCCCTCGGCGCCGTCGAGCTCGGCGACCGCAGGCCGTAGCAGCTGAGGCTCGGCGAAGCGCACGGCTTGCCCGCCGCCGCAACCGGCGAGCACGGCCGCAAACAGGAAGCTGAGCGCGAACCTCCGCACTACTCGACCAGGGACAGCTGCTTGAAGTCGGACAGGCCGCTCACACCGACGCCGACGAGGCGCAGCGCGCCCGGGCGGTCGCGCAGGCCGCGGTCGAGCAGCGCGCAGGCGAGCTCGCCGATCCGCTCGGGGTCGTCGGTCGCCGCCGACAGCGTCGTCGAGCGGGAGCGGATCGAGAAGTCCGCGTAGCGGAGCTTCGCGGACACCGTCCGCGCGGACAGGCCGCCGCGCCGGAGGTGTGAGGCGACCTCCACGGCCATCCGGCGCAGCTCGGCGTGCAGCGCCGTGCGGTCGGAGACGTCGCGCGCGAACGTCTCCTCCGTCGAGATCGAGAGCCGCTCGCCGCTCTCCTCGAGGTCGCGCGGGTCGATCCCGCGGGCGCGGTCGCGCAGCTCCGCGCCCCACTTGCCGGGGAGGAGGGCGCGCAGGTCGAGGTCGGAGAGCGAGGCAAGCCCGCCGATCGTCGTCACGCCGGCGGCGACCAGCCGCTCCTCCGCACGTGGCCCGACGCCGGGCAGGACGCGCACGGGCAGCGGCGCGAGGAAACGGGCCTCGGTCCCCGGCGGGACGACGGTGATGCCGCCGGGCTTGCGGCGGTCGGAGGCGATCTTGGCGACGACCTTCGACGTGGCGACGCCGAGCGAGCAGGAGAGCCGCGTCGCCGCCCGCACCGAGGTCTGCACCGCCTCCGCGGCCGCGCGCGCGTAGCGGAACTCGGTCACGACCGAGCCGAGGTCGAGGTAGCCCTCGTCGAGCCCCGTGCGCTCGATCCGGGGCACGACCTCGCCGATCGCCGTCCAGACGGACTGTGAGTACTGGCGGTAGAGCGAGATCCGCGGCCGCACGAAGACGGCCTGCGGGCAGCGCCGCAGCGCCTCGGCGGCGCTCATCGCGGAGTGGATGCCGAAGCCCCGGGCAACGTAGTTCGCGGTCGAGACGACGCCGCGGCCGTGCGGATCGCCGCCGACGACGAGCGGCTTCGTCCGCAGCTCGGGGTGCTCGAGCTCCTCGACCGCGGCGAAGAAGGCGTCGAGGTCGAGGTGGGCGAGGATCGGCACCTCCACAAGGCTAGATGGGGGCGCCGACAGGCAAGATGGAACCGTGGCCGCAACCGCGCTCCCGCCGCCCGCGATCGTCCAGCCCGGCCCGTACGAGGCCTCGTTCGGGCTCGTCACCGGGACGGTTGCCAGGGGGACGAGGAGGCTCGTGATCCGGGTCGACGGCTCCGTGCTCGCCGACCGGCCGCTGCGAGGCCGCAGCTTCTCCGTCCGGGTGGCGCTGCCCCGGCGCGACGTCCGGCTGCGGGTCACCGGCTACGACGCGCGCGGTCGCGCCGCTTCGGCCGAGGTCGGGCCGGTCTTCGGCCTCCCGCGCAGCGCGGAGCCGCGCGCGGTCACGGGCCGCGAGGACGCCGTCCTGGGCCGCACCGTTCGAACGCTCGTCTCGTCCTTTCCAGGCACGGCCGGTGTCTACGTCCAGAGCCTGACGACGGGCGCCGGCGCGGCCTGGAACGCGCGCGCGCAGTTCCCCGCGGCCTCGACGCTCAAGCTCGGGATCGCCGCCGCGGTCCTGCGCGCGCACGAGGGAAAGCCGGCGGCGGGCTCGCGCGTGGACGCGCTGCTGCGCTCGATGCTCTGGCACTCCGACAACGCCGCCGCGAACGCGCTCGAGGTCTGGCTCGCCGGCTCGACGAGCGGCGGCTCCGCCCGCGTCAACGCCCTCTTCGAGGAGCTCGGCCTGCGCGACACGATCATGTACGGCGGCTACGAGACCCGCACGCCGCAGGGCCCGATCCCTGTGCGCATCGAGAGCCAGCCGGCGTTCGGGCTCGGCAAGCACACGACGGCGAGCGACCTCGCGGGGCTGGCGCGGGCGGTCTGGCTCGCCGCCGGGGGCGAGGGGCCGCTTGCCGAGCGCGCCCGCGGCGCCTTCACGCCGCCCGACGGCCGCTACCTCCTCTATCTCCTTGCCCACGTCAGCGACCCGGGCAAGCTCGATCGCTTCCTCGGTGACGGGCAGGCGGGCGTCTGGGTCCTGCACAAGGCCGGCTGGCTGGCCACGGCGCGGCACGACGCAGGGCTGGTCTTCTGGCCTGGCGGCGTCTATGTGGCCGCGGTGCTCACGCACGGCCGGGGCGTCGGCGCGGCCTCGGACGTGCTCGCCGGGCGCGTGGCCGAGGCCGCGCTGAAGCGCTTCGCGGGAGTCAATCCGCGCACCGGCTAGTACGGGTTCGGCACGGACACCCAGAGCACGCGCAGCGGCTCGGAGTTCGACGCGTCGCTGCGGCCCTTCGAGTCGAGCTTGCCGAAGTCGCCGAGGTCGCGAATCAGCCTCGCCGAACAAGGGGCGCGGGCTACGGTACACTTTCTGTAGTTACTGGTTGAAAGAGAACCAGCGAAGGGAGTGCCCGTGCCGAAGCTGCTGCTCGTCCCGCTCGACGACATCGTCGTCTTCCCGAACATGAACGTCACGCTGACCATCGAGGTCGGCAACGACGACCGCGTCGTGCTCGTCCCCAAGCACGAGAGCGCGTACGCGAAGGTCGGCACGGTCGCCGAGGTGACCGACAAGGTGCGGCTGCCGGGCGGCGGCATGGCCGTGGCGCTCTCCGGGCTCCATCGCGGCGTCTGCGGCGCGGCCGAGAGCGACGCGCGCGGTCAGCTCCGTGTCGAGGTCGAGGAGCGGGAGGACGACCAGCCGACGGGGGCGCGGATCCGCGAGCTCGAGCAGGAGTACCGCGCGGTCGTCGAGGAGATCCTCGACCTGCGCGGCGACGACGGGCGCATCGCGGCGTTCGTGCGCTCGATCGTCGAGCCCGGCGCGCTCGCCGACACGTCCGGCTACGCGCCGGACCTCACGTTCCCGCAGAAAGTGCAGCTGCTCGAGGCGCTCGACGTGACCGAGCGGCTCGAGCTGGCGCTCGCCTTCCAGCGCGACCGGCTCGCCCCGGAGCAAGTGCGGACGCGGGGCCCCGC
>Ga0082335_1009059_pt1 | contig 10933 bp, 9 predicted proteins | sample Subgrocontami58m_FD_72375 | JGI IMG/M metagenome (GOLD analysis project Ga0082335, IMG submission 72375) | Subsurface groundwater microbial communities from S. Glens Falls, New York, USA - GMW37 contaminated, 5.8 m (SPADES assembly) (version 2) ... | reverse complement strand
CTATATTGACAGGCTGCCTGTGGATGTCCAGTGGAATGACTCAATTGCTATTATATTGGCCTCTATCTCTATCAGCCTTGTATCTACGCTCTACCCTTCATGGCAGGCATCAAGGTTAAACCCTATAGAGGCCCTAAGGTATGAGTGAGCGGCTTTTAGAGGCTCAAGGTCTCCATAAGGTTTACAGGAATGGCTCATCAGAGTTACATGTCCTCAAAGGGATAGACCTGAAGATAGAAAGGAGAGAGATTATATCAATAGTTGGGCCATCAGGTGCAGGCAAGTCCACACTATTGCATCTTTTGGGAGGGTTAGATAGTCCTACATCAGGTGAGGTCATGTTAAAAGGTATAAACCTGTATAAATTAGACGATGACGCGAGGGCAAAGGTGCGTAACGAGATGATAGGTTTCGTATTCCAGTTTTATCATCTACTCCCGGAATTTACTGCACTTGAAAATGTAGCTTTACCCATATTGATTAAGGGTGGAATGAAGAAGGATGCATTTGGTTATGCAAATGTCCTTATGGAAGAGGTGGGGCTTAAAGAGAGGCTAAATCATAAGCCTAATGAGTTGTCAGGAGGGGAACACCAGCGGGTGGCGATAGCCAGGGCATTGGTAAATGAGCCTGAAATAGTATTTTGTGATGAGCCCACAGGGAATTTAGATTCAAAGACAGGTTTAGAGATACAGGAACTATTGTGGAAGTTGAACAGGGATAAGGGTGAGACATTGGTTATAGTTACACATGATGAGAAGATTGCCAGGCAGGCAGACAGGATAATTCATATGGAGGATGGGCTGTTGAAATGGGACTAAAGGTATACCTTAATGGGAAATTAGTGGACAAGGATGATGCAAAGGTCTCCATATTTGACCATGGGCTCCTATATGGGGATGGGGTATTTGAGGGTATAAGGTCTTATAATAGATTGGTATTCAAATTAAAGGAGCATATAGACAGGCTTTATGAGTCTGCACATACAATCATGTTGAAGATTCCCCTTTCCAGGGTTGAGATGATTGAGGCGATTGTCAGGACTTTGAAGGCGAACAATCTAAGTGATGCCTACATAAGGGCTGGGGTAACTCGTGGAGTGGGTGACTTGGGGTTAGACCCGAGGAAATGTTCTATGCCCACAGTATTCATAATAACGGATAAGATTGCATTGTATCATGAAGAACTTTATGAGAAAGGGCTTGAGGTTGTCACTGTCCCGACGCATAGGAATAGCCCAGAGGCAATTAATCCACGTGTAAAATCCTTGAATTATCTGAATAGTATATTGGCAAAGATTGAGGCGATAAATTCCGGGGTTGAAGAGGCCATCATGCTCAATTTCCAGGGGTACGTTGCAGAGTGCACAGGGGATAATATATTTATAGTGAAAGATGGGAGGTTGCTTACACCTCCTCCTTATGTAGGGATATTAAAGGGCATTACAAGGGATTGCGTAATAGAATTGGCAAGACACGATGGTATTCCTGTGTCAGAGGAATTACTCACGAGGCACGACCTGTTCAATGCCGATGAGTCTTTTCTTACAGGGACCGCGGCAGAGATTATTCCTGTTATAAAGATTGACGGAAGGACTATAGGTAATGGGAAACCCGGAAAGATGACGTCTAAATTAAGAAAGGGATTCCGTGCAATTACAAAGAGAGATGGTGTAAGGTATTAAATAGTATTTAAAAGTATAAACCACAGGTTAACACAGATGCACACAGGGGATAAAAATTATTGATGAACATAAGAATTCAAGTTTTATACAGTGTTTATCTGTGGTTACAAAGTTTTTTTAATGGAGGAATAATAAAATGGTATGCGATTCATGCGGGCATAAACAGGCTACAGTACATCTTACAGAGATAATCAATGACCAGGCAAAGGAACTACACCTCTGTGAGGAATGCGCCAGGGAGAAAGGTGCGCTTATGGGTCAGCAATTTGGCCTGGCTGACTTATTGGCAGGTTTAGTTGACATTGGGGCTGAACCAATAGTGGGCAGGGAAAAAGGCGCAAAATGCCCGAATTGTAAAATGACTTATAGTGACTTTAAAAAGTACGGCAGGTTAGGTTGTGGTGATTGTTATACTACATTCAAAGACAGCCTCATCCCTCTTTTGAAAAAGATCCATGGCTCAAATCAGCATGTTGGCAAGGTCCCAACTAAGGGTCCTAAGACTGTAAAGGCAAGAACAGAGATTCAGGAGGTGCATATGAGATTACAGAAGGCGATAGAGATGGAGGAATTTGAAGAGGCTGCGAGGCTTCGCGATGAGATAAAAAATTTAGAGAAGAAATTGAAGGGAAGATGATATGAAACTTAATGACCTGTTAAATCAGGAAAGTGAGTGGCTGAAAGAGACAGGTCCAAATTCAGATATAGTCATTTCAAGCAGGATACGCTTAGCAAGAAATCTTGAGAGGTTATCATTTTCTCACTGGGCAGATGAAAAGGAACAACAGGAGGTCCTGAATCAGGTAGAATCTGCTATCAATACAAGTAATTATCTAAAAGGGTCTCTCATCTTGAGGATGAGGGACTTGAGCAATATTGATAAACAATTCTTAGTTGAGAGGCATCTGATAAGCCGTGAACATGCAGCTGAACCTGACCATAAAGGCGTGGTGATAAGCGATAGAGAGATAGTAAGCATCATGATAAACGAGGAAGACCATTTGAGGTTCCAGGTCCTACAATCAGGGTTTAACCTGCAAGAGGCAAAGTCACTTATTGACAGAATAGAGAGTGAGTTAGAGCCCCATCTAAATTTTGCATTCTCATCCAATTGGGGTTATCTTACAGCCTGTCCCACTAATGTCGGGACAGGTATGCGGGCATCTGTGATGTTGCATCTACCTGCACTTGTGATGACAAGCCAGATAACAAAGGTGCTTCAGGCTATTGCAAAGTTGAGTCTTACTACCAGGGGTCTATTTGGTGAAGGGACAGAGGCGAGAGGCAATTTCTTTCAGATATCTAATCAGATAAGTTTAGGCAGGCTTGAGGTAGAGCTCATAGATAATATAGAGAGGGTTATAAGGCAGGTAATAGAATACGAGCAGAATGCGAGGAATAACCTGTTGACCCATAACAGGGAACTTATAGAGGACAGGGTATGGAGGGCATATGGTATATTAAAGGGCGTCCGAATCATCTCCTCTAATGAGACTATAGACCTCTTGTCTTCAATGAGGCTGGGTGTGGATATGGGTATTCTAAAAGATATAGGCAGGGGTATTGTAAATGAATTATTCATACTTACACAGCCTGCACATCTTCAGAAGATAGAGGGTAAAGCATTGACTGCAGATAAAAGGGATGTAAAGAGGGCTGAACTTATCAGGAAGAGATTGAATATATAAGCGGAGGTGACTTAGATGTTAGAGAGATTTACAGAAAGGGCGAGAAAGGTAATGTTATTAGCCAAGGAAGAGGCTAAGAGGTTTAACCATGACTATATAGGGACAGAGCATATACTGTTAGGGCTCATAAGAGAAGGCGAAGGTGTGGCAGCAGCAGTGCTTCAGAGCTTGGGATTGAGTTTAGATAGGATCCGGCTTGAGGTGGAAAAGATTGTCCAGCCTGGGCCAAGCACGATGGTCTCAGGGGATATCCCATTTACCCCGACGTCAAAGAAGGTATTAGACCTTGCAACTGATGAGGCGAGGGCACTTGGTCATAACTATATAGGGACAGAGCATCTGCTTCTTGGGCTTATAAGGGAAGGTGAGGGTGTGGCAAGCCAGGTCCTGCTAAATTTGGGGTTAGACCTCCAGAAGGTCAGGGCTGAAATCTTAGAACTATTGGGTTCTGCTACCCCCACAGGTGCTATGCCCCAGGCCCCTGGTGGCAAGAGTACAACCCCTGCCTTAGATGCATTTGGTAGAGACCTTACAAAGTTAGCGAGGGATAATAAATTAGACCCTGTAATAGGTAGAAAGAATGAGATGGAACGGGTGATTCAGATATTATCCAGAAGGACCAAGAATAACCCGGTCCTCTTAGGAGAGGCGGGTGTAGGGAAGACTGCCATTGTAGAGGGGCTTGCCCAGAAGATAATAAAGGGTGACATCCCTGAGATGTTGAGGGATAAGAGGGTGATAGTGCTTGACCTTGCACTTATGGTGGCAGGGACCAAGTACAGGGGGCAATTTGAAGAGAGGATAAAGGCCGTCATGGAGGAAATCAGGCGGTCAGAGAATATCATAGTCTTTATAGATGAACTCCATACATTGGTAGGGGCAGGCGGCGCAGAAGGCGCTATAGATGCATCCAATATATTGAAACCGGCCTTATCACGCGGCGAGATGCAGTGTATAGGCGCTACTACGATGGATGAGTACCGTAAATATATAGAGAAGGATGCGGCATTAGAGAGGCGTTTCCAAATCATTGTTGTAGAACCACCATCTGTAGAAGAGACGGTTGAAATATTAAAGGGTTTGAGAGACAGGTATGAGGCACACCATAAGGTGAAATATTTAGATGAGGCATTAGAGGCTGCTGCCAAACTATCAGACAGATACATTACATCAGGGCGCTTCCTGCCTGATAAGGCTATAGACCTGATAGATGAGGCAGGGTCAAAGGCAAGGCTATCTGTTATGACTATGCCTCCTGATTTAAAAGAGATGGAGAAGAAAATAGAAGATATCAGGAAAGAGAAGGATGCTGTTGTAAAGAGCCAGGATTTTGAAAAGGCGGCTAATCTCCGTGACCAGGAACGCCAGGCTAAGGCAGAGATGGAGAAGACTAAGAAAAATTGGCAGGAGAAGAAACTTGAGAAACAACCTTGTGTAACTGCGGAAGACATTGCAGAACTTGTATCAAAATGGACAGGGATACCTGTATTCAGGTTAGAAGAGAAAGAGACTGAGAAACTGTTAAAGATGGAGGAGGAACTCCATAAGAGGGTTATAAGCCAGGATGAGGCAATCAGTGCTATTGCCCATGCAGTGAGGCGCTCAAGGGCTGGCATCAAGGACCCTAAGAGGCCGATAGGGTCATTTGTATTCCTGGGACCTACAGGTGTAGGAAAGACTCTATTAGGCAAGGCACTGGCAGAATTTATGTTTGGTGACCCTGATGCCATGATACAGTTGGATATGTCTGAATATATGGAGAAGTTTAATGTCTCAAGGCTCATAGGTGCACCTCCTGGATACGTGGGCTATGAAGAAGGAGGGCAACTTACAGAAAAGGTCAGGCGCAAGCCCTATTCTGTAGTACTTTTAGATGAGATTGAAAAGGCACATCCAGACGTATTTAATATCCTGCTTCAGGTGCTTGAAGAGGGCAGGCTTACTGACTCACTTGGCAGAAAGGTAGATTTCAGGAATACAGTCCTCATAATGACATCTAACGTCGGGGCAGATTTACTCAGGAAGCAGGGCTCTTTAGGATTCAAGTCAGAGAAGGAAGAACTTACCTACCAGTCGATGAAGACAAAACTGATGGATGAGGTAAAGAGGACCTTTAAGCCAGAGTTTCTCAACAGGGTAGATGACATCATCGTATTCCGTTCCCTTACCAAAGAGGACCTCCAGAAGATAATTGAAATAGAGATTAGTGAGGTTAAAAAGAGATTGACAGATAAAGATATTGTGATTGACCTTACTCAACCAGTAAAGGATTTTCTTGTTGAGAAGGGATTTGACCAGGTCTTTGGTGCAAGGCCACTCAAACGGACGATCCAGCGGTATCTTGAAGACCCATTAGCAGAAGCGATATTAAAAGGGGATGTCAAGAAAGACGAGCCTGTTATTGTGGACCTTGACAAGGACCATTTGATATTCAAAAAACAATAATGGCACAGTATTCAAGACGTAGAAATAGATTAAAGTTTTTAGGATATCTATTATTCCTGTTATTTGTTGTGGCGATAGTTTATCTTGAGATTAACAAAGATTCTCTCCTGATGAGTTACAAGAACTTTATTGAAGAGAAGATGGAGGGCATCTTCAAGACTAATGTTTCTATAGAGAGCCTGGCTGGCGGGATATTCAGGGGTATCACAATAAAAGGGCTTGTATTTTATGGTGAAGCAGGTGGCAAGCAGTTACAGATGCTCAAGATAGAAAGGGTGAGAATTAGTTCCAGGTTATGGGACATACTATTATACAGGTTATTCAAAGATAGAGAGATAAAGATTGTTGTGTCCAGGGGAGAGGTCTTTCTCCCGGGTGAGGAACGCCCTTCTGTGCATGGCTTAAGGGGAGACTTCTTAGTTAACCAGGATAGTTTCCAGATACATAGCCTTAAGGCAACTGTCCGAAACTTACCCATAGAGATACGGGGTGGTATCTCATGGCGTGACAAATCGCCCAAGATGGATTTCTATTCAGAGTTTGAGAACCGCTACACAAGAGGGTTAGTAAAGTTATATGGCATGTTGAAAGAACCTCACATAGGGGGGTATATAATCATTTTTGATAAACCTTATGATTTTTCAGGAGATATATTCACATATGAAAATGGATTCAGGATAAAGGACCTTCGGCTGAAAGATGAATGGACAGTCAATGGAGAACTGGATACGAGACATAATAGATACAGCCTGAATATTATGCCGTGGGAACCCTCCCCGCGTGGGAACCCTCCCCGCCAGGGGACAGGGGATAAGAAGGGACAGATAAACATTGTAGCAGATTTCAAAGAGCAAAATTTTCTTATACATGGAAAGATTGACCATGTAGATATTGGTAATTTTGATGTCCTGACTGAGGTGGAACTTACAGGAGAAATGTTCGGGACTGGTGCGAAAGAGATTGCATACGAAGGCAATCTCACTACATCCAATACTATAGTAAATTATACGCCTTTCAGAGAATTCAAAGGACATTATAAATTATCTCGCGATGCGTTCACACTCTCTTCTTTAAAATTTGGAGAAGAGTATAATCTTTCTGGAAAGATTTCTTTAATCAGCCCTTTTCTATCAAGTCTTTCTTTAGAAGTAAATAATGCAACTGCTTCTGACCTGATTATATTTGTAAGCGAGAGAAAGTTAGATGAAGAAATCCTGTCTGGCCAGATGAAAGGCTCCATAAAACTTGGTGGCCCAATCAGGAATTTGAAAGGCAAGGGACATTTAGAGTCGTCAAAAGTACACATTGGGAGTAGAAGGTATGAATCGGCAAATATAAATACAGATATTATGTGGCCTATCATGACAGTGAGTGATTCCCGGATATGTACGAAGGAAGGTTGCCTGATATTAGAGGGCGAGATAGACCTGAGGAGACTGGGTAAAGCGAATGCCCTTGAGAAATTGAAGGTGAGGTCTGATGAGAGGACGATGGCATTATCAGGGTGGGATATAGCGAAGAAGGATGAGACGGTGGGTTTCAGTCTGGGTAAGGACATTGGCGAGGATATCCACATCAATTTCAAGAATTTTATGAATAACGACCTCTTATTTAATCCTAATAGAGACAAAAGCCAACAAGAGGTGGAGTTAGAGTTTAAGGTAAGTGAAAAGGAAAGCCTTAAGATGCGTCTTAAAGAACAGGAAGAAACCTTAAGTCTTGAGAGGAAGTATAAGTTTTGAAAAACTTACTTGAAAAGTTAGGAGAAACAAGTATCCTCACCCTAAAATATATAGGTGAGATTTTTATGTTGATTGGGCAGACGCTCTTCTGGATTTTTGTCCCCCCTTTTAAGGTCAAGCCTATACTTTACCAGATGAATAGAATCGGGGTCTTAAGTTTACCTATAGTCGCCCTTACATCACTTTTTCTCGGTATGGTTCTGGCATTCCAGAGTGCATATCAGATGAAACAGATATCAGCAGAGATATATATAGCAAGTCTGGTAGCACTATCCATGACAAGGGAGATAGGCCCTGTCCTTACAGCTTTGGTAGTAGCAGGCAGGGTAGGTGCCTCCATAACTGCGGAGGTAGGGACTATGAAGGTGACAGAGCAGATAGATGCATTAGAGACGCTCGCTACGAATCCTATAAAATATCTCGTTGTCCCACGGTTCTTATCTTCTATAATAATGTTACCTATTTTGACCATATATGCCGATATTATAGGAATCTTCGGGGGGTACATGGTAGGTGTATGGAAACTCAAAATAACCCCTACGATGTATATGACTATGACATATAACCCTCTCGTTCCAAAGGATGTATTTACAGGATTATTCAAATCCTTTATCTTTGCCGTTATCATATCCATTATCGGGTGTATGGAGGGTTTCAGGACAGAAGGTGGGGCAGAAGGTGTAGGGAGGGCTACTACTGCATCAGTAGTTACATCATTTATATTGATTATTGCAGCAGATTGCCTCTTCACAGCCCTGTTTTATTTCGTTTTTTGAAGTCGATTTTCTTGATATGATAGAAATTAAATCGCTATACAAGTCATTTGATGGGAAAAAGGTATTGAATGGTGTGAACCTTTCTATAGAAAGCGGGCAGACCATGGTAATCATTGGCAGGAGTGGATGTGGGAAAAGTGTCCTGTTGAAACATATTATAGGATTGATGAAGCCAGATTCCGGAGAACTCATGATAGATGGCGTTGATATTACTAGACTGAAGGGTGGGGAACTTGAGGGGTTACGACTCAGTTTCGGCATGTTATTCCAGGGTTCTGCACTCTTTGACTCGCTTACAGTGGAAGAGAATGTGGGATTTAATTTAATAGAACATACGAAGAAGGATATGGATTTTATCAAAAGAAGGGTAAAGGAATGTCTTGCAATGGTTGGGCTTGAGGGTATAGAGTCTTTAAGCCCTGCTCAGCTGAGCGGCGGAATGAAGAAGCGGGTGGGTCTGGCACGGGCCATTTGCATGTCCCCTAAGATAGTCTTATATGATGAGCCTACTACAGGGCTTGACCCAATCATGGCAGATGGTATAAATAACCTTATAAGAGAACTTCATAGTAAGATAAAGGTTACCTCTATTGTGGTCACTCATGATATGGTGAGTGCATATAAGATAGGCGATAAGATTGCCATGCTTTATAATGGCTCTATTATCCATTCAGGCAGCCCTGATGAGATAAAGAATACTGCTAACCCTATAGTCAGGCAGTTTATTACAGGGGCTGCCACAGGTCCAATAACAGACGGTACTGTCAAAAATAGTATAAAAGAAATATGATAAGGAATAATGTGTAATGTCATTCCCGCGTAAGCAGGAATCCATAATTTAGATTCCTGATAAAGACATTCAGGAATGACTCAAAAGGGGGGATTTGATGAAAACTAAAAGCACAGAATTAAAGGTTGGGATATTTGCGTTTGTAGGTATTGTGATACTGATTGTAATGATATTTCGTATCAGCGATATAAAGCTCGGTGAGGGAGGTTACACCATCAAGGTCATTTTCAGTTTTGTGAATGGGATTGGCGTTGGTGCACCTGTCCGTCTGGCAGGTGTGCAGGTGGGAGAGGTAAAATATGTCCAGTCAATCTATGACTCAGAAGAAGGCAGGTCTAAGGCATCAGTCGCTCTCTACTTAAGAAAATATGCCAGGATAGAAGAGGATGCTGCTATCACTGTCAATACATTGGGGCTATTGGGTGAAAAGTATATAGAGATACTACCTGGTTCAAAGGGAGCGATGTTTTTAAAAGAAGGAGATACAGTTAAAGGTAAGGACCCGGTCTCTGTAGAAGACCTTGCTTCAAAAGGTTTAGAGGTTGTGAGTAAGATAGAGAGATTAGCAGATTCCTTAGGTACTATCATAGAAGATGAAGAGATGCAGGAATCTCTAAAAGGAACGATAAAGAATTCAAAAGACCTTTCAGAGGATTTGAGGTTACTTTCCAAAGACCTGCGCAGCCTTACCCAGACGGCTCAAGGTATATTGGACAAGATAGATAAGGGCGAAGGAACTATAGGCAAGTTAATATCAGATGATAAGGTTTATAGGGATTTGGAAGAATTTATCCTTGACCTGAAGAAACGCCCATGGATATTGCTTCATAAGGGGAAAGAGGAAAAGGATAAAAAGGGGAAGGATGAGGAAGGTAACCGCGGTTTTCTATTCAGGCGGTAGGAAATAATGGCTAAGTCTAAAACGATATATGTTTGTCAGGAATGCGGGCATAAATTGCCAAGGTGGGAAGGGAAATGCCCTGAATGCAACAAGTGGAACTCAATAGTTGAAGAACTCGTTGTTCAACCGCATAAGGCTGTTAAGTCACCACTTCTTAAAGAGGCCCCAAAGCCTATTACTGAGGTAGACATAGAGAAGGAAGAGAGGTTAAAGACAGGAATATCAGAGTTTGACAGGATCATGGGTGGAGGAATTGTATCTGGCTCTGTAATCTTAGTAGGGGGTGAGCCAGGTATAGGTAAATCAACACTTTTGTTACAGGTATCTAATATATTAAGCAAGGAAGGTGCTAATGTCCTTTACGTGTGTGGGGAGGAATCAATCAAGCAGACAAGACTCAGGGCTGACAGGTTAGGGACGAGTTCCAAGTACCTTTACTTAGTGAATGAGACTAACTTAGAGATGATCTTAGAATATATGGATAAATATTCCCCTAAGGTAGTTGTTATAGATTCTATACAGGTATTGTACAGGTCAGATATTGCCTCAAGCCCTGGAAGTGTGAGTCAGGTGAGGGAATGTGCAGCTCCACTTACCTCTTTTGCCAAGGCAAATGGAGTCTCTATCTTTTTAGTGGGGCATGTGACAAAGGATGGCTCTATAGCAGGGCCCAGGGTATTGGAACATATAGTGGATACGGTGTTATATTTTGAAGGTGAACGCCACCACAATTACAGGATATTGCGTGCAGTAAAGAACAGATTCGGCTCAACGAATGAGATAGGCATATTTGAGATGTCTTCTTCAGGATTAGTAGAGGTTGAGAACCCTTCAGAATTATTTCTCATGGAGCGGCCATTAGATGTATCAGGTTCTGTAGTCGTTCCATGTATAGAAGGGACAAGGC
>Ga0082335_1009058_pt1 | contig 10935 bp, 9 predicted proteins | sample Subgrocontami58m_FD_72375 | JGI IMG/M metagenome (GOLD analysis project Ga0082335, IMG submission 72375) | Subsurface groundwater microbial communities from S. Glens Falls, New York, USA - GMW37 contaminated, 5.8 m (SPADES assembly) (version 2) ... | reverse complement strand
CAAGTAAATGGACGCTGCCGGCATACGGATCACGCGCCGCATAATGTAAATTGCGAATCCCTGACATGTAAAACGCCCCCATACACAATGGGCATGGCTCCATGATCGTATAGAGAGACCACTGATGCACAACTCGATGATCGCTTTGCAAGTTGACCGCTAACAGCGCGTTGAGTTCAGCATGTGCTAATTCATGACCGCGTACTAACCCGTCACCGCCACCTGCAATTTGGTTACGCCCGCGCGCCAAGATCGTTCCGTGTTCATCCATGATCACCGCGCCGATTGGCATTGTGCCAACGCAATACGCTGCCCATGATTCTTCAAGACAAACTTTCCACGGAAGAGGCAGTGCGCTCCACATGAGATTAACGGTTGTCACCCTCGCCGCGAATTTTACCGCGTTCTAAACGTGAAAACAATTTCTCCAGATTCGCTTCGGCAACTTCTTCGAGAGTGAGATCGAGTTCGGTGCATATCTGGGCGAAATACCACAACACGTCGCCTAACTCGCCTTTGAGGGCTTGGCGATCTTCATCGCCGATCACCCCGCCCTTGTCGCGGAAAATTTTTTTGATTTTGCCCGCCAGTTCACCCGCCTCATTAACTAAACCCAATGTCGGATAGACAATCGGGTGATCGGTGTGGATCAGATTCCATGTCTTACGTGATTCACGTTGATAGGTATCTAAAGCCATATTTTTTCCTTTTAGACCGACGCGGTTTTTAAAACCGCGTCGGTCTGCAAAAAATCTCTGGATGCCAATCCAATAGGGACTGACAATCAGAGATTGTAGATCAAAATTCTATTTCGGGCGATTGAAATCGCGGCAACACAAGGCGAAACCCGCCTACGCGGGTTATAGAATCACCGGCTCCTTAAACACACCATACACATCCTTCAACACTTTTGTGATCTCGCCCACGCTGGCGTAGGCCTTCACCGCTTCCATTATAGATGGCATGACGTTGTGTTTGGCAATAGCAGCTTCACGCACGGCATCGAGCTTCCGCGCCACATCGGCGGCATCACGCTCGGCGCGCACTTGAGTCAATCGGGCGATCTGTTCATCCACCGCTTCTTGTTTAAATGGATGCAATTCTATTTCGCCCGATTCGGGATTCTCACTGCGATATTTGTTCACGCCGATCTTGACGATCTTGCCCGATTGAATCGCCCGCTCGTATTCGTAAGCCTGACGCGAGGCGATGGATTGAATCTTGCCAGTGGACACCGCCTCTACCATGCCGCCCATCTCATCCACTTTTCGCATCTCCACGACCATGCGCTGTTCCATTTCGTGCGTGAGCGTTTCGATGTAATACGATCCGGCGAGTGGATCAACCGTGTCCGAGAGTCCGATCTCTTCGGCGACCATTTGCATCGTGCGAAGTGAGATCAACTGCGCTTTGGGCGTGGGAATGGTATAGGCTTCGTCGTAACAACACAGCGCCATCGTTTGCGCGCCGGAGAGAGCGGAGATGAGAGCGTAATACGCGCCGCGCGCGATGTTGTTCTCCGGTTCCTCAATCGTCAAGCCCGCGCCGCCGCCACCGGCGAGCATCTTCATTTGCATCGTTTCCGCTTTTTGCGCGCCGAACTCGTCACGCATCAACCGCGCCCACAGTCTGCGCGCGGCGCGGAATTTCGCCACTTGCTCCCACAAATTTCCGAAGATGTTGAAATTAAATGAGATGCGGCTAGCGAACTCATCCACCGTGAGTCCGCGTTCCATTGCGTGACGGATGTAAGCGCGAGCGATGCAGTATGCCCAAGCGATCTCTTGCACCGGGGTTGCGCCAGACTCGCGCAAGTGATAACCGCACACGCTCACCGGATAATATTTGTGTGCGTGCTTGGCGCAAAATTCTACTGTGTCGCCGATGAGTCGCATTGCCGGCTCGACCGGAAAAATCCACGCGCCGCGCCCGACGTATTCTTTGAGAATATCATTTTGCGTCGTGCCGCGACATTCACTCAACGGCACGCCGCGTTTCTCTGCCATCGCTAAATACATCGCCATCAAGATCGTCGTCGGCGCGTTGATCGTTAACGACACACTGATCTTGTCAATCGGCACGCCGTCAAACGCAACTTCCATATCGCGCAATGTGTCCACCGCCATGCCCACCCGACCCACTTCACCTTCGGCGAGCGGGTCGTCGCTGTCGAGTCCCATTTGCGTCGGCAGATCAAAAGCAACGTTGAGCGCGTTCTGTCCGTTGGCGATCAGATATTTAAATCGCTCGTTAGTTTCGGCGGGCGTGCCGAAGCCGGTGTATTGGCGCATGGTGAACGGGCGATCACGATACATCAACGGGTGAATGCCGCGCGTGTATGGAAATTCACCGGGCGCGCCGATGTCTTTTTTAAAATCTATCGCCTTTAAATCTTCGGGACCGTAAACGGGTTTTACTTCAATGCCCGATTCTAAAATTACTTTGCGCGTTTCTTTTTTCTTCTCAGCCATTATCTCGCTCCTTGTAACTGCATGGCGTCATTGCGAGTCTTCGAGAAGCAATCTCGTGTTGGAGAAGTCGGAGATTGCTTCGCGAAGAACGCTCGCAATGACGGAATCGCAACAATTATTCTTTCACGTTGGCGCGAATAAAATTAATGATCTCGTCGAGATTCGATCCGGTGGGGAACACGCCGTGCGCGCCTAAGGCGATCAACGCCGGACGATCCTTCGCCGGAATGTTGCCGCCAACCACTATCAAGGCATCGTTCACGCCCAACTCTTTTAGTTTGGCGACAAGTGACTTGGTGATCGATATATGCGCGCCGGAGAGGACGGATAAACCGATCACGTCCACATCCTCTTGTGACGCCGCCTCGGCGATTTGCGCCACCGTTTGATGCAGCCCGCTGTAGATCACTTCCATGCCGGCTTCTTTCAGCGCGTGCGCCACCACTTTCGCCCCACGATCATGTCCATCAAGCCCGGGCTTTGCTACTAATACACGAATGGGATGAGTCATTTTTTAAAACGCTCCTTGTAATGACGATTTAAATCGTCATTACGTCATTACACTACTTCCGATTATCTACAATCCTCACCACCTTGCCCGGCGCACGCTCAATCGTACCAACCGGCACGGTGGTGATCGTCGCGTGAAATCCAAGATTCTCGTAGATGGCTGAACTCAACTTGCTACCCAAGTCTTCGTGACCTTGTTGAACTTCGACAACGATAACGCAATCATCTTTGCCTTCAAGGCGCGAGAGAATGATTTGATAATCCGTCGCCACGCCCTCAAAGCGCAACAACAACGCTTCTACTTGCTTCGGATAAAAGTTAACACCTTTGACTTTCACCATATCGTCAATGCGCCCTGTCAATCGATCCACACGCAAGTGCGTGCGCCCGCACGCACATTTTTCGCGGGTGAGGATGGCGTTGAGGTCGCCCGTGCGGAATCGAATCAACGGCAGCCCTTCGCGAGTCAATGTGGTGATCACCATTTCGCCGCGCTCACCATCAGGAATAGGGTTGCCATCGCGATCCAAAATCTCGATCAGATAATGATCTTCCCAAACGTGGGTGCCGACTCGCGCTGGGCAATCAATACCCAACCCCACGCCGCCGGTCTCGGTCATGCCGATGATGTCAAAGGCGCGGATGCCCATACCTGCTTCGATGCGCTGACGCATCTCGTCGCTCCAAATCTCCGCGCCAAAAATTCCCACGCGCAATTTCGAGTCGCGGCGAAAATCAAACTTCTCTTCCTTCGCCACTTCCATTAAGCGTAACGGATACGACGCGATTGCGCCAATCGCGGTCGTGCCGAGGTCTTGCATGAGTCGTAATTGCAACTGCGTGCGCCCCGCCCCAATCGGCACGATCATCGCCCCAACGGTCATCGCGCCAAAATGAAAACCAAAACCGCCGTTGAACAACCCAAACGACGGCATGATCTGAAATACATCGGATGAAGTCACGCCCGCCGCAGTGAAACAACGCGCCATGATCTCCGACCACTGCTTCACGTCATTGGCGGTATAGGCATTAAGAACCGGCGTCCCCGTGGTGCCGGAACTGGTTTGGATGCGAACAAAGCTTTCGCGCGGCGCGCAGGTTAATTTAAATGGATAGGCTTGTCGCAGATCTTCTTTGTTGAGGAAATTAAATTTTCGCAGATCGTCAAGCGAGCGAATCGAATCCGGTCCGCCGATGCGTTGGGCGTAGTCCGGGTTATGGTCGCGGATGCGCTGCACGGTGGCGCGCAAACGATCAAGCTGAAGAGCCTGCAAGTCGCCGCGCCCGATGGTCTCCAGATCAGGTTGATACATGAACTCTCCTCCAAGTTATTTTAAATTCCCATATTACGGTTTTTCAGTCTAACTTGGACATGACATCCGTCATCAAATTAGTATGACTTGAGAAAATGATCCACTTCTTGCGATGTGGGAAGTGATGGGATCGCGCCGCGTTTTGTGGTGGTGATCGCCCCGACCGCGTTGGCACGCCGACAGATCGCGCGCAGCGTTTCTTCATCGTCAACGGCGTGAGGGTGCGTGAGCAATCCGCTTAGCAGCCCTGCCACAAATCCATCGCCCGCGCCCGTCGAGTCAACCGACTCTACTTTGAATCCTGACACACCAGACTTCCGAAGTCTGTGAGACTTCGGAAGTCTAAAAAACGTGCAACCCTCTTTACCGCGAGTGATGATGAGCAGTTGAAGATCATCGTGCCAAAGTTTTTCTGCATCGCCACCCAGAAAATCAAATTCGTCATCGCTCACTTTGATCACGTTGGCATGTTTCCAACCGAGCATGATGCCTTCACGCGCCGACTCGGCATTGCGCCACAGAGGAAGCCGCAGGTTGGGATCGTAGGAGATGACGGCACCCGCCTTCTTCGCAGTTTCAACGGCGAACAATGTTGCGCGGCGGATCGGATCGCCAATCAAGCTAATCGATCCAAAATGAAACATCTGCGCGCGGTGGACGTATTCTTCATTAACTTGATAGGGCGAATACAACATGTCCGCGCTGGGGTGACGATAGAACATGAAGTCGCGCTCGCCATCGGCTTTGAGCGAGACGAAGGCAAGCGCGGTGTGGGCCTGAGGCGAAAATTTTAATTCGGTTGTGTCAACGTTGTTCTCGTGAAGCGTGCGGGCGAGGAAGTGACCGAAGGCATCGTCGCCGACCTGCCCCATGAAGCCGCACGACACGCCGAGCCGCGCCAAGCCCACGGCGACATTTGCCGGTGCGCCGCCCGCCGCTTTGATGAACGTGGTCGCGTCACTCAACGACACGCCGTTGGTCGTTGGCACAAAGTCAATGAGTGCTTCGCCGAAGGTGATGATGTCAGGCATAAAAAAAATCAGTGCAACTCAGCGAAGATCAGCGCCATCAGCGTGCAAAGGTTTTTACTACCGTTGGATAATGCAAATATAACGCAAGGGAAAACATGATCGCGCTCACTAAAAATAAGAACGCTGGAACAAAGATCGCGCCCGAGATAAATCCTGCGACGAGGAAATAACCATGTGAGATCAATGGAACCCAAAACACAAGCGGGTCAACAGAGTGGATATGAAACTTGGGGCGTAGATAGATGATCAGCCCAATGGCAAGGCTGAGAGTGATGACGACCGTAGAGCCGCGCACCTCAAGCGGCACGACAAACGTGATGAAAGCATTGGTGCCAATCACGCCGATCAACCCGACCACCACAGCGATCAACGGCGTGAGCCATTTGCCGATCCAATCATCACGCTGATAGAACAGGCGATAGCCAAAAGAAAAAGACGACACGACCCAGAACCATGCCCAAAAATTTGCGTAAGGAACTCCAAAGTATTGAAACGATAAGCCGCGCCCCCAATCCCACATCCCCAAACGGATGGCTATCGCATCCATCGCCAGATCAATGTTGAGTGCGAGCAAACCATCTAACACAGGTCGCTCCCAATAATTTAAAGTGGTGGCATCGGAGAATAACATCGCGCTGTAAATAATCGATCCCCACGCCACGCCGATGCACAACGGCACGTCAATCACCATGATCAGGAATTGACCGTATTGATAGGCATTGAGTTGGCGAATGGTGGCGAGTTCCAGCAAGACGCCAAAGAGTGCGCCCGCAGCCAACTGCAAAACTTTGTGCGCGCCTATGCGCCAAGCATGACGCAGGCAAAGAAGGAAGAGGATGTAGACGATTAACTCGAAGACAATGAAGTAGAGATTTGGCATAGGACAAATCAGAACGCTGAGTTCGCTGAAAAACGCTGATGAACGCTGATTCTAAAATTATTCAGCGTAACTCAGCGAGGATCAGCGAACTCAGCGTTCAAAGGTTTTCGCTTCGTGTTCAAAGGTTTTCAAACGCAAAGAGCCCGGGCAAGCCGCCAGTATGCAAGAAGATGATCGGTTCGTCTTTGGCGATCTCGTCGCGGGCTATCATATCCAACATTCCGGCAAATGCTTTGCCGGTGTAGATCAGATCGAGAATGATCCCTTCGAGACTCGCCAATTTGCGAATCGCGTTCATCGTTGATTCGTTTGGTATTGCATACCCCTGCCCCACATATCGGTTCTCGATCATCGGCACGTCATCGGCGTCAAATCTGTAGAGACATTCCGTTGGGTCGTCTTGAAGGCGATCACGAATTTCGTTTGCGAGATGCGCAATAGATTCTGGAAACCCCTTCCACAATTTTCCAATATCAATGCCCAAAAGTTTTAATGGCGAGTTGATCAACGTTAATCCGGCGAGCAATCCGGCGAGCGTGCCGCCTGTGCCAACCGCCAAAACAATTCGCGCCTTTTCGATCTTCATCGCCCGCGCCTGTTCGTCAATCTCCAACGCGGCGCGCACGTAACCCAAACATCCTAACCAGCTATGCCCACCGACGGGGATGAAATAATGCGCGCCGAGTCGTAGCGTGGCGATAATTTTTACTAATCGGATTGTGGTCTCAAGAGTTAAATTTTGTGTGTTGTTTCCGCCGAATGGAATAAAATGCCTATACGATCCAACGAGATCGTTGATCAGTAAATTACCTTCCCACGTCGCGGGCTTCTTGGCGAAATAAAATAAATGCGACTCGAAACCCAACGCGGCACACGCCGCCGCCGTGAGACGCGCATGATTCGATTGCAGTCCACCGAAGGTGGCGATCTTTTTTGCGCCGAGTCGTCCCGCGTCGGCGAGCAAGTATTCCAGTTTGCGAGTCTTGTTGCCACCCATCGCTGGACCAATTACGTCATCGCGCTTGATGTAAATCTCGCGCCCCAACTCTTTGCTCAAACGCGGAAGATATTCAAGCGGAGTCGGGTATGAGGCAAGAGGGAGGCGAGGGATGGAATTGAGGGTTTCGGGAATGGAGCGCATAAGGACAATGAAACAATGAACAATGAGACAATGAACAAATTTCTTGCGCTACATTTTACCGCGTTGTGCTGTCAACGAATGTTTAATCCGCTTCGCGTAAACGAATAGGGGACGTGAGCGCACATTCGTTTACGCGAAGCGGATTAAACATTCGTTGACAATGTCATCTTTTGCTCTCGTTCAAAAGTCCGTATAATACACCCCATGAAAGCCACGGTTTTGATTTTATCTATTCCGCGGCGTCAATCCATAATTCGTTGAGCGCACGCTTTTAACCAGGAGTGAAAGATGATAACTATAGACAGTCAGTCTCAAGTCGCTTCTTACGAGAAACGAATGCAGTTCTTGTTATCTGTCTTGCATGCAGAAGAGAAAAGAAGAGATGCAGCCGAGAATAAGTCGTCAATTCTTATAGCTTCAAATGCCATTTTACTTGGAGCGATGACTGGCTTTCTTCTTCCTTTGAACAACACTGGCACCTTTATCTTCTGGATTCAAGTATTCTTGACTATATTTGTATTTGGCGCTGTAATTTCATCTGTCATGATAAGCGCTCAGGTTCTTGCTCCTTTTACAACACAAGGGCAAAGAACCAGAATAATGGACTTGGGATTAAATCCTGGTTCTGAATACAATCTATTTCTCTTTGCCAGAATTGCTATCTTCAAGCTTTGCCAGAATTGCTATCTTCAAGAAGGAAGAATATCAAAGAGAAATAGACGTGCTTTCCGAAAAAAAGATCCTTGATCAGATTACATGGCAGGTACACAATTTATCTCGCTTACTACGTGTCCGTTATCAATATATGGGATGGGCGCATTTCGCATTCATTGTTGGACTCGTTGCATTCGCGTTCCTATCCTCTACGAAGTTGTTTACCTCATGAATCGACTCAAGCCATCTTCCTCATGCCAACTATACTCGCCCCAAAAATGGCTTGCACCCAACGCGCATCGCGCGTCGGTCTTAACTAACAGCCCTCTCCACCTGCCCACACCATCTCCCCACCCCCAACACATGAAGTTCGTGCAACGCACGCGTGGATGCCACGTACAACAACCGCGTATCAAAATCCGAGTCGGTGAATTGATCGGCGCTGGCGTTCGCTAAGATCACCGCTTCAAACTCCAAGCCCTTCGCCAAGTGAACGGGGATGATCACCACCCCACCCTTGTATTCAAAATCGCCGCTGACAACGGTTTTAAATTCTGTGAAGTCGAGTGCGCGTAATGCGCCACTCAGGTCGCGGCATTGTTCGGGAGTTTTGGTGATCACGGCGATGTTTTCGTGACCGTCTTTTAGAAATTGTTGGAGGCGCGTCACGATCTCTCCGTGCATCTCGCGCGCTGTATTCAGCAGTTTAGTCTGAGGCGGTTCGTCGTGGCGATCAAAGGGCTTCGCCAAGATGAGTTGATTTGCCACGCTCATCGAAGACAAGATTGAATTAGCAAACGACATGATCTCGTGCGTATTGCGATAGCTCTGCGTGATCTCAGCGTAATTAATTTTCAAGCCGTCAAACGCCACGCGCACTTCGTCCCAGTTCATCGTGCCGCGATGTTCGTAAATACTCTGCGCCAAGTCGCCCAAGATCGTCACCGATCCGTTTTGCGACGAGCCGCGCATGCTCTCGAACTGCAACGGCGAAACGTCCTGCGCTTCGTCCACGATGATGTGTTTGTATTTCGGTTTGAATCCGTAGAAGAGGATGTGAAGGCGATGCATCGCGGCAATGTCGCCGACATCAATCACTCCCGCTTTGGGTTGCGGGATCGCGTTAAGAACGTTGATCTCATAATCACCGAAGATGCCCTTGCCCAATTCTGCCAAAAGCGTTTTGTTCGCTAGCAAGGCGCGATAATCCTCGATGATGTTCAACGGAGTCCAAAACGACTCAACGCTTGCTTCGATCTTCGTCAACAGATCTTCAGAGAGTTCACGACGTTTGTCGTCATCTTGCGACTCTTCAATGAGTCGTGAGGCTTGAATTATTTTTAGATCGCCGCGCCGCTTGTAGTATTCGGCGAGTTCGGCTAATGCCCTTGCACCGGCATCAATCGAGTCGGCGGTGTGTCCCTCTTCCAAGTCGGCATCGTATTGATGGCGGGCGTCGTCGGCGAAAATTCGAAGGCTGAGCGAAACATTTTGCGTCTCGCGCGATTTCTCTAACAACTCATTACCCTCTTTGCGAAGCGCGTCAGCCGCTTTTCTAACAACCCCATCCACCTGCTCCAACAATTTGCGATGCAGCACTTCCACAAATCGCTCGCGATGTTCAACGTGTCCTTCGCGGGTGGCGGTTTCAAAAGCGGATTTAACTTCTGCCCCATTAATGGAAAGGGTGATGTTACCGATCTGATCGCTCTTGAACGACAAACCTTTCGGCGGTAGCGCAATATCTTTTTTGCGATGCTCAACATATCGCTTGAGTAGATCGCCCATGCGTTTGGAATTCTTGAGTTGACTGGCGCGGCGATAACGTTCTTTCTCATCGGGTTTACCAGAAGAGAGTGCCATGGTTAACGCCGCGTCTTCGAGACGATACTTGGTCAGACCGATCTGCTCACAGGCCCAATCGGCGAAAGTGGTTTGGCGAATGTCTTCCACTTGCAGACTCGGCAAGACGCGCGAAGCGTAATCGAGGAAGAGGCGGCTGGGTCCAAAGATGAGGCACTCTTCGGCGCGCAGTTGACCGCGACTGGTTTTGTAAAGGTAGGCAAGGCGATATTGGGCGATGATCGATTTGCCGCTGCCGGCAACCCCTTGAATGAGCAGGACTTGATCACGATCAGCGCGGATGAGTCGATTTTGATCACGATCAATCGTGCCGGTGATTTTATCGAGATAGCCCGCGCGGCGATCCGCCAGACTTTCGAGAATCGCTTGATCACGTTTGGCGGTTACGATTTTTGGTTTGACCGGACGCGAATCAAAATCATCGGTGATGTTCACCAACTTGCGCTGCTTGATTGTGATGTTTCGTTTGAGATGCGTGGTGACGCGGTAGGTGCGCGTGTCGGTCTCGAATGAAGCGTCGCCTTCAATCGCTTCGTAAAATAAATTGGCGAGCGGAGTCTCCCAACCGATGACGGTGATGCCGTTCGCTTTATTTTCAAACTCCACTTCGCCGATGTAATAAGCGGTGACGTCGTCACTCACTTCGATGTCATCACGCAGCGCGACATTTTCCGTTAGTCCAAATTTTTCGCGCGCGGGCGCGGACGGTTTGGAGCGGTAGCCGTTGCCCCGAAGATCAAGCCGCCCGACGTAAGGCGACTCGAGCGCGATGTTCAACACTTTATATCGCCGCACCGCCATATCGTGTAAAGCGATCTTGGCATTTATGTAAGCGGCATTGGGCGAACTCGAACCGACTCGTTCAATCTCGGCGCGGATCGCTTCTAAGGCGCGCTCAAGATGCTCGCGCTCGTGATCGTATTCGGGATGAATGTCGGCTCGTGGCATTTATTGTCCTTTACAGCAAAAACAATTTAACCGCAGAGAGCGCGGGCGAAGAACGCGCAGAGAGCAAATTAAAAATCTCTGCGCTCTCCGCGAACTCTGCGTTGAGATTCGACGCAAACCAACA
>Ga0082335_1009057_pt1 | contig 10936 bp, 6 predicted proteins | sample Subgrocontami58m_FD_72375 | JGI IMG/M metagenome (GOLD analysis project Ga0082335, IMG submission 72375) | Subsurface groundwater microbial communities from S. Glens Falls, New York, USA - GMW37 contaminated, 5.8 m (SPADES assembly) (version 2) ... | reverse complement strand
CGAGGCGCCCGGGGTGCTTCGCGTGCGCCGCCGCCGCGGCGTCGTTGTAGGCCTGCGAGAGCGCGAGGCCGAACGCGGGCGAGGCCCAGTAGACCATCGGCGCCGTGAGCGAAAGCGCGTGGACGTCCACGCCCTGCCGGTCCATTCCGGCGATGCGCAGGCCGAGGTCGACGAACTCCTCGTCGAAGGCATTGGTGATTCGGTCGGTGCGGATGGTGTAGCGGCTGCCGTTGCGCTCGAGCTTCGCGCCTTCCCTCGCGCCGTCCCGATCGAACAGCTTCAGCCACTCGGCCGGATACCAGTGCGCATGCGTGTCGACGGTGCGCACGCGGTGCGCGCGCGGGTTCGGTTCGGTCATACGGTTTCCTCTTGCAACGCAAGGCCAGGTACGGCCAGGTGCGAGATGGTAGCCGTGCGCGGCGCAGCGCACAAATCTTCCTGCGCGGGCGGCTCGGGCCAAGCGATGCCGGTTTGCTATGGCACGGATTCGCACGCGGCATTTGTACGGGATTCGTATCGCGCTATCATGGGCGACACCAGCCGGCGGCGATAACGACCGAGAATGCCGTGCGGGACCCATGCGTACCAGCATGCCCAAAGGAGGCGATATGACTCAGAGTGCAGCCGCTCCGCGGATCCGTGGTTTCGACCTGGCGCGCGCCGCGCGGAACGCCGCGGGTGCGCTGCTGTGCGCCGCGCTCGCGGCATCGGCTCTGCCCGCGGCGGGCCAGGGCTCCGAAGCTTACCCCACCCGGCCGGTGAAGATGATCGTTCCCTACGGCCCGGGCGGCGCGACCGACATCATCGCCCGCCACGTCGCCAACAAGCTGAACGAGGTCATGGGGCAGAGTTTCATCGTCGAGAACAAGCCGGGCGCGTCGGGCAACATCGCTCTGGACTTCGTGGCGAAGGCCGCGCCGGACGGATACACGCTGTTCGTGGGCAACGTGTCCACGAACACGATCAACGAGAACCTGTTCGCGAAGACGCTGCAGTCGCGGCCTTCGAAGGACCTTGTCTCGATCATGAAGCTGGTGGAGATCCCGCACGTGCTGGCGGTGAACCCCGCGTTTCCGGCCAACAACGTCGCCGAGGCGATCGCGCTGCTGCGCAAGAACCCGGGCAAGTTCAATTACGCGTCCGCGGGCCTGGGCTCGTATCCGCAGCTGGACATGATGAAGCTGCTCAAGGCTGCCGGCGCCGAGATGACGCACATTCCCTACAAGGGCGGCGCCGGACAGATGATTCCCTCGCTCATCACCGGCGAGACCCAGATGGCGTTCATCAACCTTTCGTCGACAATCGAGCACATCAAGGCCGGAAAGATCCGGGCGATCGCCACGACGGCGCCGAGCCGGCTTCCGGAGCTGCCCAACGTGGCGACCATGGCCGAGCAGGGTTATCCGGGCATCGGCACCAACGCGTGGCAGGCGCTGTTCGCTCCGGCGGCGACTCCGAAGCCGATCGTCGACAAGCTCTTCAACGCCATCTCGGGCATATTGACCCGGCCGGACATGAAGGAGATGCTGGCGCGCCAGATGCTCACCGTCACGGTGTCCAGGTCGCCGCAGGAGTTCGCCGAGCTGGTGCAGAAGGAATCGCAGGCCTGGGGCGACTTCATCCGCGAGAACAAGATCCACATCGACTGAACCCCGGCAGCCCATGGCTCAGCCGCCGCGGCGCCATTCGCAGCCGCGCTACGACCTGGTCGTAGAGAAGGACCTCGAGATCCCGATGCGCGACGGCGCACGCCTCAGGGCGGACGTGTTCCGCCCCAGGTCGGGCGGACGCTTCCCGGTGATCGCGAGCCTCGCCGCGTACATGAAGGACAAGCTCTGGGTCCCGCCGCCCGACCTCGAGGAGAAGCCCAATCCCTACATGAACTGGGAGACGCCCAACCCGCTTTGGTGGGTGCCGCGCGGCTATGCGCTGGTGCGCATCGACAGCCGCGGGTCGGGCAAGTCTCCCGGGCTCACCGATCCGTGGTCGGCGGCGGAGTCGCGCGACTACTACGACGGCATCGAGTGGGCGGCGCGGCAGTCCTGGAGCAGCGGCCGCGTCGGGCTGAACGGCATCTCCTATTTCGCGATGGTGCAGTGGCTGGTGGCGAACCTGAAGCCCCCGTCGCTGAAAGCCATGATTCCCTGGGAGGGCGCGGCCGACATGTACCGCGACTTCGGCTATCACGGCGGGATCTTCTCCTTCGGCTTCGTCGTGAACTGGTACAACAACCACATGGCGCACCACCTGCTCGGCAAGCCGCAGGCGAGCGCGCCCGACGCGTTCTCCAAGCCCTGGGTCTGGGAATACATGCGCCACAACCTGGACAGCGACTGGTATCACGGCCGGCGCGCCGCGTGGGACAGGATCGACGTGCCGCTGTACAGCGCGGGCAACTGGAGCGGCATGGGGCTGCACCTGCGCGGCAACACCGAGGGCTATGCGCGCGCGGCATCGCGCCACAAGAAGCTGCGCATCCACGCCGGCACGCATTACCACCCGTTCTATTCGAACGAAGGGCGCATGGACCAGTTGCGCTTCCTCGATTACTGGCTGAAGGGGATCGACACGGGGATCATGCGCGAGCCGCCCGTGAAGCTGCTGATCCGCAAGGGCGGGCACGGCAATTACGCGTGGCGCAGCGAGCAGGAGTGGCCGCTTGCCCGAACGCGCTGGACGAAGTTCTACCTGAGGCCGGATTCGCGCTCCGGCCGCGAGGACGCCGAGGGCGGGCTCGCCGCCGCGGCGCCGCGAAAGGGGACCTCGGTTTCGTATCCCGCCAGCGGCATGACCAAGGCGGGCGTCGCCTCCGCGTCGTGGACCTCGACCGCGCTCGCCGGCAGCCTGCCGCGCATGGGCGTGTCCTTCGAGACCGCGCCGCTTCCGCGCGACACCGAGGTGACGGGCCCGGCGGTCCTCGTGCTGTGGGTGTCGAGCACCACGGAAGACATGGACGTCTTCGCGACCCTGCGCAACATCGACCCCGAGGGCCGCGACGTGTTCGAGCTGGGCCAGCAGAGCCAGCCCGTGCCGGTCGCGAAGGGCTGGCTGCGCGCCTCGCAGCGCAAGCTCGATGCGGCGCTGACGCTGCCGTACCGGCCGTATCACGTGCACGACGAGCGCCAATGGCTCGCCCCCGGCGTGCCGGTGAGAGTGGAAGTGGAAATCTGGCCGACCTGCATGGTGTTCAGGAAGGGCCACCGCATGCGCCTGGACATCCAGCCGCGCGACGGGACGGGCAGCGCGCCCTACACGCACTATTCGGCGGACTACAACACCGGGACCAACACGGTCTACGCGGGCGGCGCCAGGGCGTCGTACTTGTTGCTGCCGGTCATCCCCGCGAGTTGAAGCGGCGCCGGCGCGCGCTCCGCCGCCGGTGGCCTGCCGCAACGTACGAAGCGACAGTCGCGGTCGAGTGACATCTTTCCGGTTGACCCTGAAAATCGACGGGAGTATGGTTCGCCCCATCGAAATTGCGGAGGCGCCTCGCCTTGGACAGTTGCAGTTCGTTTTTCCCGGCACTTATCGCGGTCGAGCCTTCGTAAGCTGATTGTCATCTTCGCTCGCGAAGCTTGTCCGCCAGTGCCGAATACTGGTGGAAGCTCGGAGCGGTCCATCGCGGCGCAAGCGCCGCGCTCGCCTCCCGGTCTTCTGATTTCTTGCGCGTCTCCTCGCGCCGCGTCCGTTCGCGAGCGGGAGTCGCGCACGCTTGTACCTCTGGAAGAAGAAGGGAGAGCGCGTGGAACTCAAGATTCTTGGACGGTACCTGTTTCGTCCCCAATTCGGCCCCGCGAACGGTGCCCGGACCCCGGTCGCACGGCCCGCACCGGAGCTCCAGGAGCTTGCCCGGCTCGATGCAGACGCACTGCTGCAGCGCCTTGGCTCGTCGGCCGAAGGCCTGCTCGAGCGCGAGGTGGAAGAGAGGCTGGAAGAGTACGGGCCCAACACCGTGGCCCACGAAGTCCGCAAGCACCCCGCGCTGCGGCTGCTCGAACTCTTTGCCACGCCGCTCTCGCTGCTCTTGCTCGGACTTGCGACCCTCTCCTGGCTGACCGGAGAGACCCGCGGCGCCGTCGTCATCGGCATCATGGTGGTGCTCGCCACGGTGCTCTCGTTCATCCAGGAGTTCCGTTCCAGCAAGGCGGCCGAGCGCCTGAGGGAGATGGTGAGCACGACGGCAACGGTCCTGCGCAAGGACGCAAGCGCCGGCGTGCCCGAGGAGGTCAACCGGATGTTCGAGGTGCGGGTCACGGTGCGTCCGCCGCACGCCGCGGAAATTCCCATCGACCGCATCGTTCCGGGGGATATCGTCCGCCTTTCGGCCGGAGACATGATTCCGGCAGATCTGAGGGTGCTCTCGGCCAAGGACCTGTTCGTCAACGAGGCCTCGCTCACCGGCGAGGCGATGCCGGTCGAGAAATTCGCTCAGGCCGGCAACGGGAACGCGCGCAGCGCGGTGGAGCTGCCCAACATCTGCTTCATGGGCACCAACGTGGTGTCGGGGACCGCGACGGCGGTCGCCGCAGCCACCGGAGCGCGCACCTACTTCGGCTCGATCGCCTCCTCGGTCGTGGCGCAGCGCCAGCTCACCAGCTTCGACCAGGGCATCCGGCGCTTCGTCTGGATGATGATCTACTTCATGCTGGTCATGGTCCCGCTCGTCTTCCTGATCAACGGCCTGATGAAGCACGAGTGGATGGGGGCGTTCCTGTTCGCGATGGCGGTGGCGGTGGGTTTGACCCCGGAAATGCTGCCGATGATTGTCACCATCAACCTGGCCAAGGGCGCCATCGCGATGTCGCGCAAGAAGGTGGTGGTGAAGCGCCTGAACTCCATCCAGAACTTCGGCGCGATGGACGTGCTGTGCACCGACAAGACCGGCACCCTCACCCAGGACCGCGTGATTCTGGAGCGCCACGTGGACATCGCGGGAGAGGAGAGCGAACACGTCCTGGACTACGCTTATCTGAACAGCTTCTACCAGACCGGCCTGAAGAACCTCCTCGACGTGGCGGTGCTCGAGCACGCGGAAGTCCACGAGAAGCTGCATGTCACCGAGCGCTTCGCCAAGGTGGACGAAATCCCCTTCGATTTCCAGCGCCGGCGCATGTCGGTGGTGGTCGAACAGGACCACGGCAAGCATGTGCTCATCTGCAAGGGGGCGGTCGAGGAGGTCTTCGCCGTCTGCAGCCGGGTGGAGTTGCAGGGCCAATTCCGCCCGATCGCTCCAGGCATGCTCGATGAGCTTCGTGAAATCGTGCAGGACCTGAACGAGGACGGGTTTCGCGTCATCGCGGTCGCTTACCGTGAGATCCCGGTGGCCAGCACCACCTACATGCTTGCGGACGAATCCGACCTCATCCTGACCGGGTACATCGCGTTTCTCGACCCGCCCAAGGAATCCGCACTGCCCGCCATCGCCGCGCTCTACCAGCACGGGGTCCAGGTCAAGATTCTCACCGGCGACAACGAAATCGTCACGCGCCGGATATGCCGCGACGTGCACCTGCAGGTGGACCGCATCATGCTCGGTCCCGAGCTGGAAGGGATGCCCGACGAGAAGCTGGCCGAGGCGGCGGAGCAGGTGGCCGTCTTCGCCAGACTCTCGCCCCAGCAGAAGGCCAGGGTCATCAAGGCGCTCCACCTCAAGGGGCACGTGGTGGGGTTCCTGGGCGACGGCATCAACGACGGACCGGCGCTCAAGGCCGCCGACGTGGGCATTTCGGTCGACACGGCGGTGGACATCGCCAAGGAATCGGCCGACATCATCCTGCTGGAGAAGAGCCTGCTCGTGCTCGAAGAGGGGGTACTGGAAGGCCGCCGCGTGTTCGGCAATATCGTAAAGTACCTGAAGATGGGCGCGAGCTCCAACTTCGGCAACATGTTCAGCGTGCTCGGCGCCTCCGCGTTCCTGCCTTTCCTGCCGATGGCGCCGGTGCAGATTCTGTTCAACAATCTGCTCTACGACTTCTCGCAGACGGCGGTGGCCACCGACAACGTGGACGACGAGTACGTCTCCCGGCCGCGCAAGTGGGATATCGCCAATATTGCCCGCTTCATCCTGTTCATCGGGCCCATCAGCTCGGTGTTCGATTACGCCACGTATTTCCTGATGCTGTGGGGATTCAATGCCTGGGCGAATCCGTCGCTTTTCCAGACCGGTTGGTTCGTGGAGTCGCTGCTCTCGCAGACGCTCATCGTGCATGTGATTCGCACCGGGCGGATACCATTGCTGCAGAGCAGGCCCAGTCTCCCGCTGCTGCTGACGACGCTGGTCATTTGCGGCATCGGCGCCTTCCTGCCCTATTCGCACTTTGCGCATGCGCTGGGCCTCGTGCCGTTGCCGCTGACGTATTGGTTCGCACTGGGTGGAATACTCGTGCTGTACCTGGGGCTGACCCAGCTGGTGAAGGGCTGGCTGACCAGGAGATTCGGGTTGGGATGAGCCTCCGGATCCTCGTTGGGTTCGGCAACGCCGCGCTACAATTCCGGCAGTCCGGCAACACGCCGGGGAGGGCACCGAGCATGACAGGGCGAGCGGTCCTGCCTGCAATCGCAATGTGGCTCGCGTTCGCCGGCATCGCGCACGCGCAGGCCTGGCCGAGCAAGCCCGTGCACGTGATCGTGCCGTTCACGCTGGGCGGCGCCACGGACATCGTCGCGCGCATCCTGGCGCCCGGCCTGGCCGAGGCGCTGGGGCAGCCGTTCATCGTCGAGAACCGCCCGGGCGCCGCGGGCAACATCGGCGTGGAATACGTCGTGCATTCGCCCCCCGACGGGCACACGCTGCTCGTCGGCAACATCTCGACCAACGCCATCAATCCGACGGGATTCGCGCGCACGCTCAAGTTCAACGCCGTCAGGGACCTCGCCGGGGTGTCGCTGATCGCCTCGATTCCGACCGTGCTCGTGGTCGGGACGCAGCTTCCGCCGAACAGTGTGAAGGAGCTGATCGAGTACGCGAGGGCGCGCCCGGGCGAGCTCAACTTCTCCAACCCGATCGGCGCGTATTCGCACTTCGACACGCTGGAGCTCGCCGCGCGCGCCGGGATCAAGGTGGTGCACGTGCCTTCGAAGGGCGCCGGAACGGCGGTGACGCCGATGCTCTCCGGAGAGATCCATTTCTCCTTCCTGAACGCCGCATCGGTCGTGCCTTACATCAAGGGAGGAAAGCTGAAGGCGCTCGCCACGACTTCGGCGCAGCGCCTGCCGGAGCTTCCCGACGTTCCGACCATGGCCGAAGCCGGCTACCCCGGCGTGGGCAGCGTCAACTGGAACGGATTCTTCGTCCCCGCGAAGACGCCGCGCGCCATCGTCGGGAGGCTCCACGCCGCGATCATGGAGGTCATGCAGCGCCCTCAGGTGAAGACCGCGTTCGCGAACAGCTACGTGCCGGTCACGCTGAGCCGCTCGCCGGAGGAGTTCCAGGCGTTCGTCGAGGCCGAGGCCGCGCGCTGGGCGCGCGTCGTCACGCAATACAACGTGAGGATGGAATAGCCGCTCAGGTGAGTGGCACCACGACGTTCTTCCGGTACGCGGCCCGCTCGCGCAGGAGTGCGTACCAGGCGTCGAGGTCGGGCATCGCCGGACGCTCGATCGGCATCTCGTACCAGGCGTAGGCGAAGCAGCCGAGCGGGATGTCGCCGATGCTGAGCCGGTCGCCGGCCAGGTAGCGCCGGCCCCGCAGCGCGGCATCAACCATGGAGAACAGCTCGACGCACTTGCTTCGCGAGGCCTCGATCCGCCCCATGTCGCGCTTTTCCGGCTCGGTGCGCACCATGCCCCAGAACACGTCGCGGTACGGGCCGATCAGCGTGGAGAGGGTCCAGTCCATCCACTTGTCCGAGGCCGCGCGCTCCCCCGGATCGGCCGGCGACAGCGTGCCCGTTCCGTGTTTCGCGGCGAGGTAGCGCACGATGGCGTTGGACTCCCACAGGACGAGCCCGTCGTCGTCGATGGTCGGCACGAGGCCGTTGGGATTCATCCTGCGATACCACGGCTCGTCCACCACGCCGTACTGCATCCCCGCGTCGACGCGCTCGTACGCGAGGCCCAGCTCGTCGGCGCACCAGAGCACCTTCTTGACGTTCACGGAGTTGGTCCGTCCCCAGATCTTCAGCATGGATTCTTCCCCTCGTTCGCGGCCAGCGCGGATTTTACACAGTTCGCGATTGCAAACGGCCGCGCCGCGGCCAATAATCGCGGCGGAACGCAACCAGGGGAATACTGCGATGGGCGAGGGCCCTAGACTCGACGCGCGGCTTGCCGCGATCCACGCGGCGGAGTACCCGCGTTTTTCGGACGCGGAGATGGAGCGCAGGCGCGCGGCGCTGCTGCGTGTCATGGAGGAGGCGGGCGTGGATCACCTGCTCGTGTGCGGCGAGCAGCGAGCGGGCAGCGGCGTGGGCTGGCTCACCGGCTGGCCCACCACCACCGAGGCCTACGTGATCGTCGCGCCGCGCGAGCCGCAGCTCATGTACATGGAGTGGTACAACCACTGGCCGCTCGCGAAGCTCCTCGCGCGCAGCACCGAGGTGCGCTGGGGCGCCCACCGGGGCATCGAGCAGACGATCGCCGAGCTCGAATCGCGCGGCGCGAAGCACATCGGCTTCATGGGGCCCCTGGGCTACGCCAGGGCGAAGAAGATCGAGGCGGTGTTCGGCACGCTCGCGGATCTGAACCGCCAGTACGTGCGCCTGCGCCTGGTGAAGTCGCCCGAGGAGATCGACTGGATGCGCATCGGCGCGGCGCTGACCGACCTCGCCATCGATGCGCTCAGGCGCGAGGCGCGTCCGGGCATGTCCGAGCGCGAGCTGGGCGCGATCTGCGAGGCGGCCTACCATCCGCACGGCGGCGTGACCTTCATCCACTATTTCCTCGCGACGCCGATGGCCGACCCGCAGTACTGCGTGCCGCGCCAGATCGCCTCGAACCGCAAGCTCCGCGCCGGGGACGTGATCGCCACCGAGATCACCGCGCAGTTCTTCGAGTATCCCGGCCAGGTGCTGCGCACTTTCACCGTGGGCGAGCCGACACCGCTCTTTCGCCGGCTGCACGAAACGGCGGAGGCCGCGTTCGACGCCGTGACCGGCGTGATCCGGCAGGGCACGACCATGGATCAGATACTCGACGCCGCCGGCCTGATCGAGGAAGCGGGATTCTCGGTCTACGACGATCTCGTGCATGGCTTCGGCGGCGGCTATTTCCCGCCCGTGCTCGGCAGCAGGAGCCGGCCGGCCGGCCCGCTGCCCGATATGACGCTGCAGGCCGGCATGACCTGCGTCGTGCAGCCCAACGTGATCACGCCCGACCAGAAGGCCGGCGTGCAGGTCGGCGAGCTGGTCCTCGTCACCGAGCGCGGGTTCGAGCGCATGCACGGCGCCGAGCGCGGATTGTTCCGTTTGGACTGAGTCGCCTGCTCTGCATATGTCATCCCCGCTCCCCGCTTTCGCGGGGACAAGCTTCGCGGGGATGACAACACGAGTCAGAAACCGACCGCGAGACTGTCGCGGCGCGCATCCGACGCGGCGGCGTAGCCGTCGTCCAGCCGGTAAAGGATTTGCCCGCAGCCGAAGTCCATGTAGCCCTCGGGCAGCTCGACGATTTCGTGGCCGCGCGCGGCGAGGTCGGTGAGCACGTTCGCGGGCCACTCGCGCTCGAAGTTGACCTGCATGCCCTGCACGACGCGAAAGCGCGGTCCGTCGATCGCGGCCTGCGTGCCCTGGCCGTAATCGGCGAATCGCACCATCACCTGCGTGTGGCCCTGCGGCTGCATGCTGCCGCCCATCACGCCGAGCGTCATCACGGGCCGGCCGCCGCGGGTGACGAACGACGGAATGATGGTCTGGTAGGGCCGCTTGCCCGGCGCGACGCGATTCGGGTGTCCCGGCTCGAGCGTGAATCCGCAGCCGCGGTTCTGCAGGCTGATGCCGGTTCCCGGGACCACCACGCCCGAGCCGAATCCCATGAAGTTCGACTGGATCATCGACACCATCATGCCGCTCGCGTCGGCGGCGGCGAGATAGACCGTGCCGCCGCTGGGCGGCGAGCCGTGGCCGAAATCCTGCGCGCGCTTCATGTCGATGAGCCCGGCGCGCGCCTTCAGGTAACCCGGATCGATCAGCGCCGCGGTCTTCACGTCCATCGCGAGCGGGTCGGCGACGTAGCGGTAGGCGTCGGCGAAGGCGAGCTTCAGCGCCTCGATCTGCAGGTGCACGCTGTCGGCGCCGTCCACGGGGTGGCTCGCCATGTCGAAGTGCGAGAGGATGCCGAGCGCCATCAGGCAGACGATGCCCTGGCCATTCGGCGGGATCTCGTGAACGGTGTAGCCGCGGTAGTCCAGGCTGATCGTCCCGGGCCAGTCGTTCGCGTGCGCGGCGAGGTCGGCGCGCGTCATCGCGCCGCCGCAGGCGCGGGAATGGGCCTCCATCTTCTCGGCGAGCTCGCCGCGGTAGAACGCCTCGCCGCGGGTCGCGGCTATCTTCTCCAGCGTCGAGGCGAGCGGCTCGTTGCGGAAGATCTCGCCGGCGCGCGGCGCGCGTCCTTCGGGCATGAACGCCTCGGCGAATCCAGGCTGGCTCTTCAGCTCGGGAGCGAGCAGCGCCCAGCGCGCGGCGACGAAGGGCGACACCGGAAAGCCCGCGCGCGCGTATTCGATCGCCGGAGCGAAAAGCCGCTCGAAGGCGAGCTTGCCGAAGCGCTTCGAGAGATCCACCCAGGCGGACACCGCCCCGGGCACCGTGACCGTGTTCCAGCCGCGCACCGGGAACTTTCCCGCGAAGTATTCGGGCGTCCACGCCGCGGGCGCGCGGCCCGAAGCGTTCAGGCCGTGCAGCCGGCTTCCGTCCCAGAGGATCGCGAACGCGTCGCTGCCGGCGCCGTTGGAGATCGGCTCGACCACCGTGAGCGCGATCGCCGCCGCGAGCGCGGCGTC
>Ga0082335_1009055_pt1 | contig 10937 bp, 10 predicted proteins | sample Subgrocontami58m_FD_72375 | JGI IMG/M metagenome (GOLD analysis project Ga0082335, IMG submission 72375) | Subsurface groundwater microbial communities from S. Glens Falls, New York, USA - GMW37 contaminated, 5.8 m (SPADES assembly) (version 2) ... | reverse complement strand
CTCGGATTCGACAAGGACGAAGCCGAGAACCTGAAAATGCGCGCAGAATTGATGATGAGCATCGAGGATTTCTACAAGAAGAGCGGCATGACGCAAGCGAAAGCCGCGAAGCGGCTTGGCCTGACCACGCCACGGCTCAATGCCTTGCTCAAGGGAAAGATTGACCTGTTCAGCCTGGACGCGCTTGTCAACATCGCTACTCGGGCGGGGCTCAGTGTACGGCTGGTGGTGAAGAAGGCCGCGTAGGGACTTGCCTCCCTCGGTGCGGCTCGCCGGGAAGCGGGAACTTCGGGAGTCCTGTATGGGGTAAACAAGAGAACGCAGCGGAGGGACATCGCACGTGCGAAGACATACTTCGACGACTACGAGGACCGCTCAACGAAGAAGCCCGGCGGCCGCACCTAGCCTGCCCTACGAGGACTGGCTGGTCGAGAGCCTGAAAGACCCGAAAGAGGCGGCGGCCTACCTGGAAGCCGCGATCGCGGACGGCGACCAAGCGGTGCTCATGCTCGCGCTGCGCCACGTTGCTCAGGCCCGAGGAGGCATTGCCAAGATTGCCCGAAAAGCCAGGCTCACGCGCGAAGCTACCTACAAGATGCTGTCCAAGGCCGGCAATCCCGAACTGCGCAGTCTCACCGCAGTGCTTGCGGCAACCGGCCTGCGGCTCGCCGTGAAGCCGGTGGAGAAGCGCCGGCGGAAGGCAACCGCGCTCAAACCGGCCGCATAGAGTTACACGCCTTGCGGACGAAGGCGCAGAAGAGCGCGAAGCGGGCCTGCGCTCTTGCCAAGCAGCAATTTTGGAAATTGGTTCAGGTAGTTAAGAGAAACGAGAATTGAGCGATGAATGTCTACTCGAAACGACAAGATCCTCTATAGAGGTCGAGAATGGAAACTTACGTGTTCGGAGCTGGCGCATCTGCACCCTATGGTGCACCGATCATGGGGACGTTTCTGGGTAGGGCATTCGCCGGGTGGACCCTTACACCTCCAGATTGCACCCATTTTGAACAGGACCTCGCAATTGTTGCTGAAGCTATCGATGCCCACTACGGCACGAATCTGCTTGCCGCCCAGCAAGGTGGCGATTATGTTGCAGCCGCGACAGAGGTGGCATTAGGCAAGATCAATTTGGAAGAATTACTGGCGTTGGCTGACGAGGACGAGAACAACGCGGTACGAAAAGCTCTTGAAAGAGTGATCTTCAACACCATAGAGCGGAACATACAAGATGGCGGTAATCACAACTATTATGAACTGTTGATGAGCCAGCTCGTAAAATCTGGAAAAGACACTTGCTTAATCTCGTTCAACTACGATTTACTGCTCGATCGTGCGTTGACAAATGCGGCTCGCGATGCAACCAGAACATGGTCCTACGGTGTACCATTTCATGCAGGCGTTGAACAACTTCCGTCTTACCATCGTGACTCCACCGGACCCACCATTTTTCTCCTTAAACTGCACGGATCTTTGAATTGGGGCCAATGCCCAAGATGCAAATGCCTCAGGCTATGGGCCTACAAGACATACGACAACATTTTCCGCCAGACTTGGCCGAACTGTACAAATTGTTCGGGAATCTCTTCGGGATTCGAGCCAGTGCTGGTTGCACCGACTCCCGCGAAATTGGTTCCGCGCGCACTTGACGACGCGTGGAATGCTTCCGCGAAGTGCTTGCAAAGAACGAAGAAGCTGACAGTAATCGGATACTCTTTTCCGGCGTTTGACCGGCAATCTCGGGTCCTGTTTTTGAAGAACTTTATTATTCCACATCTGTTCGTTAATTCTCGTCCGAAATTAGCCATTGTTGATCGGGATCCCTCCACACGTAAGTCCATAAAATCCTGGTTTCTACCTGCCGTCGAAGAAAGTGTCGAGGAATATGATTCATTCGAAAACTATTGCACGACGCTTCAGTAATCGCCCGACGGATCCAATCTTTGACGCCATCTGACTTTAGCTGCTGCAGACAGGAAGCGGCGCACCTTGGTCAACCATCGCAGCCGCGCGCGGGTGGGTGCGGACGTTAGGCGAAAAGGAAACGTGGGATTATGGACGATCTACTTGTCATTGGCGGCGGCGTGCTGGCCGTAATCGTTATTATCCTTACGGTGGCCGCTTTGAGCCAACGCGAACGATGGAAGCGGTTTGAAGCCAGGTTTGGCGTCGGCGGAATCGGATTTGCGGTCGAGCTTCACGAAGAAGTGAAGCGGGAGGTGGCTCGCGTATCTCTTGCGTCCATGAGTCGAATGGCCCGCATTGACCGTCAGCTAATTGAGTTTTGGGAGCGCGAGAAGCTGTTGTCGCCAGAAGACGGCGCAAAGCGACTATCCCTTTTCGAGGCAGAGGTGACCGATCTTGAGACGAAGCTGGCCGCGGCATTTGTAGAGGATCAATATCAGCTATCAAGCCAGCTTCGCGGCCTTTATTGGGAGTATCTGCGCCATGCGCGTGCGTACTGGGCATCATCACCGGGGTATCATGCAATTCGCGCTCGCGTAATGCAGGGTTTGACCAGGATAGAAGCTTTGGGAGAAAAGCATGACCGGTCGGGGAGATAGGTACCGCATGCCAACTACCCCCACGCCCCACACGGACGCGGCGGGCGCCGTGCCATATTCGAGGATCAGGGGCGCGCCCCCGGGGCACGTGGACAAAGTGGCCGGTTGGACAGGATGTTCTCGGACTCACGGATTTGGCGTGACATTTTATCGCGATACCGCCTCTGGCCTGTTCGTCGCAGAGATTCACACTTATTCTGATCCGGAATGGACCGAATACGTTCCGGGGGATCTATCCATGCACAAGTATGATGATGATCCCGAGGAACTCACGCACACGGACCTTAACGCACTTTGTGTTCTCGCAGTACAGAGGATTGCAAGCCGCTGTGGACCCATAGACGATTTCGATTGCACGTAATCACGTCTCTGGAATTAGAGCTTTAGTCAAGAGCACGGTCGGAAACACGCAACGTGAGCTAGCATGGCATTACCCTAATCATGGATAGCGAGAGGGGAAGCGAGCCATGAGATACCAAATCAAGGCCGCACTTACGGTTCTCATTCTGTCCCTGAGCGCGTCCGCTCCCTTGGCCGCAGGGCCGCTCGAGGACGGAATGGCCGCCTATGAGCGCGGTGACTACACCACCGCGATCCAGTTCATCCGTCCGCTTGCCGGCCAGGGTTTCCACTTGGCCCAGTTCATCGTCGGGGACATGTATTCCAACGGCCTAGGCGTGGCGCAGGACGACGCCGAGGCGGCGAAGTGGTATCGCAAGGCAGCCGACCAGAGTGAAAACTCGGCCGATTTTGCCCTCGTGGTCAAATACGTCATAGCCCACGGTACACGTTGGGAAATCGCCGCAGTGAAGTGGTATCGCAAGGCCGCCGAACACGGCCGCGCCTGGGCCCAGTACCGTCTCGGGCTCATTTATGAGATAGGCCAACAAGGTGTGCCGCAGGACTACTCCGACGCGGTGAAGTGGTATCGAAAGGCAGCCGACCAAGGCCACGCCGTGGCTCAGTCTCGCCTCGGGCTCCTTTACGAAAAGGGTCAAGGCGTCGCCCCAAATTTCGTGCTGGCACATATGTGGTACAACCTCGCGAACTCCCGTGAAAATCGGGACAAGATTGCCCGGAGGATGACGCCGCAGCAAATCGCACACGCGCAGTCGTTAGCCGCGAAATGGCAGCCAAATTCGAATGAGTCAATCGTTGCTGGCGGTGATATTCCGAAGGAAGCCCCTGCCAAAGTGGAGGCGGTCTCCACCGGCACAGGGTTCTTCGTATCGCAACAAGGCCATCTGCTGACGAATCATCATGTGGTCGAGAAGTGCGCAAATTTGATGTTGCGCCCGCCAGGGCTGCCTCCCGCAAGCGCCGCCCTCGTGGCAAGTGACCCCCACAATGATCTGGCCCTGCTCAAATCCGCGTCACGCCCCCCGGCAGTGGCGGTCTTTTCCTCGAGAAAACGGCTGCAGCTCGGCCAGGCCGCAATCATTTTTGGGTTTCCCCTGTCCGGCGTGCTAAGTTCTTCGGGAAACCTGACTACTGGAGCGGTATCGGCAGTTTCAGGATTGCAGGACGATCCTCGGCTGTTTCAGATTTCCGCACCGGTTCAACCCGGCAACAGCGGCGGCCCCGTGCTAGACGCTTCGGGTGCGGTCATCGGGGTGGTGGTCGGGAAGCTCAACGCGAGAGCGGTGGAGAAGGCTATTGCGGATATCCCGCAGAACGTTAACTTCGCGATCAAGGGGGAAGTCGCCGTCAAGTTCCTCGGCAGCAATGTCATCCATTACGTCAGCGATACGAGCGACAACCCAATTTCTGTCGAGAATATCGCGACACGCGCCACCCGCTTCACGGTGCTGGTCGAATGCCTGAAATGAGACTTCTTAGGTCAGGGCCACTCGTAGCAACCAGGAGTTCTCCCTTTTTCTCGGACTGGGGTGCAGCACAGGGCTCGACCCGGTCCATTCGACTAATTCGGCCTCTCGCCAGCTCGCACACTCTGAGCGGAACGAAGTGCGGGGCGCGTTCAACCGGGTCGCCTACCCACGTCAATGAAACTGCCCATCCGCCGCGGCATGCGTACGGCAGGTAGCGGCTCCTTGGTTGGCCTTGCGACGGAAATAGAGAGAAGGACGTCACTACGTAGCGGAGCGGCAGTGCTACCGATGGTACGAACCTTACGTCATTGGGACAGCCCCCACCCCTGTTCCCGGTCAAGATATGTCCTTTAGTCAAGTTTACAGGCGGCTTCGCCGCCGCATCCGGCCCGGCTGGATATTTCTACCTCGTCGACGTAGTTATGGAATGCTCTGTTAGAAGCTTGTGCGCCCCGCTGGCGGTGCTCGCACCGCTGCGCTCCGGCAGTGGCGCGCGCGCCGGTCGGATGGAATGGCGCGACCCGACTCCTGTGGGCGATCAGACGGGAGTCACGGAAACAGTCGGGTAGAATCCGTGATGCTGGCAATTGAGCGAACTATTTTGTGTGGCTGGACGTGTAGCCAAGGTCGATCATGCGCCGGAATATTGAAACTAACGTGCTGAAATGCCGACGTTCTTGCAAGACCCGCGATAGTCAGATCCAGAACATCGAATGAACAGCCCGTACAGTCCAAGCTCATTGCGCCTATCTGTGACAAGCGCAAAGACGGCATGAGCAATGGTCCGTATTGAAGTGCGCGCTTTCAGCGCCGCGTCTGGCTGACGGCTCATGCCTTGGCCCGGGTTGAATAGCGTAGCAAACCGGCCGAGACTCTCCCCGATGCCGTGGAAAGCGTCACTCTGCGCGAGAAGGGAGAGGGCCATTGCCGGATCTGAAAGGCAGTAGAAGTTTGCGAGGATAATCTGCTGTGCGTGGCGGCACTCGTGGCCGATGCCGTGATCGTGAAGACTGTCATGCACCATTTCGATCCGGAGGGAACATGATGCACGCGACCTACTGGAAGGACGACGATATTCTGGAAGTTCGGTTCTCGGACAAGTCGATCGCCCGAGAATCGTCCGAGAGCTGGCACGTCCACAAGAGCTATGCGGCTGACGGCGAACTCGTTGCCGTGGTGTTTCTGGACGCCGTGAAGGAAGGCTACTTTACGCCCGAGGCCAACGGACGCAAGGCGGCGTGATGCAGGACAAGACTGCGATGAGCCAGAAATTGAAGATCACGCGAGGGAGCGGCAACGTCTTTCTCGATCTCGGTTTCGGCAAGGACGAATCCGCTACCGAACGAATCCGGGTACTTGTTACCGCTTCAGAAAAGGCGCAAATCGCCAAGATGGCGAAGGCCGCCGGGCTTTCGATGGGTGAGTTTCTTCGCCGTGCAGCTGCATCGTTTCGTCCCCTGGAGGACGACCGGGTTCTGGAAGGGATGATCGACCAAATGAACAAGACTACCGCGCAAGCGAGTGCCGCCCTCGACAAGGCACTGGCGTTCGTCGAAGCCTCGAACAAGCGGATCAGGGCGATGGAACGACGGAAGGCTGCCTGATGGGCGTCACTGACAAGATGTGGGACGCGATCACCACGATCATCGGCCAGCAACAGAAGATCGAGAGCCTGACGGAGCGGGTGATCCGCCTCGAAACGGCGTTGGAGATCGGTTTGGCGCGCGGCGGCAGAGGAAAGTCGCCACGCCGAATTGAACACAAGGGTTGACGGAAAGCTAAGCCGCCACCGAAGCTCGAAGCGATCCGGGTTCGCCCTCGATCGGCCGATCGAGTTCCCGATCAGCGCTTCTTGCGCTCCTCGATTTCCCGCTGTATCCGCTCGATTTCCATGCGCTTGGCTTCTTGCGTGCCCCATTTCGGCTTTTCCGTCTGCCGGGGTCGCCGGGCTGCGGCCTGCTCTTCCCGCCAGCGTTCGAGGGCGGCGCGCCGTTCCTCGTCACGCCTTTCCTGTTCGCGGGCCAAGGCCTCCTGCCGCGCGAGGGCGCGTTCGGCGGCGAGCGGAATCGAGGGCTCGGGCAGTCCCGCCATGGCCAGGTATTCGGCGATGCGGTCCCCGACACCTTCCCATCCATCATCAAAGGCAAACTCGTTGATCAGAGGCAGATTGAGTGCCGCATAGATCGGCATCCATAGTTCCTCGTCGCCCTGCAGGCGACGCACCGAGAGTTTCGGATTGAACTGATACCAGCCTTGGGAAACGCGCATGAACAGCGCCCGATTATAGGCGTAGTCGCGTTCGACCTCGTTGCGCGAGAGCACGCCGGAAAGATGCGCTCGCTTGTTGCGCTCGGGGCGCACCACGTTGGCGGGAAGATGCCGCCACGCGTCCAGAATCGCCTGCGTCTCGAAAGCGCCGTAGGATCGCCGCTGCCTGTGGGTGAAGCGCGACTTGAACAGCGTCCACAGCGTCTGGAACAGAAAGTACTCGGACAGATGCCGGTCTATGCGTACCAGCCTCTCGCCGGTATTGACGTCGATGCTCGCCGGCGCGAGCAATTCGTAGAGCGCGGCAAACGGGCCGCGGGCAAACGTCGGGTCGCGAAAGGCTTCGCGCAGGGCCCAGTGCAGGGCGTTGCTGCCGTAATGATCGACGGCCTCCCGATCCGCGCCGCGCTCCAGCAGCGCTTCCACCAGCGCCACGTTGCCTGCCGCCGCAGCCGCCATCAGCGGGGTCTGGTTCATGGGGAGACGGTGCTCGATGCCATGCTGGTCGCACTGCCGCAGGATGTCCCTGAAGCGGCTGGAAAAATACTGGACATAGGTCTTGCGCCCCAGCGTCGTGCGTTGCTGCTGGAAGCTTTTCGCGGCGTCGAACTTCACTTCCTGCGCAAGCCAGGCCGCCAGCACCGGCTCGTCAAAGCAGGTGGCGAATTCGTAGAGCTGTTGCTTCATCTTGCTGCCCGGTGCCTGTTCGCGAAACACCTTGAGCAGGAGTTCATTGATCTTCGCCTCGCCGAACACCGGCCAAGGCACGGGCGTCTGCTTGAGGATGGTGCGTCGGATCGCTTCGGCCTGCTCCTGCTTCCCCTGGAGTTCGAGCTTGCGCGCTTCCTTCTGCCAATCTTCCAGGGTCGATTGCGTCGCCTCCACTTTGATCTGGCCGATGGCCATGTCGAGCAGGCCAAAGAGCGGGTGCCCGGTGTCCGATTCGATGACGTACAGATTCCTGATGGCGCGCGTCAGCGCGACATAGAGGGCGTTGACGAAGAACTTATAGACCTCCAGCGACTTGTCGGTCTTATCCTTCGCTCTCCGGTAATCCAGGCTGTCGACGGCGAGATCGGCCTTGGCGACGCCTTCGACAATATCGGCGAACTCGGCCCGGTGATCCGAGACGAAGCGGTAGAGGACGATGTTTTCGTATTCGAGCCCCTTGGCTTCATGGATGGAGAACAGCAGCGGCGTGGCGAAGTGCTTTCTCGCCCCTGCCTTGTCTTCGTCGCGCATCACCAGCACGGCGAACTGGGTGGACTGACGAATTTTCTGGTCGAGCTCGCGCATCGTGGCGTCCCTGTCCGGCATGAGCGCCACCTGCCCGCCGTTATCGTCGCCCTCACCCCCGACCGCCTGCACCAGGAAGTTGCTCTCTCGGTCGATAGAGCCGAAGCGCCGCTGCTTGATCTTCAGCAGTTGGTTGGCTACGCGCGTTGCCTCCAGCCCATTGCGGAAGTTGGCGGTGAGCACGCGCAGTTCCTGCCTTTCGGCCAGTTTCGGGTCCTGCCAGAACAGGCTCTTCACCTGCCCCCAGGAGAAGAAATTCGGATGGACGATCTGGTTTGAATCGCCGCAGATCAGGAAGTGACCGGGCTTTTTGAGGGTTTTCAGCACCAGCGCTAGCTGGACGGTCGTAATGTCCTGCACTTCGTCGATGACGACGAAGTCGTAACGTGGCGCGGCCAGCCCCTGCCATTCCTGGGCGACGAGGTTCAGGTCGTAGAGCCTGCTCTCAATAAGCCAGGCCCGATATTTCTCGAACAGGTCGTAGAGCTTGTCGCGCTGATTTTCGGGAAAGATGGACTGGCGCACGCCCAGCGCCCGATAGTCGTCTCGCGACAGAACGCCGCCGGCACCGGCGGCAATCACCCCGCGGATCTCCTCGAAGACCTGGTGACCGTCGAACTCTTTGAAAGCCTGGCGCAGCCGCGGGAACCAGCCGGCAAAGTCGCGCCAGCTCGCTTCCCGCCCCTTCGGTACGCGGATGGATTCGACGAACTCGCGGTAGGAAAGGAATACGGCCTCCTGCCCGCCGTGTTCATAACCGTTGGCATAGTAGAGATCCCGGGCGCTTTGGGCGAGGTAGGCGGAGTGGGTGACGTAGAGCACCTCGCCTTCCACATGCTTGAGCTTTTCCAGGGTCAGCGCGGTCTTGCCGCTGCCGGCGCTGCCTACTACGATCAGGGGCGGCGGCAGGCGGTAAACAGCCTCCTGCGTGTCGTCGAAGGAAATCGGCTTGTCGAGCAGGTGTATCGCGGTGCGCTCCGGGTGCAGGTAGCGCACCGGCTGCGCCTCCTTGATGGCGTCAGCCGCATCGACGTCGGGAATCTTGGCTTCATCGACAGCCGCGCCACGCAGGAAGCGGGACTTGTCGTAATCGTGATTGGCGATCACTTCGAGCATCAGTGCGCAGACTTCGTCACCGTGGCGGACCAGGGAAAACAGCAGCCGGTCGGCGTCGTCGAGCTTCGCCCGGTAGAACCTGCCATGGCTGAGATTGGCGAGCTTCTTGACCTGTGCGGCGCGGAAGTCGCCGCGCGCGATGGCGTCAGTCACCTTGCGATAGCTGGCCCTGACACGGGAGATGTCGAGGTCGGTGTATTCGAGGATCTTCATCGGAAGCAATTGCGCGCCAGCGACAAGCGATTGGGTTGGCCGGGCAGTGGTCTGAAGTGCGACGCCGCGATGACGGGAGTTTAGCTGCTCCCGGAAGACTTCGTGATAGGGATCGTGCAGCCGAGATCTGTCGTCCTCGAATGTCCGCAGAAGTCGAAACCGGACCCGGCTGCCTCACCGTCCGACGCCGGCCCGGCGGCGGCCTTCGCAGCGCAGTCTCGGAGGCGGTATCATTCTGAATTGAGATCCTATCCAATGACCGGCAACCTCATCGTCGTCGCCGCCCCCTCGGGCGCGGGCAAGACCTCGCTGGTGAACGCGGTGCTCGCCGAGGACCCGGGGCTCGCGCTTTCGATCTCGTACACGACGCGCTCGCCCCGCCCGGGCGAGCAGGACGGCCGCGATTACCGCTTCATAGACCTCGCAACCTTCGACGCCATGCTCGGCCGCGGCGAGTTCCTGGAATGCGCCGAAGTGCACGGCAACCGCTACGGCACGTCGCGGACATGGATCGAACAGACCCTCGATCGCGGCTCGGACGTTGTCCTGGAAATCGACTGGCAGGGCGCGCAGCAGGTGCGGCGCCTGTATCAAGGCGCAATCACGGTCTTCATCCTGCCGCCATCGATCGAGGAGCTCGAGCGCCGGCTGCGCTCGCGCGGCCAGGACAGCGAGGCCGTGATCCGGCGCCGCGTCGAGAACGCGGTCGAGGAGATCGCCCACGCGGGGGAGTTCGATTATGTTATTATTAACAGCATCTTCGAGGAAGCTCGGCGGGATCTTGCCGCGGTCGTGCGTGCGGCAAGGCTCACATTGGCGCAGCAGCGCGCGCGCAATCCTGACCTGCTCAACCGGATCGGAAAGGCTTGAAACGTATGGCACGCATCACCGTTGAAGACTGTCTGAAGAGAATCCCGAACCGCTTCCAGCTCACCCTGGCGGCGACCTACCGCGCGCGCCAGCTCGCCCAGGGCGGATCGCCCATGATCGAGACCAACCGCGACAAACCCACGGTAATCGCCTTGCGCGAGATGGCGCAGGGCAAGTTCGGCATCGAGTACCTGAGCCGCGTCAATTCAGGGTGAACGACGATCGTGGCCCGCTGATTCCCGGATCCAGCGTGCCGCGCCCGGCGCGGATCGCGCAGGCCTGATCATGGCCCCGGTCGCCATCCGCGAACTGCGGGAGCACCTCGCCTACCTCAGGCCGGGAGACATCGGTCGCGTCGAGGAAGCCTACCAGTTCAGCGACGCGGCGCACCAGGGCCAGTTCAGGAAAAGCGGCCACCCCTATATCTCGCATCCGCTCGCGGTCGCGCAGATCCTCGCCGAATGGCAGCTCGACGGCCAGGCGGTGATCGCCGCGCTCCTGCACGACGTGATGGAGGACACCGCGGTCACCAAGGACGAGATCTCGCAGCGCTTCGGACGCGCTGTCGCCGACCTGGTCGACGGCGTCTCCAAGCTCGACCGGATCGAATTCCAGTCCCAGCAGGACGCGCAGGCCGAGAACTTCCGCAAGATGCTGCTCGCGATGGCGCGCGACGTGCGCGTCATGCTCATCAAGCTGGCCGACCGCCTGCACAACATGCGCACGCTCGACGCCGTCGATCCGGAGCAGCGGCGGCGCGTCGCCCGGGAGACGCTCGAGATCT
>Ga0082335_1009054_pt1 | contig 10939 bp, 7 predicted proteins | sample Subgrocontami58m_FD_72375 | JGI IMG/M metagenome (GOLD analysis project Ga0082335, IMG submission 72375) | Subsurface groundwater microbial communities from S. Glens Falls, New York, USA - GMW37 contaminated, 5.8 m (SPADES assembly) (version 2) ... | reverse complement strand
TGCGCCAACGTGCAGCCGCACTCCGGGTCGCAGGCGAACCAGGCGGTGTACATGGCCGCGCTGCAGCCGGGGGACACGATCCTCGGCATGTCGCTCGCCCACGGCGGTCACCTGACGCACGGCGCGTCGGTCAACATGTCGGGCAAGCTCTACCGCGCCATGGCCTACGGGCTGAACGCCGCCGAGGAGATCGACTACGACGAGGTGAGGCGGCTCGCGGAGGAGCACCAGCCCAAGATCATCGTCGCCGGCGCCTCGGCGTATTCCCGCGTGATCGACTGGCAGCGGTTCCGCGACATCGCCGACGAAGTCGAGGCCCTGCTGATGGTGGACATGGCGCACTACGCGGGGCTGATCGCCGTCGGGATCTACCCGAGCCCGGTCGGAATCGCGGACTTCGTCACCAGCACCACGCACAAGACCCTGCGCGGCCCGCGCGGGGGGCTCATCCTCGCCAGGGCCGAGCACGAAAAGGCGATGAACTCGACCATCTTCCCGGGCATCCAGGGCGGGCCGCTCATGCACGTGATCGCGGCCAAGGCGGTGGCGTTCAAGGAGGCGCTCGCGCCCGAGTTCAAGCGCTACCAGGAACAGGTGCTCGCCAACGCGCGCATCATGGCCGATACTCTCGACAAGCGCGGACTTCGCATCGTCTCCGGTGGGACCGACAGCCACATGTTCCTGGTCGACCTGCGGTCGAAGAACATCACCGGCAAGGATGCCGAGGCGGCGCTGGGGCGCGCCGACATCACCGTGAACAAGAACGCCATCCCGCACGATCCGCAGAAACCCTTCGTCACCAGCGGCATCCGGATCGGCTCGCCGGCGATGACCACGCGCGGATTCGGCGCCGCGGAGGCGGAGAAGGTGGCGAACCTGCTCGCCGACGTGATCGATTCGCCGAACGACACGGATGCGCTCGCGCGCGTGAAGCGCGAGGTCGGCGCGTTGTGCAAGCGCTTCCCCGTCTACGCCCAGACGACGGAGCGGGCGATGAGCACGGTAGCCTGAGGCGCCGCGCGCGATGAAATGCCCGTACTGCAAGGCGGAGGACACCGGCGTGGTCGATTCGCGCCTGTCGGAGGACGGCGACAGCGTGCGGCGGCGCCGCGAATGCCAGGCCTGCGGCAAGCGCTTCACCACCTACGAGCGGGTCGAATTGCAGATGCCGATGATCGTGAAGCAGAACGGCAACCGCACCGCCTATGATCGGGAGAAGATCCGCACGGGTTTCATGCGTGCGCTGCACAAGCGTCCCGTGCCGACGGAGTACGTCGACGCGGCGATCACCCGCATCGAGCAGCGCATCCTCGCGCTGGGGGAGCGCGAGGTCCCGAGTCGCGTGGTGGGCGAGATGGTGATGCGGGAGCTGAAGAAGATGGACGACGTCGCCTACATCCGCTTCGCCTCCGTGTACGAGGACTTCCAGCGCGTCGACGACTTCCGCGATGCCATCCAGCAGGTCAAGCGCCCCGGCGCCAAGCGCGCGCGCAAGACCGTCAAGACCCGCTAGCGCCGGCGGACAAGAGCCCCGCGAGCAAGGTGTTCACCGCCGTCGACCGTGATTTGATGGCCCGCGCGCTCGCGCTGGCCGGGCGCGGCCTGTATACCACGACGCCCAATCCCCGCGTCGGCTGCGTGATCGCGAAGGAGGGCGAGGTCGCGGGCGAAGGCTGGCACGAGGCGGCGGGCCTGCCGCACGCGGAGATCAACGCGCTGCGGGAGGCCGGCCCGCGCGCGCGCGGGGCGACGATGTACGTGACGCTCGAGCCCTGCAGCCACCACGGGCGCACCCCGCCCTGTGCCGACGCGGTCATCGAGGCGGGCGTCGCGCGCGTCGTCGCTGCGATGCAGGACCCCAACCCCGCGGTGGCGGGCGGCGGCTTCTCCCGGCTGCGCGCCGCGGGGATCGACGTGGCCTGCGGGCTCCTGGAAGACGAGGCACGCGAACTCAACATCGGTTTCGTTTCGCGCTTGGCCCGCGGCCGTCCGTGGGTGCGCATGAAGATAGCCGCGACCCTCGACGGGCGCACGGCGCTGGCGAACGGCAGGAGCCAGTGGATCACCGGGGAAGCGGCGCGCCGCGACGGACACCACTTCCGCGCCCGCGCCTGCGCGGTGATGACCGGAATCGGCACGGTGAAGGACGACGACCCCCTGCTCACCGTGCGGCTCGTGGATACGCCGCGCCAGCCGCTCAAGGTGCTCATCGACTCAAGACTGGAGGTGAGCCCCGACGCGCGCATCGTCGCGGGCGGCAACCTGCTCGTGGTGGCTGCGCGCGACGACGCGGCGAAGGCCGATGCGCTGCGCGCGCGGGGCGCGCAGGTCGTGACGATCCCGAACCCGCAGGGCAAGACCGATCTCCCCGTGGTGCTCGCCGAGCTCGCGAAGCGCGGCGTGGGCGAACTGCACGTCGAGGCGGGAACGCGGCTCAACGGCTCGCTGCTGCGCGAAGGCTGCGTCGACGAGCTGCTGGTCTACCTCGCGCCCAGCCTCATCGGGGACTCCGGGAGGGGCATGTTCAGCCTGCCCGAGATCACCGAACTGTCCGAGAAGACCGCGCTGTCGATCCGCGACTTGAGCCGCGTCGGCGACGATATCCGCGTCATCGCGCGCATTCTGCGCACCTGACCCCTTCGGCGGCCTGCGGTCCTCGGGTCGCCCTGGGGAGGCGCGCGCGCCGTTCTCCAGAAACCTCCCGTACGTGCCGTAATGTCCTGAAGAGACCCGCAGCACGGGCCTCGAGGAGTCCATATGGCGGATGTCGGCCCGCCGCGGGGCGGGGTCGGCGCGATTCCCGGGACGAGAGTGGGATGCGCACGGCGGCGTCCCATCCCGCGGCCGCGTCTGCGACCTGTATGGGGCATAACGGATTCGCCTGTATGACGCCGGGATACTCCGCATCCGGGCGGAATCGCCCTCGAACTGCCGCGTTCGGCTTGATGCGCGTGCTTTTCGCACCGGCGCGCCCAGTGTAATCTTCGACAGGTATCAACGAGGGGAAGAAGCCATGTTTTCGGGAATCGTCGCCGCATTGGGCAAGATCACCAAGGTCGAGCCGCGGGAAAACGGCGTGCGCCTGAGCGTGCACGCGGTGCGCCTGGGCCTGGACGACGTCGCGATCGGCGACAGCGTCGCGGTCAACGGCGCCTGCCTGACCGTGATCGCGAAGACCGCATCGGGGTTCCAGGCAGACGTCTCCGCGGAATCGCTCCATTGCACCGTCGGACTGGACCAGCCCGGCGAGGTCAATCTCGAGAAGGCGCTGCGGCTCTCCGACCGGCTGGGCGGGCACCTGGTCTCCGGGCACGTCGACGGCGTCGGGGAGGTGACCGCGTTCGAGCCCGTGGGCGAAAGCCACCGCCTGGCCGTGCGCGCACCCGCCGATCTGGCGAAGTACATCGCCCGCAAGGGCTCGATCACGATCCAGGGCGTGAGCCTGACGGTGAACACGGTGAACGGCCCGGAGTTCGACGTCAATCTCATTCCGCACACGCTGCAGGTCACGACACTCAGGCACCTGAAGCGGGGAAGCCGGGTCAACCTCGAGGTTGATCTGGTGGCCCGCTACATCGAAAGGATTCTCGCCGCCTCGGAATAGGGCCGGCGAAATTGCGAAAGGGGGTGGAATCGGGTTTGTTTGATATTCCTAGATGATTTCTTTCCGTATGCAGCGTAGCAGATCGCCTGTCGACCCAGAGGGCGGGGCATCAACTGGGCGGGCGGTGGTTGGATGGATATAAACAGGGGTGATTTTCATTGGTCAAGAACGGAGGTTGGGACATGAATGCGCGCGTTGACTTCGAAGCATTGAACTTCAATCCGGTCGGTATTCCCTCGAACAGGCTTTCGGCCGTCAAGAACGTCCGATTGCCGGAAGAACGGCTTCCCTTCACGGTCAAGATAGTTCGCAACGAGGAGGAACTTGCGAAGGCCGTCTACATCCGGCAATCCGCGTACGGCCGGCATCTGAAGGCGTTCGCCGATGCGTTGAAAGTGCCGGAACCCTCCGATCGCGAGGACGGATCCTTCGTGCTGCTCGCCGAATCCAAACTGGACGGATCTCCGCTCGGCACGATCCGGCTCCACACCAACCGGTACAAGACGCTGCCGCTGGAGGCCTCAGTGGATCTTCCCGAGTGGCTGCAGGGAAAGAGCATCGCGGAAGCGACGCGGCTGGGTGTCTGCCTCAGCTCGGTCGGGCAGGTCGTGAAGACCGCATTGTTCAAGGGATTTCTCGGCTACTGCGCCGAGCACGACATCGAGTGGATGGTCTGTACCGGAAGATCGCCCCTGGACAGGCAATACAGGGTGCTTGGCTACGAGGACGTCTTTCCGGAAAAGGCGTTCATCCCGATGCGGCACGTGGGCAACATCCCTCACCGGGTCATGGCGCTTCAGGTGCCCATGGTCGAACCTCGATGGGCCGCAGCCAAACACCCCCTGTACGACTTCTTCTTCCGCACGTACCATCCGGACATAGCGGTCGTCGGCAGGGAACTGGTTTCGCCCAATGTCTCCATTCGGAAGAGCAAGCCGTTTCGCGAAGTCGCGATGGCGGCGTAACGTGGAGGGCGGCGTGCGCGCGTGCATGCCGCCCGTTCTTCCGCAAGGCGGTTAGCGCACTTTGATGGCATCCAGAGATTCCCTGATTTCCCGCCTGAATTCCCGGGCCAATGCGGTGACCGAGTCGCTGTTGTACGGCTTTGCCACGTACGGCGTGCCCGTCGCGATCGGCCTGATATCGCTGCTGGCGCTGGCGCTCTGGAACAGCGAGAACGCCAGCGACGGGGGGACCGCGATCAGGTTTCGATATCTGGAAGATACTGCCGGCGGAATGACGCCCGCACAGGCGCTGGCGCAATTGCAGAATCGGTGGCTCGTCCGGTACCAGGATACCAAGCTGTCGGAATCTCCGTTCTGGTTCACCTTCGAGGTGCCTGCGATCGAAGGCGAGGAGACGGAGGTGGAACTGCCGTCGCGACACGCCGTCGACGCTGCGTGCTGGGATGCGACGAATCTGCGCGCCCTGGGTGACGCAGACCGTGTGGAATCGCACGGTCAGATGAAGTCGGTGAAGGCGGGATTCGCAGTGGAACTGGGCCGCCTGCAAACCGACGCGACGTTGCTGTGCAGAGGCACTTTCGCCGGGCCGGCGCGCATAACGGTCGTGCGCTGGTCGGCGCCCCAGCTCGACCTGTCGATCAAGAAATTCCATCGCGAGTCGGGGCTGCTCGATGGCGGTCTGATCGTTCTGTCGCTCTTCGTCCTGTTGACGGCGGTCATCAGCCGGGAATGGCTGTACATGCTTTTCGCCGTGTGGCTCGTGGCAAATCTCCGCGTTGCGGCGCTTTCCGCCGGGTGGGACACGCAGTGGCTTGGCCGGACGATACCGCCGGACTGGATGCTTGCGATGCGCAAGGCGGGGATGGCCGGGTACTACGTGCTGACGATCACGCTGTTTGGCCGGCTGTTCCGAAACGAGCTGCCGAAAGTCGGCTATCCGGTGTTGCTCCACATCGCCCGGTGGCTATGCGTCGCAATCCTGATCGCCGCAGCCGTGCTGCCGTATTCGAAATTCCTTCCCGTCTTCTGGGTGTTGGCAAGTTATCCCGTCGTGGTGATGGTCTTCTACATGGCGCGCATCCTGTTCATCACCCATTCGATGGTGGCGATGTGGTACAGCGCCTCGCTCGGGCTTGCGCTGTCGGCAAACCTCTACGAGGTGATTTCCGCGGCCCTGGGGCTCAAGGTCTTCATCGGGGCCATCAACAGCGTCACCGCGGCGCTGTCGTCGAGCCTGCTGACTGCGCTGGCCATCGCGGAACAGATGCGTCAGGAGCGCCAGGAGAAGGTGAGGGCGCAGGCGGAATTGCGGCACACCTACGAGGCGATTCCCATCGGGCTCTTCACGCTGGACGAGAGCGGCGCATTCATGCGCATCAATCCGGCGCTGCGCGACATGCTGCGCGTGCAGGACGAGCCCGGCAGGAGGAATTTCTGGGGCGATTATTTCGAACCGGGTGCATGGGACAGGTTGAAGGAGCTCGCCTCCGGCGAGGTGGGGCAGGAAATCGAGATACGGGGTGTGGGCCGCGACCCGCGCTGGTTCCTGGTCAAGGCCACGCTCTCCAAGGAGAAGATCGAAGGATCGCTGCAGGACATCACGGAGAGGACCAAGGCGACCGATCGGTTGAAATTCCTTGCCGAGAACGATCCCTTGACCGGAGTGATGAACCGCCGGGGCATCGAGAAGGTGCTCGAGGAGACGATAGCCAGGCTGGGCGACGGCAGGCCCCTCGCCGTCGCGTACCTGGACCTCGACCGTTTCAAGCTGATCAACGACCTGTTCGGCCACCTGGCGGGCGACGAGGTCCTGAAGCAGCTGTGCCTGCGCGTAAAGGAGACCATGAGGACGCGGCACGACATGGGGCGCGTCGGAGGGGACGAGTTCGTCATCGTATTCCAGGACACGCCGATCCAGGCCGCGGCGAGCGTGTGCCGGGCCATCGTCGAGCGGATCGGCATGCACCCGTACCAGATCGGGGACCGTGCGTTCCAGGTGAAGGGGTCGATCGGACTGATCGAAGTGGGCCACGGCATCAAGGTGAAGGACGCGATTTCGGCGGCCGACCGGGCCTGCCGTGCGGCCAAGGGCGGGCACCACGACGGTCTGGTGGTCTACGAGAAGAATGCCTCGCTGTTCAGGGAACGCGAGGAGGAACTGCACCTGATCGAGCGCTTCGGAGTGGGCGTTGCGCCCGAGGGCCTGTTCCTGCTGATGCAGCCCATCATGTCGCTGCGCGCGCCGTACGACTCGCTGAACTTCGAGGTGCTGCTGAGGATGCGCGAGGCCGACAATACGGTCACGCCGGCGTGGAAGATCATCACGGCCGCGGAGAACAACGGCAGGATCGCCGTCATCGACAAGTGGGTCCTTTCGCATACGCTGGAATGGATAGACCAGCACTATGACGAGCTGAAGAGGACGCAGTTCGTGTGCGTCAACCTGAGCGGCGCGTCGCTGAACGACGAACGATTCCTCCAGGACGCTTTTGCGATACTCGGCGAGCACGGGCGTACCGTGGAGCGCCTGTGCGTCGAGATCACCGAGAGCGTGGCGCTGCACGACATGGACAACACGCGGCGCTTCATCGACCGGGCGAGGACCGTCGGTGCCAAGGTGGCGCTGGACGATTTCGGCGCCGGGTACACGTCGTTCTCCTACCTGAAGGAGCTGTCGGCGGATGCCGTCAAGATCGACGGCTCGTTCGTCAAGGACGTGAACCGCCATCCGGCCAACCTGGCGATCGTCGAGGCGATCGCGGACCTCGCCGGAAATCTCGGAATGAAGACCATCGCGGAATGGGCCGAAGACTGCGACACCGTCGAATCGCTGGCCAACATCGGCATCGATTACGTCCAGGGATGGGCGATCGCGATGCCGCAGGACCCGGCGAAGATCCTGGTCGCGCACTCCGCGGCGAGCTTCATCGAGGACGAGAAGGTGTCGCTGTTCGTCCGCGACTCGCTCGCGAGCGTGCAGGCGATGGAGCTGTGGGACCAGTTCGGAGGCTACGTCGCCCGTTCGTGAATCCGGAGCGATCCAATGAGCGCGGGCCAGGACCACCAGTTCATCGAGAACAGGACGTTCGACGAAATCGCGGTCGGCGATTCGGCCACGCTGGTGCGCACGCTGCGGCCCGAGGACATCCAGCTCTTCGCCATCATGTCCGGCGACATCAACCCCGCGCACGTCGACCCGGAATACGCGCATTCGTCGATGTTCCATGAAGTCATCGCCCACGGAATGTGGGGCGGCGCGCTGATCTCGACCGTACTGGGCACGCAGTTCCCGGGGCCCGGCACGATCTACATCGACCAGACGCTGCATTTCTCGCGTCCGGTGCGGCTGGGCGACACGCTGACCGTGAGGGTAACCTGCAAGCGGAAGTTCGAGCACAACCACCACATGGTCCTCGACTGCCTTTGTACCAACCAGGACGGACACGCGGTCATCAGCGGCACCGCCGAGGTGCTCGCGCCGACCGAGAAGATCAAGCGCCACCGCGCGGAGCTGCCGGAATTCAAGCTGGCCCAATCGAGGGAATCCCGGTACCAGCACGTTCTCGACATTGCCAAGGGCTTGGACGCCATCTCGATGGCGGTGGCGCATCCGTGCGACCTCGACTCGCTCAAGGGCGCGCTGATGTCCATGGACGAGGGGCTGATCGTTCCCACGCTCGTCGGGCCGGAGGAAAAGATTCGCGCTCTCGCCGAGAGGGAGGGCCTGAGCCTTGCGGGCTGCACGATCCTCAACGTGCCGCACAGCCACGCGGCCGCCGAGGCCGCGGTGGCGCTGGCGCGCGAGGGCAAGGTCCAGGCGCTGATGAAGGGCTCGCTGCACACCGACGAGCTCATGAGCGAAGTCGTGTCGAAGAACGGTCTGCGCACCGCGCGGCGCGTCAGCCACGTGTTCCTGATGGACGTGCCCACGTATCCGCGCACGCTGATGATCACCGACGCCGCGGTCAACGTCGATCCGACGCTGGAGGAAAAGGCCGACATCGTCCAGAACGCGATCGACCTGGCGCGGATGCTGAAGATTCCCGAGCCCAAGGTGGCGATCCTCGCGGCGATCGAAACGGTCAATCCCAAGATGCGGGCGACGCTGGATGCCGCGGCCCTGTGCAAGATGGCCGACCGGGGACAGATCACCGGAGGCATTCTCGACGGTCCGCTCGCCTACGACAACGCGGTGTCTCTCGTCGCCGCGCGCACCAAGGGCATCAAGTCGGCGGTGGCGGGGCAGGCGGACATCCTGCTCGTTCCGGACCTCGAGACGGGAAACATGCTCGCCAAGCAGCTCGAGTACCTCGCCGACGCGCTGGCCGCGGGCATCGTGCTCGGCGCGCAGGTGCCGATCGTTCTCACCAGCCGCGCCGATTCGGCCCAAACGCGCGCCGCCTCGACCGCGGTCGCGGTCGTCATGGCCCACGCGAAGGGCAAGGCGGCGACATAGCGCCGCGGCGCCCGGGCCGCGCGATCTAGCGCGCGCCGAGATCCACGGCGCGCGCCACCAGGGCGGGGTCGCCCTTGAGCTTGAATTTCGCCACCCTGTGGGTGGGCGTGTGCGGCAGCTCGTCGACGAACACGACGTACCGCGGCACCTTGATCGGAGCGAGGCGTTCGCGGCACCAATCGGCGATGTCCTGCGCCGAAACGCCGGCGCCGGCGCGTCTCACCACGGCGGCGAGGATCTCGTCCTCCCCCAGTTCCGCCGGCACCGCGATCGCTGCGGCCTCGATCACGTCGGGGTGCTCGCCGATCACGCGGTCGAGCTCCGCTCCCGCGATGTTCTCGCCGCGCTTGCGGATGATGTCCTTCTTTCGCGCGACGAACCAGTAGAAGCCCTCGCCGTCGCGCCGGACCAGGTCGCCGGTCCGGAACCAGCCGTCGTGGAATGCCGCAGCCGTCTGATCGGGGTCGCGGTAATAGCCTTGCATGACGATGGGCGTGCGCACCTCGAGCTCGCCCGTCGCGCCGTCGGGCAACTCGCGGCCCGCATCGTCCACGACGCGCGCCCGGGCGAAGTCGATGGCCGGATCCGGATGGCGCGACAGCCGCCCCATGCTGCCCACCTTGTGGGGCCCGTTGAACGGATTGTTGAACACGCCGGGAATCTCCGTCATGCCGTAGCCCTCGATCAGGTGCGGCACGCCGAATTCGTTGCGGAACGCCTCGTAGATCTCCCCGGTGAGCGGGGCGCCGTAGAGCTTGCGCAGGGTGTGACCCGGAACGAATTCGCCGCGCGGCCGCCGGATCAGGATCGAGGTCGCCGCGGCGATGGTGTTGACCTCGGTCGCGCCGGTTTCGGCGACGGTCTTCCAGAACGTCGAAGCGGAGAACTTCGGCGCCGCGATGAAGGTCGCGCCCGCGGCAAGCGCGCCGGAGAGCGAATACAGCACGGCGTTGATGTGGAACAGCGGCAGGATGGCCATCAGGCGGTCATCGGGCTGCAGCATCATGCGCTCGACGAAGCCCTCGCCGGCGAGCACCACGCTGCGCTGGCTGTGCATCACTCCCTTCGGAAAACCCGTCGTGCCCGAGGTGTAGACGAACAGGCACGTGGCGTCGGGCGTCGCCTGCTCCTGCGGTGCCGGCCCGGACGCGCCCGCAAGCTCGCGTCCGAACACCGGGAGATCCGGGTCGCCGGGCTCGTTCAGCATGAACCAGGGCGCGGGTTCGATGACGCCGCAGGCCTCGCGCGCGATCGCGAGCGTCGCCGGCGAGCAGATGAGCCCCGACACGGCCGCGTGCGTGAGCACGTAGCGCGCTTCCTCGAGGCGGTAGTCGGGATTGGCGGGAACCATGATCGCGCCAAGGCGCGCCAGCGCGAACAGCGTCACGACGGTGGCCGCATGGTTCTGCGACATCACGCCGACGCGATCTCCTGGGCGTACGCCGCGGTCGCGGAACAGCGCCGCAGCGCGCCCGACCTCGGCCCCGAAGGCTGCGTATGTCCAGCTGCGGTCGCCGAACACGAGAAACGTGCGTTCGGGCACCGCCGCGATCCGGCTCGCCAGCGCGCCGGAAAGCGTGCCGTCGTGGCGCGGATAGCGCGAAATGACTTCGAACGGTTTCAGGGGTTCCTTCATGGGGCCCGTGAATGGTAAGCCAAGCTCGCGGTGCGGTGCTAGAACCTATCTCGATAATATTCGCGTGTGCGACGGGGGCTATTTTGGCCCAGGGCTAGGCGCGCTGGTTGGGGAAGCGAAGGGGCCCCCAACCCCTTCGCCGGGCGCCGTTTGCCAGCGGCAAATAAGCGACGAGCAACACCGCCATGGGGCAAAATAGCCCCCGTCCCGAAGGGTTGCGGCCAGAAACGGCGGCTGCGGCGTTGCCCGCCCTCGCAATACCGCTGGTATTGCAGCGA
>Ga0082335_1009053_pt1 | contig 10939 bp, 7 predicted proteins | sample Subgrocontami58m_FD_72375 | JGI IMG/M metagenome (GOLD analysis project Ga0082335, IMG submission 72375) | Subsurface groundwater microbial communities from S. Glens Falls, New York, USA - GMW37 contaminated, 5.8 m (SPADES assembly) (version 2) ... | reverse complement strand
GAGAAACACCCCCGCGGGATCGTGCACCAGCGCCTGCGCGAGCTTCACCCGCTGCCGCATGCCGGTCGAATACGTGTCGACTGGCCGGTAGCGCTCCTGGCCCATACCGACCAAATCCAGGATCTCGTGCGTGCGCTGCCGCGCGACGCGCATCGGCATCCCGGACAATTGGCCGCAGTAGGTGACGTATTCACAACCCGCGAGGCCGGAAATGTGGCAATCCTGCTCCGGACTGTAGCCGACTTTTTCGCGCGAACGGCGATTGCCGGCGCGGATATCGCGGCCCAGCACGCGCGCCGCGCCGGTGGTGGGCGTCTCGAGATTGAGCAGGCACTTGATGAGCGTGCTCTTCCCGGCGCCATTGGGGCCCAGCAAACCGATCGTGCCGGGCGGCACCCGCACGGTAACGTCAACCAGCGCGCGCTGGCGGCCGTAGGTTTTGCCGAGTCGATCGGTTTCGATGATGAACGGGTGCAACGCGAGCGAGGGGAAGGGATCCGCAGGAGGTTGTCGTGCACTACACCGGAAGCGGGGTCGAGGTTACAAAAGATTCGCCGGCGGGGGGTCCTCGCTCATCGCGGGTTTCGTGCGGTGTCATTCTTATCAGTTCTGGAGGGACGACCTCCGTGTCGTCCGTGGCCCGCACGGAGGCGGGCCCTCCAAAAATGACGCCACTCCGCGCCGGGACCGGCATATTTTTCGTGTCAACGGGTCATCCGACCGGCAGGCTTCGCCGCTCGTGACACCTGCGGATTTCATCGATCGCCATCCGGCCGAGCTGCTCAGCCGGCTGCAACAACTCGTGGGAATGGCCACGATCAACCCGCCCGGCGAGCACTACGATCAGATCAGCTCATGGCTCACCCATGAGCTCGAGTCGCTCGGCCTGCGGGCCCGCCGCTACTCGATTCCGGGCGCGCTGCTGAAGAAGACACTGCCGGCGGACCAGCACGGCTACCCGCGGTTCAACGTGCTCGGCAAGCTCGCGACGCCCGGTGCCAGAAAAACGATCCACTTCAACGCCCACTACGACGTCGTGCCGGTCTCCGGGCATTGGAAGCACGGCAGCGCGTTCAGCGGAGCGATGGAGGGCGGCTGGATCTACGGCCGCGGCACGGCGGACATGAAGGGCTCCATCGCCAGCCTCCTCACGGCCGTTCGCGCGTTGCGCGCCACTGCCACCGCGCCGAGGATGAACCTCGAGATTTCGTTCACCGCGGACGAGGAAACCGACTCCGTGCTCGGCGCCGGCTGGCTGGTGGGGCACGCGCCGATCAGTCCCGACTACGCGATCGTCATGGAAGGCGGCGAAGGCCGCACCGTGTGCTGCGGTCACAACGGCACGGTGTGGCTGGAGGTGACCGTGCACGGCAAGGCCGCCCACGGCTCGCTGCCGCACAAGGGCATCAACGCGCTCGAGAAGATGTCCGCGCTCGTGCGCGCGCTCGACGATTACAAGCGCACGCTCGCGCTGCGCACGTGGGAAACGCCCGAGGGAAAAATTCACCGGCCGACGATCAACGTGGGCGGCGTGTTCGATTGCGGCGAAGGGGCGAAAATCAACACCGTGCCGGCGCTGGCGAGCTTCACCATCGACCGCCGCGTGCTGCCGATCGAGAACCACCTGAACGCGGAACGCGAACTGCGCGCGTTTCTCGTCTCGGCCGCGCGCAAGATTCCGCAATGCCGGATCTCCGTCGCGAAAATCTCCGAAAACTACTCGTGCTTCTCCGAGCCGACCCATCCGTTCTTCGCCGCGATGGCCGGCTGCGTCGCGCGCGTGCGCCGGGAAAAGACGCTCTTCAATGTCTCGACCGGGTTCAACGACATGCACTTCTTCTCGCACCACCTGAAAATCCCGACGCTCGGCTACGGCCCCGGCGGCGAGGACTACCACGCCGTGGACGAGCGGGCGAAGGTGAAGGAGCTGCTCGCGAGCGCGAAAATCTACGCCGAGCTGCTGACGACGTTTGCGGGGGCATGACTGAGCTGGGCGCAGGGAGCTGGGAGCTGACGTTCGGCCGCGACCGATTGCTCAGATGCCTTCGGTTTTCGACTCTCGACTCTCAGTTCTGGGCTCTCAGCTCTTAAGCTCCCGCATCACTTCATCACCAGCCGTCGCAGCGCCTGCCGCATTTCATTTGGACGCGGCGGCTTGCTGAGAACCACATCCACCTCGCCGGGGTGGTCGCCGTCCTCCTGCATGATTCGACCCCAGCCCGTGAGCAGAATGATCGGCGTGGAGGGTGATTCGCGTTTGACCGCTTGCGCCAGTTGCCGGCCGTCCATGTGCGGCATGCCGAGGTCGGTCACCACAATGTCGTAGGGTCGGCCCTTTACGCCGGCCTGGCGAAACATCAGCAGCCCCATCTCGCCGCTGTCCGCGGCGCTGGTTTCATGACCATCCGCGGAGAAGAGCTCGATGAGCACGCTGCGCAGGATGGGCTCGTCATCGACACAGAGCACGCGCAGCGGCCGCACACCGGGTTCAACTGCGCCGAACGGATGCGTGGACGCGGCGGCCGCGGTTATCGGCAGGGGAAAAACCAGGCGGACGGTCGTGCCGGCGCGCGGCGCGCTTTGCACTTCGATCCTGCCACCATGGCGCTCCATCACGCCGTAGACCATCGCGAGGCCCAGGCCGGTGCCGCGCTGGCCCTTGGTCGAGAAGAACGGCTCGAGGCAGCGCTGTCGCGTGTTCTCGTCCATGCCCACGCCCGTATCCACGACCTCGACGAGCACACCGGCCGGTCGTGACGAGCCTTCAGGCCGGACTTCGGTGCGGAGGGTCAGCCTGCCGCCCTCCGGCATCGCGTCGACGGCGTTCAAGATTAAATTGGTGATGCTCTCGCGCAACTCGGTCGCGTGACCGGCAATCCGCGGTACGTCCGGGCCGAAGTCGGTTTTCAGCTCGATCACGACGCCGCGGGCCTGCGGCATGTCGCGCCAGCGGGGACGCGTCAGCTCCACGAGCTGGCTCAGCAGGTCGGGCAGGTTGATTTGATCATGGGCTTCCGCAAGGTCGCGCGGCCGGTAGAATTCCCGCAGCCGCGCGACGATGCCCGCGATATCGGAGCCGGCCGTCTGAATATGCTGGAGGCAGGTGCGGGTGCGGACGCTCAGCCCGGGTTCGCGTTCGAGCAGGATGTCGGCGAACGTAACGATGGGCGTGAGCGTGTTGTTGATGTCGTGGGCAATGCCGCTGGCCATCTGGCCCAGCGCGCGCAGCCGCTCCTGCTGCATCATCGCGCGCTGGCTTTCGCGCAGCTCGGTATACGCCCGCTGCAGCTCTGAATACAGGCGCGCCTGCGAGCCGGCCATGGCGACCTGTTCCGCCAGCATGCGCAGAAACTCGCACTCCCCGCTGGCAAAGGCCGACGGCGCGACCCGCGCGACCAGCAGAAGCCCGAAGAAACTGCGGTCGACCATGAGCGGCACCGCAACGACCGATCGCAGGCCGGCCCGCGCGAACCGGCACAGGACGGCGTCGGTCGCCTGCGTCGTATCCGGAAAATAAGACTGCTGCCCGGACCGGCAGTCGCCAAACGCCGCCAGGGTGTCGTCGAACGGGCCAAACGGCGCGAGGGAGCGCCTAATCTCCTCCTCGCCCTCGCCGCGGCGGCGGACGGCCGCGACCTCGAGCTGTTCGTGCGCGGCGTCGAAAATCGAAACGCTGCCGAAATCCGCCGGCAAATGGGCCTCAAGCTGCGCCAGCACGATGCGAACAATCCGCTGCAAGTCCTGCCGATCGGAAAGGGCGCTGGCAATCTGGTTGAGCAGGCTGATGCGCGTCAGTTGCTGCTGCAGGGCCTTTTCCGCCGCAACGCGCTCGAGAATCTGGTGCTGCAGCTCGCGCGTGCGCTCCACCACGCGCTGCTCGAGTTCCTCGTGCGCCGCCTGCAGCGCCTGGTCGCGCTGCTGGATCTGCGTGAGCATCGCGTTGAAGCCGTCGAACAGCTCGCCCAGTTCGTCCCGGCTGTGGCGCCGCACGCGCATGCTGTAGTCACGGTCGGCGGAAACCCGCCGCGTCAGTCCGACCAGGTCCGAAACCGGTTCCGAAATGACCTGCTGAAAACGCGACGCGAGCAGGTACGCCGCCACCATGGCCGCAATCAGCAAGCCCACGGCGATGGCGAGGTAACGGCGCAACCGCTCGTACAGCGCGCCGAGATCCGTCACGAGGTACAGTGTGCCCCGCTGGGTTTCATTGACCACGATTGGGTGGGCGAGCTCGAGCCGGTCGGCCGAAAACCGCGAAAACGCGGTGAGGGGGACAGTATCCGGTTCCGGCGCCGTCGCACCCGCGCGCAGGTAGCGGGCAAAACGCCGGCCCTCGCGATACAGGAACGCCGCGATGACGTGCGGATCGCCCGCCAGGGAAGCGAGCGCCTCGCTGGCCGCATGATCGTCGTCGAACTCGAGCGCGGCCGAAGTGTTGTTGCCGACGATCACGGCCAGCGTCCGCGCGGTCTCCTGTGTCACGGTGCGGAACGTGAGGATGTCGTGGAGCACGAAGCCGCCGCAGGCCAGCGCCAGCACCAGCGTGCTGGTGCATGTCACCATCAGCATCAGCTTGCGCTTGATCGAGAGGTCGCGAAAGGCCTGGCGGACGCGGGCGAACATGGGGCGCAGCTCTGCCTCAGCCGCGTTCGCGGGTGTTGCGCGCGAGGCTGAGCAGTTTTGAACTGATGGAAAGTCCGGCGTGCTCCGCATTGCGGGCGTCGATTTCGAACCGGACCTTGTTGTTTTCGATCACAAAGCGCACGGCGCCGCCGGCCTCGAGAAAGGTCTTGGATTCGCCGACGGTGAGCGCGGGGCTTTTCGCGCGCGCGAGCGCGGCCAGGTGTTGCGGCACGCGCGTTTCCTCGGATCCGCTGATGAACAGGATGTGGCAGCGGGCAAGATCGGCCGGGGTACGTCCGCGGATCACGCGGAGCGGCCGGCCCTGGACGGGCTTTTCCCGCACCACCGCCTCGGAGAGATTCTCCCCAAACGGATCGTCGCCCAGCACGCCGATGACGATGGGATCATCGGGGCGGTTGAACGCGGCGGGCGGCCACGTGATGTATTTTGCAAAATGGTACAGGAACGCCGCCTCGACCTGGTATTCGGTCAGGCCCGCCTCGCTCGCCGCCCGCAGCGGCCCGACCGGCGCGACGGCGAGCATCACGCACGCCAGCCAGCAGGACCACCTGCGCCTGAAGCCGCGGTCAGAAATCATACTTGATCTCCACGTAGGCACTGCGCGGGTTCTCGGTGGGTGGCGTGAAAATGGTCGTCGGCAGGAATTCCGGGTGCCGGCGATCCAGCAGGTTGCGGCCGGCGACCGCGCATTCCCATTGGGGCGCGGGCCGCCAGGCGAGGCGCGCATCCCCGGCGACATATGCCGGAATGCCCAAATCCGGCAGTCGCGCGACGTAGCGCGCGACCCAGTCAAGGCGCCAGCCAGCCGCGAAATCGTGCTGCGACCAGAGATAAGCCTGGTTCTCGGCACTGCGGCCTTCCGCTCGTTCGGCGGTGAGATCACGGCTCATGGCGGAGCGATGCAGCGCGATTTTCAGGTGCGAATAGGAAGCGCGGATGCGCCAGCCGGAAGCGGGTTGCGCGGCCAGCGCGAGCTCGCCGCCGTAGGTTTCGCCGGTGAGGTTGTTGCCTTGGGCCGCGGCCAGTGTGACCGGGAGACGCGGTGGCAACGGGCTGGCCAGCGCGCCGAGCAGGAAAAGCGAGGTGGGCGAAAGCTCGTTCGTGCGCAGGCGCCGATAGCGATTCACGAACACGGCCAGATCCACGGAAAATTTTTCCCGCGCATGGAGCCGATAGCCGGCTTCGTACGCGGCGAGCACCTCGGAATTGAAATCCCGACTACCGCTCGACGTCACGGACACCCCCGGAATGGTGGTAATCTGCCGGATACTTACATCATCCTCGGCGCGGGAGGGAGTGCGCACCGCCCGCGCGGCCGAAAGCCACAGCGTGTGCCGCTCCTGCGGCGTCCACAGCAGTCGCGCGCCGGGCTGCACCTCCCAGCCGGTGAAGTCGTTGTGTTCAAATTTCGAACCGACGATCACGTGGGTGGATTTCGAGAGGGTGAGGTCGTCCTGGACGAACGCGTTCCAGAGGTGCGTCCGGCGGCGGGCGGGATTCAGCATGACGCTCGGCGTGTTTTTCACCCGATCCGCGGTGGTGCGATACCCGGCGCCCAACGTGACTTGCTGGCGGCCGGCGGAAAAACGGTCCTGCGCCTCGAGATCATATGTCCGGCGCGTTTCGCCGAAAATCACCGTGTCGCGTCCGGTGTAATCGAAATACCCCTGCAGCATCACCTCATGATCCGAGCCCCAACGATGCGTGAGGCGCGCGAGAACATTGGCGCCATCGAAAGTCCCGTGACTCGAGAGCGAGTTGATGAACGGAGGCGTCGCAGTGGGCAGGATGAAATCTTGAGCTTCGCGGCCGCGATAGGCATCGCCCTGCACGGTGATCAGGTTGGCACTGGCATCATGGCGATCGAACCGGAAGCCGCCCTGACTCAGGCGCCAGGCGTCCGCTGCATCGCCGCCGACACTCGCGGGCGAGTTGTCGTATTCGGTATGTTTTGCGTAAACTCGGAAATGCGCGTTCGGGTCGATCGCCCCACCGTAGCGCACCCGCCCCGACACGCGCGGATCGGTGCCGGCTGTCACGGCGGCGAACGATCCTTGGGTTTCGCGCGCGGGTTTGGTCAGGATATTGATGACGCCATTGACGGCGTTGGCCCCCCAGAGCGTGGCGCCCGGCCCGCGCACGACTTCGATTCGATCCACATCCTCCAGCAGGGTGTCCTGCGCATCCCAGAAGACGCCGGAAAATAGCGGCGTGTAGAGGCTTCGCCCGTCTTGCAGGACGAGCAGTTTGTTTGAGAACACGTCGGCAAAGCCACGGGCACTGATCGCCCAGTCGTGGGCGTCGACCCGCGCGACCTGCATGCCCGGCACGAGCCGCAATGCGTCGGGGAGCGCCTGGATCGCAGCGCGTTGCATGTCTTCCGCGTTCAGGCTGAAGACGGCGGCGGGGGCGCTCGCGAGCTTCTCGCGATGCTTGGAGACCGTCGTTACCTCGACCTCCATCAATTCCTCGAGGGAAAGCTCGGTGAGTTTGGACGGTGCGACCGGGGCACGTTGCGCCGGCAACGGCGATATGACGGCAGAAAGCAGGAGGAGACCGCACGCCGCAGATCGCCCGTACGCCGCGAGCGGGAACTTGCCATCATCGGCGGGCGGGCCAAGGACGAGATTCATGGGAGTGGGTTTCTGAAACAGGTGGGGCTGCGATTGTAGCTAGCGCGCGGCGCTCCGAAGTAAAGGGCGGGGCCCACGTAAAGCGTGCCACCGCCCTACGGGTAGTTCTCCCGGGGTTGTCTCGGAGTATCTCCGATGGGTGATTCGGATCAATTCGCCCAGCCGCGGCGAATCATACTTACCGCGATCGCCGCCAGCAGCATCGAGATGATTTTCGAAATCGCGCGCATGCCGGTCGCTCCGATCACCCGGCCGAGCCGGTCGCTGTACGTGAAGGCGAGGATGACCAGGATCAGATTCGCCACGAGCGCCGCCAGCGCCACCATCACGCCCAGCGTCTGCGCCAGCGCGATCAACGTCGTAATCAGCGCCGGGCCGGCGATCAGCGGCATGCCGAGCGGCACCACGCCAAAGTCGTGCGGCACCTTGGCCGGTTCGGCCGCGGAGAGAACCAGATCGCGCGCGGCGAGGATGAACAGGATGCATCCGCCGGCGATCTGGAAGTCACCCGGCGAGATGCCGAGCGCCCTGAACATGGTCGCGCCGAGGAAGAGGAACACCAGCGCCACACCGCCGCCCGTCAGCGTCGCCTGCCGCGCAATGTGCTGACGCTGCTTCGCGGCCACGCCCTGCCCCAGCCCAAGGAAAATCGCCGCCAGCCCAATCGGGTCGATCGCGACGAAGAGCGGGATGAAGGCCTGGAGGAATTTGGAGACCAGAGACAAGAGACAAGAAACTAGAGACTCAATCCTCGGCCCACGGAATCCAGAATCGGCCGGCAATGCGACTTTTGTCTTTTGCCCCGCCGCGCTCTTGCTTCTAGTTTCTCCTTTTTCGTCTCTGGTCTCTGGTCTCTGGTCTCTGGTCTCTGGTCTCTGGTCTCTGGTCTCGTCGCTCCGCCATGAAAATCAATCCTGCCCTGACGCCGCAGAAGCTGCAGAGGAAAACCGCCCGGGTCTTCGAACTCGCGGGCCAAAAAATTCGCGCCGTCGATGCCGCGTGGGATCCCGCGAAAGGCACCCCGGTGTTCACCGTAAAGGGTCGCTACACCTCGCGCGGCTGGACGGAATGGACGCAAGGCTTCCAGTTCGGAATGGCATTCCTGCAGTTCGACGCGACGGGCGACACGGCCATGCTCGAGCTCGGCCGACAGAAAACGCGACGGCACATGGCGTCGCATGTCTCGCACACCGGCGTGCACGATCACGGGTTCAACAACATCTCGACCTACGGCAACCTGCGCCGGCTGATCCTCGAGGGAAAAATCGCGCGCGACCAGCGGGAGCTGGATTACACGGAAGTCGCGCTGAAGGTTTCCGGCGCGGTGCAGGCCGCGCGGTACGTGCCCACCGCGTACCGGCAGCCGTGGTCGCCGCTGCCGGGCAGCGCGGGCGTGGTGCCCGGCGGCTACATTTATTCGTTCAATGGGCCCCACTCGCTGTTTTCCGACACGATTCGCTCGATGCGTTCGCTCGTCGTCGCGCACCAGCTCGGCCACGTGCTGATGGGCGAGGGCGACCGGCCGATCAACCTGCTCCATCGCGCGATCGAACACGCCGCGACCACCGCGCGCTTCAATGTCTTCTTCGGCCAGGACCGCGACCGCTACGACGTGCGCGGCCGCGTGGCGCACGAGGGCATCTTCAACCGCAATGACGGCCAGTTCCGTTGCTCCAGCTCGCAGCAAGGCTACTCGCCGTTCACGACCTGGACGCGTGGCGCGGCCTGGTTGATCTGCGGCTACGCCGAGCAGCTCGAGTTCCTGGATACGGTGAAGGGCTCGGACCTCGATGCGGTCGGCGGTCGGCGCGCGGTCACCGATCTGTTTCTCGAGACCGCCCGTGCGACGAGCGACTACTACATCGACGGCTACTCGGCGCGCGATGGCGTGCCCTATTGGGACAGCATGGCGCTGAACAGCCACCAACTCGGCGACTACTCCAAGCAAGACGCGGACCCGTACAACGCCTATGAGCCGGTCGACAGCTCGGCCGCGGCCATCACGGCGCAAGGTCTGCTGCGCCTTGGCACGTATCTGACCTCGAAGGGTGAAAAGGCGGCGGGAAAGAAATACTTCCAGGCTGGACTCACCGTCGCGGACACGCTGTTCGACGAACCTTACCTCTCGACCGAGAGGAAGCACCAGGGACTCCTGCTCCACAGCGTTTACCACCGGCCCAACGGCTGGGACTACATCCCTCCGGGCCGAAAGGTGCCGTGCGGCGAAGCGAGCATGTGGGGCGATTATCATGCGCTCGAGCTGGCGCTGCTCATCACCCGACTCGCCGAGGGCAAGTACTACACGTTCTTCTGACTCCACGGCGGCCCCCTTGCGCACGCAGCCTGCACCAGAGAGGGAGGTTGGGCGCGAGGTGCAGCGGCCGCTCGCGTTTTCCGCGCGCGACATTTCTCTTTGCGGCCGCAGTCCATGGCCACCGGCGCCCATTCCAACCTCTACGATTTCACCCGCGAACAACTGCGCGAGCTGTTCGCGCGCTGGGGGTTTTCGCCGGTGCATGTTGGCCGGCTTTGGAACTACCTGTATCTGGAGCTGGCGGAATCGTGCTCGTCGGACGCGATGCCGGAATTGCCGCCCAAGGTTCGGGCGCGCCTGTCCGCCGAAACGTCGCTCGGCGTGCTGCCGACCGCGCTGGAAACGGACTCGGCCGACGGATTCACGCGGAAATATCTGCTGACGCTCGCGGATGGCGAGCGGATCGAGACGGTCCTGATGCGTTTCACCGGCCGCGTCACCGCCTGTCTCAGCTCGCAGGTCGGCTGCGCGATGGGCTGCGTTTTCTGCGCGACCGGGCAGATGGGCTACACGCGGCACCTCACGCCGGGCGAAATCGTCGCCCAGGCCGTGCACATCGCGCGCGCCCTGCGCACGGTAGCCGGCCTCGCTCAGGCCGGCCCGGCGTCGGCGACCGCGGCTACAGTTTCCGGCGAGCCATCGGCACGGCGGTTGCGCAACGTCGTCCTGATGGGTATGGGCGAACCGCTGCACAACTACGAGGCGGTGATGCACGCGATCGACATTCTGCGCGACCCCTCCGGCCTCGCCCTGGCGGGGGAACGAATCACGCTGAGCACGGTGGGCGTGGTGCCCGGCATCCTGCGGCTCGCGCGCGAACAACGACCGCTCCATCTCGCCGTCTCGCTCCACGCGGCGACGCAAACCGATCGCGCGGCGCTCGTGCCCGCCGCGAAGCGGTGGCCGCTCGACGAACTCATGGCGGCCTGCCGGACGTACAGCGAAACCACGGGCCGCCGCATCTTCTACGAGTGGACGTTGATCGAGGGAAAGAACGACTCGGTCGACCACGCCCGCGCGGTCGGCGCGCTGCTCCGCGGACTGCCCGCACAGGTCAACCTGATACCCTTGAACCCGACGACCGGATACGACGGTGCGCCGGCGCGGAGCGAGGCGGCGAAACGGTTCCAGCGGATCCTGGTCGACGAGTTCTCGCTGCCGAGCACGGTGCGACAGCGGCGCGGCATCGACATCGCCGCCGGCTGCGGGCAGCTGGCAGTGGGCGCCTAGCCCGGAAAAATCATACGCGGAGAGGAAGACCGGGCGCGGAAGCTGCTAAGTTGTTGGTGTGAACAATCCAACTACAACAGAATCCGGCGCCCGGCCTTCGACAGACTGTCAGCAATCG
>Ga0082335_1009049_pt1 | contig 10945 bp, 10 predicted proteins | sample Subgrocontami58m_FD_72375 | JGI IMG/M metagenome (GOLD analysis project Ga0082335, IMG submission 72375) | Subsurface groundwater microbial communities from S. Glens Falls, New York, USA - GMW37 contaminated, 5.8 m (SPADES assembly) (version 2) ... | reverse complement strand
AGCTCCGCAGCTCGCTCGCGCTGACGCAGATGATGATGAACTCGGTCGACCTCTACCGGACGCTCGAGGACGAGGTCGGGCTCGAGACGGGCTGGAAGGAAGTCGGCTCGCTCCGCCTCGCCTCGTCGCCGGAGCGCATGGAGGAGATCTCCCGCCAGGCGGGCTGGGCGAAGACCTTCGGGCTCCCGCTCGAGCTGGTCTCGCCGGCGGAGGCGCAGGCCCTCTTCCCGCCGATGACGACGGACGGCGTCCTCGGGGCCGCCTTCCTCCCGACCGACGGCTACATCGATCCGAGCCAGCTCACGTTCGCGCTCGCCGAGGGCGCCCGCCGGCGCGGCGCCGAGCTCTACACCAACACGCGCGTGACCGGTGTTCGCGTGGTCAAGGGGCGGGTCGCCGCGGTCGAGACCGACAGGGGCGAGATCGAGACGGAGATCGTCGTCAACGCCGGCGGCATGTACGCGCGCGAGATCGGCCTACTGGCGGGGGTCACGGTGCCGCTCGTGCCGATGGCGCACGAGTACCTCGTGACGAAGCCGGCCGGGCTGCCGACGGACATGCCGACGATGCGCGACCCCACGCTCCTCGTCTACTTCCGCCCCGAGTCGGGCGGGCTGATCATGGGCGGCTACGAGCGCGACCCCGCCCCCTGGTCGCTGGACGGGATCCCGGCGGACTTCAACTCGAAGCTGCTCGAGGAGGACTGGCCGCGCTTCGAGCCGCTCATGGAGAACGCCCTGCGGCGCGTGCCCTCGCTCGGCGACATGGAGGTGATCCGGCTGATCAACGGGCCGGAGGCCTTCACGCCCGACGGGGAGTTCATCCTCGGCCCGAGCGACGTGCGCGGCTTCTGGGTCGCTGCCGGCTTCTGCGCGCACGGCCTGGCCGGCGCCGGCGGCCTCGGGCGGCTCGTCGCCGAGTGGATCGTCGAGGGGACGCCCTCGCTCGACGTCTGGCACATGGACTCGCGCCGCTTCGGCGCCGCCTACCGGAGCCGCGACTACACGCTCGCGCGCACGACCGAGGTCTACTCGACCTACTACGACGTCAAGTATCCGGGGCACGAGCGGCAGGCGGGGCGCCCGCTGCGGACAGGCCCGACCTACGCTCGCCTGCAGGAGCTGGGCGCGGTCTTCGGCGAGAAGTCGGGCTGGGAGCGCGCGAACTGGTTCGAGCCGAATGCCGCCTCAGGGGACGAGAGCCTGCGCCCGCGCGGCTGGGCCGGCAAGCTCTGGTCGCCCGCGATCGGTGCCGAGCACGCCGCCTGCCGCGAGTCGGCTGCGCTCTTCGACGAGACGTCGTTCGCGAAGATCGAGGTCTCGGGAGACGCCGCCGCCGACTTCCTCGAGAGCCTGTGCGACAACCGCGTCGCCCGGGACGTCGGCGCCGTGACGTATACCCAGATGCTGAACTCGAAGGGCGGGATCGAGTGCGACTTCACGGTCACGCGTCTCGCCGAGGATCGTTTCCGCATCGTCACGGGCACCGCGTTCGGCCGGCACGACCTGGCCTGGATCCGCCAGCACGCACCGGAGGACGGCTCCGTGCATGTCGAGGACGTGACGTCGGCCTACGCGTGCCTCGGCCTGTGGGGGCCGCGCGCCCGCGACATCCTGCAGCCGCTGACGACGGCGGATCTCTCGAACGCCGCGTTCCCCTACATGCGCGCGCGCGAGGTCCCCGTCGGACATGTCCCGTGCCTGGCACTGCGGGTGACGTACGTCGGCGAGCTGGGGTGGGAGCTGTACTGCCCGACCGAGTTCGGCCTCCGCCTCTGGGACACGCTGTGGGAGGCAGGCCGCGGGCACGGGCTCGTCGCCGCGGGCTACAAGGCGATCGACTCGCTCCGGCTGGAGAAGGGATATCGCGTCTGGGGGGCGGACATGACGCCCGGCGACAGCCCGTACGAGAGTGGCCTCGCCTTCGCCGTACGGCTCGACAAGGGCGACTTCGTGGGCCGCGAGGCGCTCGTCGCCGCCGGGCTCGAGCCGCAGCGCCGGCTGGCCTGCCTGACGCTGGCCGACCCGCACTCGGTCGCGCTCGGCTCCGAGCCGGTCCGGGTCGCCGGGGTCGCTCGCGGTCGCGTCACGAGCGGGGGCTTCGGCTACACCGTCGGGCGCTCGATCGCGTACGCCTACCTGCCCGCCGCCTGCGCCGTCGCCGGGACGCAGGTCGAGGTCGAGATCTTCGGCGAGTGGGTGGCCGGCGAGGTCGCGGCCGAACCGCTCTACGACCCGAAGGGCGAGCGGATTCGCACCTAGGCCGTCGCGAGCGCGCGCGCTACCGCGTCGTGCAGCTCGGCGTGCGTGAACGGCTTGTAGAGCACCCCGGCGGCGCCCTGCGCGCTTGCGAGCGCGCGGCTCAAGTCGACGGCCCCCGTGACGAGCAGCACGGGCAGCCCGGGGTGGTGCTCGAGCGCATGCGCGAGCAGTCCGAACCCGTCGAGCCCCGGCATCGTCGCGTCGGTCACGAGGAGGTCGAAGGAGTCGCCGTCGAGCAGTCGCACGGCCTCTTCCCCGGTGGACACGCCGACGGCGTCGTGCCCCACGGTGGCGAGCACGGCGCACTCGAGCTCGTGCACGACGGGCTCGTCGTCCACGACGAGGATCCTCGTCATCCGGCTGTCCGGAGCGGGATCCGGAGCACCGCCGCGGAGGCGTTCTCCTCGAGCTCGCCGCCGTGGGCCCGGGCGATCGCGGCGCACGCGTGGAGGCCGAGGCCCGATCCGCGTCCGCCCGTCACCGTCACCGTCGCGGAGCCGTCCGTTGCAGCCGTCGCGACGGTCACCTTGCCGTCGCCGCCCCCCTGCGCCTCGAGCGCGTTCAGGATCAGGGTCAGCACCGCCTGCCTGAGGTCGCCGGGCAGGCCTTCCACCGGCACCGCGACCTCGGCGCGCACTTCCTCGAGCGCGATGTCGGGCACGGCGCTCGTGCGCCGTACGAGCTCGACCGTCTCCCCGACAAGGCGGTCGAGCGCGACCGGCCCGCGCGGAGCGGCCCGGTCGCGGGTGTAGCCCTGCAGCGCGCGGACGATCGCCGAGATCTCGCGCCCGGTGTCGAGGACGAGCTCGAGCCGCTCGGCAGCCTTCGTCCCCCGTTCCGTATCGAGGAGCAGCAGCTCTGCGGTGCCGAGCAGAGCGACGAGCGGGTTCGCGATCTCGTGCAGCGCGCCGGGCGTCAGGCGGCCGAGCGCAGCCAGCCGGCCGACGTCGACGAGGTCGCCGTCCGCCGGGGTATCCGAAATGTGACTCATCGCAGAAACCGCCTTATCCGTCCGTCCTGCCGACCGGAGCCCGCCGCACGGGGGCCGGTTTCCGACTCTACGCCTTCCATCCGGCCGATGGGGCCGATACCGTGTGCTCTCCCGGCCGACACCCCCTTCCTTGGATCGCGACCAGATCACCTGCCTCGTCGCCGATGACCATCCTGCGGTCGTCGAGGCTGTCTCGGACGTCCTTGCCGAGCACGGCATTCTCGTGGCCGCGAAGGCGCGGGACGGGGAGGACGCGCTCGATCGGATCGAGGCTCTCAAGCCGGCCGTCGCCCTCCTCGACGTTCGCATGCCCCGGCTCGACGGGATCGAGGTTGCCCGGCGGGCCGCCCGCAGCACGCCGGAAACGGCCGTCATCCTGTACACGGCGTTCGGAGACCGGGCGCTCCTGACCGAGGCCCTCGACGCCGGGGCCCGTGGGTTCGTGCTCAAGGAGGCGCCGCTCGCCGAGGTCGTGCGCGCGGTCGAGCTCGTCGCGGCTGGCAAGACGTACGTCGATCCCGTGCTCGCCGGCGTGCTCTCGGTCGGCGCGGGTTCCGACAAGCTGGTCAATCTCACGCAGCGCGAGCGGGACGTGCTGCGCCTGCTGGCGGACGGGTTCGCGAACGAGGAGATCGGCAAGCGGCTCTTCATCTCCGCGGAGACCGTGCGTACTCACATCCGCAAGGCCATGGCGAAGCTGGACGCCGACACGCGCACCGAGGCCGTCGCGACCGCGCTGCGCCAGTCCCTGATCTCCTAGCCGCGTACCGCGAAGGAGACGGCGCGGGGCTTCGGGGCACTCGCGGTCGCGTTCAGGACGGACGCCACGTTCGGGCCGAGCAGCGTCGCGAGCAGGGCCCGGAACGTCGCAGCCGGCATCGCCGCCGCCTCGTCAGTGGCCGAGGCGGGGCGGAGAGTGTTGTCCCTCGAAGGCCAGTACGCCCAGGCGAGCGTGGACGCGAACCGCTCGCAGGTGTTGTCGCCGTGGGCCACGCCGGGCGTCTCGCCGCAGTAGGCCCGGCCGCCGAGCAGCCCCTGGAACTGCCGGCGGGCGTCGGTGCCGAGGAGGAGGAAGTCGACCTGGTGGGCGTACTCGTGCTGGACGATTCCCCAGGAGAAGCGCTCGCCCGCGAGCAGCCAGGCGTCGAGCCAGATGTGCCCGGCCGTCGCGTACGACGTGCCGACGCGGGCGACATGGATCGTGACCGTCCCGGGCACGAGGCTCCAGTTGAACGAGCTGGCATCGAGCGCTGCGCGGACGGTGGCGCGCTCCCGTGCCGTGCCGCCGTCGAAGACGTAGTTGCCGCCGCCCGCGAGGGCCTGACCCGGCAGCGCGAGTGCCGCGAGGACGAAGGTGAGCCGCAGGACGCGCCGCAGGAACATCGCCCTCTCAGAGTCGTCGCCGGAGGGCAGTTGCGCGATTCCCGCTTCCGCCCGCGGTGCATGGCGCTTCCGCTTCTCCAAGTTCACCTGTTTGGGGGGTTCGCCCCCGGTTTCGCTTAACTCGATCGAGGGCGCAGTGCGGCGAACGGATCCGTGACCGTCAGCGAGCGCGAGCGGAAGCGGAAGAGCTCGGCGGGACGGCCCCCTGCCGGGCCCGGCTCGCGCCGCGCGCCCGTCGGCTCGATCACGTCGCGGCGCAGGAGCACGCGCTTGAGGTTCGTGGCCGACAGCTCGTAGCCGAGCGCGGTGACGTAGAGGTCGCGCAGCTCGGGCAGGGTGAAGCTCTCCGGCGCGAGGGCGAAGCCGAGGTTCGTGTACGAGAGCTTCGCGCGCAGGCGCTCGCGCGCGGCGAGCACGATCGCGCCGTGGTCGTACGCCATCGACGGCAGCGTGTCCACGGTGTGCCAGGCCGTGTCGGCGGGAACGGCCGGGGTGACACCTACCGGGACGAGGCCGAGGTAGGCGGTCGCGAGCTCGCGGACCGCGGGGTTGCGGCCGGGGTCGCTGAGCGTCGTGAGCTGCTCGACGTGGGCGACTTCGCGGACGTCCACCTTCTCGGCCAGGTGGCGGCGGATCGACTCCTCGAGCGTCTCGCCCGGGGCGAGCGCGCCCCCCGGCAGCGCCCACGCCTCGCTGAACGGCTCGCGGGCGCGCTGCCACAGCAGCACGCGCAGCTCCCGTTGGTGGACCTGGAAGAGCACCGCCAGGACGGCGTGGGCGGGCGTTTCCGCCTCTGGGTCGAGAACCCTGCTAGACTCCGGCACGAGTTTTAGACTATCAGGCGCAAACCTCGTGGAAAGGGTTGAGACGATGACGGGACTGAGGTGGATCGGCGCGGCGGCGGTCACGCTTGCGCTGGCGGTGGCAGCGGCGGGCTGCGGCGGCAACGACGGGTCGGCGCCCGTGGCGACGACCGAGGCGGCACCGACGCTGAAGGTCGGGCTCATCACCGATCTCGGCCAGCTCGACGACAACGGCTTCAACGAGCTGGCCTTCAACGGTCTCAAACGCGCCCAGCGCGAGCTCGGGATCGGGGGACGCGTCGTCGAGTCGAAGTCGGCCGCCGACTACGTCCCGAACATGGCCGCGCTCGTCCGCCAGGGCTATGACCTGATCATCAGTGTCGGCTATGCCCAGGGCGACGCGGTGGACAAGGCGGCGCGGCAGTTCCCCGGAACGAAGTTCGCGATCGTGGACGTCAGCCAGGCCGATCTCGCGCACGCGCCCGCCAACGTGCAGGGCCTCCTCTTCCGCGAGGAGCAGGTTGGCTACCTCGTCGGCTTCCTCGCCGCGCTCGAGCAGCAGCGGCGTGGCGGCGAACAGATCGTGAGCGCCGTCGGCGGCTTCAAGGAGCCACCGGTGGATCGCTTCATCGCCGGCTACCGGGCGGGCGCCGCGAAGGCCGTACCGGGTACGACCGTGCTTTACAACTACTCGAGCGACTGGGACGACCAGGCGAAATGCAAGGAGCTGGCGCTGAACCAGATCGCGGCGGGCTCGGGCGTCGTCTTCCAGGTTGCGGGTGGCTGCGGCCTCGGCGCGCTGAGCGCGGCAGCCGACAAGGGCGTGTGGGGGATCGGCGTCGACGCCGACCAGTCGTTCCTCGGCCCGCACATCCTCACCTCGGCCCTCAAGGGCGTCGACAACGCCGTCTTCCTGACGATCAAGTCGGTGCTCGACGGCACGTGGACGGGTGGCGGTAACACCGTCTTCGGTCTCGATCAGGATGGCGTGGGGCTGGGCAAGGTGAGCTCGGCGGTGCCGCAGGAGGACCTCGACGCGCTCGCGCAGGTCAAGGCCGACATCGCCTCCGGAAAGATCAAGGACATCCCAAAGGCGGTCGCGGCGGGCTAGGTCTCCTGTCCCCAACAGCGCCGTCCAAGGGTCAGACCCCTGGACGGCGCCGTTGGAGACGAGGTGCGCGTGCGGGAGGGAAGGCGCACCCCGTCTTCCCGTGCCAGCGGCGCGGGCCGCCGGGACACGTCCAGGGGTCTGACCCTTGGCCTGGCAGCAACGCTCGCCCGCTGGTGCCCAGACGAAGGGATCGTGCGAATCTCCTATTGTGCGATCCGTGTTTCCGAAGTCATGAGCAAACGGGGCAGAAGGGTGCTGCTCGCGGTGGCGGTTGTCGGGGCGCTGCTAACGATCGGTTCGCAGGTGGCAGACGCCACCGCTGCCGATGTGCTGTCGTGGGCGAGCGCGAGCGTCGCTTTGTCGATCTTCGGCGCCGTTCTCTACTGGCGTTTTCGGCGACCGTAACCCACCGTGGTCAGCCGCCGGCGACGGCGGCGACGATCAGCACCTTCGCGGCGGGCGCGAGCGCAGCTTCGAGGTCGCGCTCGCGCTCGCCGTCCACGTAGGCGTGGACGAGCGGGCGCAGGGCGCCCGTCTCGTCGAGCAGCAGGTCGGCGACCGGCAGCGCGCGCAGCGCCTCGCGAAGCGACGCCGCCTCGACCTCGAACGAGCGCCGTCCGCCCGTCTCGGCGGCGAGCAGGCCGGGGACTCGGACTACGGCCACGGAGCGGCTTCGACCGAGAGGATCGGCGGCAGGTGCGAGACCGCCTCGATCCACCCGTCACCCGCGCGCGGACGCGCATAGACGAAGCCGCTCTGCGTGCCGAAGTAGAGCGCGTCCGCGTCGAAGCTCATCCCCTCGCGCAGGACCGCCGCCCACGCGCGCTCGGGCAGCCCCTTCGCGTCGAGCGCCCAGCTCGCCCCACCGTCGCGCGTGGCGTAGACGCCGAGCCGCCCGTTTGGCGTGACGCGGTTCTCACCGCTGATCTCCGGGATCACCCACGCCGCGTCGGGATCGGCCGGATCGAGCGCGAGCCCGAACCCGAAGCCGCTCGGGAGACCGTTGCCCTCCAGCCGCTCCCAACTCGAGCCGCCGTCGTCGGAGCGGTAGACGCCGCAGTGGTTCTGCTGCCAGAGCCGCCCGGGCCGGCCCGGGTGGGCGAGCACCTTGTGCACGCACTGGCCGACCTCGGGGAAGAGGTCGTCGGGCATGAAATCGGCGGCCGTGCCCGCGTTGGAGGGCGTCCACGTCTCGCCACCGTCCTCGCTGCGGAAGACGCCCGCGGCGGAGATGCCGATCCAGAGCCGCCTCGACTCGGCCGGGTCGAGCGTGATCGAATGGCAGATGAGGCCGCCGGCGCCGGGGTTCCAGCGCTCGCGCGTCGCGTGGCCGAGGATGCCAGCGACGGCCTGCCACGAGCGGCCGCGGTCGTCCGAGCGGAAGAGCACGCCGGGGTCGCCACCGAGCCAGAGCGTCTCCGGCTGCGAGGCGTGGCCCGGCTCGAGGTGCCACGTCGCGGCGAGCGTGAGGCCGGACTCTTCGGGCAGCCGCGGCGCCTCGGCGCGCTCCCACGTCTTCCCGCCGTCGGTCGAGACGTGGACGCAGCCGCCGTAGACCCAGTTGTTCGAGCAGGCATAGAGCGTCCCGTCGCGCGGGTCGGCAACGGCGTGGTTGACCGACCAGCCCTCGAGCACGGGTCCCTCCAGCGACCATCCTGAGCGCTCGTCGTCGCCGCGCAACAGGAACAGGCCCTTGCGTGTGCCCACCAGCAACGTCGCGCCCACGGGATGAGATTACCCTGTTCGTGCGTTAACACGAAGAACCCCACCAAGGAGCCGTGCATGGCCTCGCTCACCGAGCAGCAGAAGGACTTCCTGAAGAACCCGTACGTCGGCGTCGCGACGACGCTCCGCGCCGACGGCTCGCCGCACTCGACGGTCGTCTGGGTGGACGTGGACGCGCAGGGCGTCTCGTTCAACACGGCCTACGGCCGCGCGAAGCCCAACAACCTGGCCCGCGACCCGCGCATCTCGCTGATCGTCGTCGACCCCGCCGATCCCTACAAGTGGGTGTCGGTCAGCGGCAAGGCGACGCTCACCGACGAGGGCGCCGACGGCCAGATCGACACCCTCGCGCAGAAGTACCTCGGCCAGGACACGTACCCGTGGCGGAGCCCGGACGAGCAACGTGTCTCGGTGCGGATCGCGCCCGAGAAGGTCGACGCCTCCGGTCTCGGCTAGAGCCCGCCCGGCGCCAAGTAACACGGTGTTACTTGGCGCCGGCAGCGGTTACTTGAAGTCGGCCAGGATCTCCGCGGCTGCCCGCTCGCCGGTCTCGACGGCGCCGTTCAGGTAGCCCTGGAAGTCGAGCGAGGCATGCTCGCCGGCGAAGTGGCAGTTGCCCTGCCGCTCGCGCTCGAAGCCGGCGAACGTCGTGTACTGGCCCGGCTTCCAGTAGGAGTACGAGCCGCGCGTCCAGGGGTAGCCCTGCCAGTAGTCCACCGTCGCGCGGCCGTTCCAGTGCTGGGAGATCCCCGGGAGGACCGGCTCGAGCTGGGCGAGGAACTGCTGCGCTCGCTGCGCGGGCGTTCCCGAGCCGAAGCTCGCCCCGATCGTGCCACCCGTGTAGTCCACGAGGATCCCGGACGCGCCCGGCTGGCCGCGGGTGACCTCCCAGGTGTTCTGGTAGCCGGTGTCGGCGAAGGTCTCGCCGTTCGAGCCGAGGTCGTTCCAGTGCCGGCGCGCGAACTGGGCGTGCAGCTTCGAGTTCGTGCCCATGCCCTGCTCGTTGATCGCGGTCAGCTTGCGCGGCTCGAAGCCGGCCTTCGAGAGGTCGACCGACCGGCGCAGGATCGAGAACGGCAGCGCGAGCACGACGTGGTCGGCGGTCGCCGAGGTCGTGCCGGAGCCCTTCTTGAAGGTGAGCGTGTAGGTCCCGCCGGCGTTCTTCTTCACCGCGACGAGCTCCGTTCCGGTCGCGATCTGGCCGGGAAGAGCCTGAGCGAGGCGCTCGGTGAGCTGGTCGTTGCCACCGGCGACGTGGTACTTCTCGTTCGACGGCCCGAAGATGCGCAGCTGGCCCTGACCCGAGTAGCCGAGCAGGTAGAGGAGGTTGAGGGAGCTCTGCTCGGCGGAATCGGCGCCGTACTCGATCGTGTAGGCGACGTCGAGCAGCTGCCCGAGCCGCGAGGCCATGCCTCCCGGCACCGACTCCTCGATCCAGTCCACGATCGACAGCGCGTCGAGCTCGCGGCCGCGCGGAGTGGACGTGTCCCACGTCGTCGGGTAGCTCGCGGCGGAGACGTCCTTGTGCAGCTTCTGCCAGACCTGCTTGAGGTCGTCCACCATCGCGGCCTCGGCGTACGGCGCCCCGTCGAAGTACCCGGAAAGCTCGGTCCCGTTCTGCTCGGCGGCGAGCAGGTTGTCAAGCTTCAGCCCGAGCTCCTGCGCAAGGTTGCGAATCTGGGTGTGGCTCTGGTCGATCAGCTCGCCGCCGTGCTCCACGAGCTGCCCGTCGGCGAACGCGCCGCGCAGCGTCCAGCAGCGGCCGCCGATGCGGTCCGAGGCCTCGTAGACCTGGGTCGCGTAGCCCGCCTGGCGGAGGCGATAGGCGCACGAGAGGCCCGCGAGACCCGCGCCGACGACGGCGATCCGGGGGGCGCCTGCACCGCGCGCGGGCAGCGCGAGCTTCCCGGCCCCGGCCACCGCGACGCCGAGCGCGCCCGCCTCGGCGAGGAAGCGTCGCCGGCTCGTCCGGCGCTCCTCCTGCACCTGCTCGACCGAAACCTGCCGCGCCGACGCCTCGGCGACGATGCCGGCTGCGCCCTGCAGCCCGCGCGCAAGCGGTGTCCTGGCCATCCTGTCTCCCCCGATCGTTCGTTGAAGCGTCGAACGATGAACGATCGGTCTTCGTTTGACAATATCCGGCGCGGCCCTCTTTGCCCTCCGCTTTTCGACGCTGCGGCTAACGCGGGCGCCGGAATGTGGTGGCGGCTTGTCCAACCGGGCCGAGAGGGGCTAGGCTCGTGGCGGCTTTACCCGGACTCGGAGGTGGGACGTGAGCGTGTCGGTTGCGAAGTACGAGAACTTCGTCGGCGGCGAGTGGGTTGGCGCGGCCGACGGGAAGACGATGGACGTGCTCAACCCGGCGACCGGCGAGGTCATCGCCGAGGTTCCCGCGAGCTCGGCGAAGGACGTCGACCGCGCCGTCGCCGCGGCGAAGAAGGCGCTGCCCGACTGGCTCGAGACGACGCCGGGCGAGCGAGCGGAGATCCTGCTCAGGCTCGCCGACGTGCTCGACGAGCACGGGGACGAGCTGGCGGCGCTCGAGTCGCAGAACGTCGGCAAGCCGCTCTCGTACGCGAAGGACGAGATCCCGGTCGGCTCGGACAACCTGCGCTTCTTCGCCGGTGCGGCCCGCGTGCTCGAGGGGCGCTCGGCCGGCGGGTACATGCGG
>Ga0082335_1009048_pt1 | contig 10946 bp, 10 predicted proteins | sample Subgrocontami58m_FD_72375 | JGI IMG/M metagenome (GOLD analysis project Ga0082335, IMG submission 72375) | Subsurface groundwater microbial communities from S. Glens Falls, New York, USA - GMW37 contaminated, 5.8 m (SPADES assembly) (version 2) ... | reverse complement strand
CAGAAATTTCCTCCATCTCCTGAGGATTTAGATTATCAATTTTATTTAACACGAAGAATATCTTCTGTGTAGAACCTTTTATCGTATCGAGGAGTTCTTTCTCAACCTGCGAGATGGGAACGTCGGCGCTCATGAGGAAGAGCGCCGCATCCAGGTGGTCTAAAAACTCATAGGTCGTTTCCGTGTTGTGGAGAAAGGTAGACCCTACTCCCGGCGTATCGACCAGGAGCATCCCTTTTTCAAGGAAAGGGGATGGATATTGAATGCGTGCACAGCGCACATTTTTTATATTTTTGGGATTCCCTTTTTCCGTTATGTAATCGGCAAGTTCTTCCAGGCGGACAATTTTATTACTGCCGTCCTGCATATAAATATTACAGTTAATTTCATCGGCGTGCTTGAGAATAGTTACAACGGATGTCAATGGCACTACGGAAGAGGGGAGTATTTCCTTCCCGATCAGGCTATTAATAAGAGTCGTCTTGCCCCTTTTAAATTGTCCGAGGATCACCAGGTTGAAGCAATTTGATAACAGGTGTTCCTTGACCGTGAGCAATCGATCGTCTATCGTATCTGCATCTTCCTTTGTCAGGGTTTCGATATTTTCAATGACGGTGAGTATTTCTGACTTGTGTTTTATAAATTCTTCTAACATAAGATAAAAAGTCCTGAAATAAGGTGTAACAAAAAACCCCTGTCAAAACCGTTGGCTTCGACAGGGGTTTTATCAATAAAAAAACTCCTATCGAAGGATCGGGCTTCAATAGGAGTTATCAGCTATGTTATAGCGGTTAAGCGAACTCCATCGCTTAGATTTAAATCACGCCCAAACTATAATAAACATTTAATTTTTTGTCAAGCCAATTTTTATTTATTTGGATTTTGTTATTTGTTGTGCATAATATAACGTGTTAATAGGATAGTTTAATTGTATTTGTTATAAGGGTTAAAATAATTTTATGAGTCTACCTTCTTTTCTACCACTTTTAATTACTGGTGTAACCGGGGTGCCCGGTTACAGTGCGTTTAAGTATTTTCATTCAAAATACCCTGACCATGTGACGGCCATTCGTCCTGTCCGATACTGGCCGCTGCGTGAGAAGGGAATCATTCCTCTGGATATAGAAGACCGCAAGGGGCTTGCAGCTTTAATGAAACAAAAGCGGTTCAAGTCGGTTTTAAATGGGGCCGGGTCGTGTGCCTTGAAGTCTTGTGAAATGAATCCTATACTGGCGTATCGTGTAAATGTGCAAGCGGCATTAAATATACTGGAAGTGATTTCTAGCCATGATATTCGATTGATTCATCTTTCTACAGACCTGGTATTTCCAGGGAAATCGGAAGGCCTCTATACAGAAGACGACCCAGTGTCTCCTGTTACAATGTACGGTAAGACTATGGCGATAGCCGAAGAGATTATTATGTTAAGGTATCCTGTAGCTGCGATTTTCCGGATATCGCTACCCATGGGAATCAGCGTCAATGGGCATGCTGGGGCGATTGATTGGATACTGTCGCGGTTTAAAAAGAATAATCCAGCCACATTATATTTTGATGAGGTCAGATCACCGTTTTATTGCGAAGATTTTAATGAGGTTATAGAACATGCCCTCGGGAATAAAATCAGGGGTATTTATCATCTTGGCTCTCATCGGCATCTCAGCCTTTATCAGATAGGACAGATCGTAAATAAGGTGGGCGGCTACTCCCCGCATCTGTTAAAAGGTTGCATGCGAAAGGAAGCAGGCCCCATGCCACCGAGGGCAGGGAACGTTACGATGAACAACAAGAAGCTTATCCAGGCTTTAGGAATAGACCCGTTTCGCAAGTGGCCTTACCTGGAACACCACGTTCCCAGCGGGAAAGAATGGCATTACGACCGTCCTTCTCATTGGATTTTTCATCCCGAACAGATTCATAAATGCCTGTACCGGATTCCTATAGCATGCTGAATTGGGACATACTTCAGCTAGCAAGGAAGTAATTTAATAAATAATCACTTCCAAGAAAATCCTTGAAATAGTTCCTGCATCTTATGATAATCGCTTTATAAACAGCGATATGCCCTCTATTTGTAAACAAATATTTTAAACCTGTTTAGACATCATTTTTTGGATAATAGCACGAAGCTAACGAATACTCTATGTCAATATCTATAAAAGCATCTACTATAGATAACAAAACAGAAACGATATCTATAGAACAAAATCCAGATTATTGTCCTTTATGCAATAGACATCAAGAACCTTCATTCGTATCTGCGTTTATAACACAATTCCAAAATTGTCAAATAGTGTATCGTTGCACAAATAATAAGTGTTTAAGTTTTTTTATTGCGTATTATCATTTACATGATTACAGAACATCAAGGAATTACAGGATTGTATGCTTACGTCCCCAAAACCCAATAGGTATAAAATTTGAGGAAGAAATAAACAATGTATCTCCTCTTTTTTGTGAAATTTATAGGCAATCGTACTTGGCAGAAATTAGTGGATATAAACAGGTTGCTGGCTGTGGATATAGGAAGGCATTAGAATTTCTCATAAAAGATTATTGTATAAGTAGAAAACCTGATGCATCAGATGAAATCAAAAGAAAATTTCTTGGAGAAATAATCAGAACTCACATAGATGACAATACAGTTAAAGCCTGTGCCGAAAAAGCAACTTGGCTTGGGAATGACGAAACCCATTATGTCAGACAATGGGAAGATATGGATATCAAAGATTTGAAAGAATTGTTAGAGTTAACCAAATATTGGATTATCCAAAAAGTAAAAACAGACAAATATCTTAAAAAGATGCAGAATAAAAAGTAATAATATGTGGTCTAAAAAATACGAAAGATGTTTAAAATGTGGAACAACCAGCATAAACCATGTTGCAAAAGGTCTCTGTAGAAAATGCTATGCGAATAAAATTGAAGCTGAGCATGGAAATTATGAAAGATTTAAGAAAGGCGTACCAAAGGCTTTTTTAACGAAAGAAAAGTTAAAAGAATTGTATGTTTATAAGAAAATGTCCCTGTCGGATATTGGAAGAATTGCTGGTTGTAGTCGGAGAACAGTATATTTTCATATTAAAAAGTTTGGAATACCGTTAAGAACTAAGGCAGAAGCACGTGCTATAGCTTTAGACAAAGGGAAATTTAAATATACCTCTATAGATGAAAAAGGGGAAATTGAAGAAAAGACCAGAAATAAAATTCATTTTAATGAGGGTTTCTTTTCCAACTGGTCAAATGAAATGGCTTATGTTTTAGGTTTAATTTATACTGATGGAAATATTACAAACTCATCAGTAAAGATGGGTAGATTAACATTTGCGCAAAAAGAAAAAGAGTTACTTGAAAAATTTTTAAATCTTATAGGTTCTAATTCAAAGATACTTTATCGAAGACGAGAAAAATATGTAAATACTACTGCCGGAGAGGTGTATTATTTCCATATTAATAGTGATATTGTTTATAAACAACTTTTAGAGTTAGGATTAACCCCTAATAAAAGCTTGTCCATGACACTCCCTAAAATTCCAGAGGATTATGTAAGTCACTTTATTAGAGGGTGTTGGGATGGAGATGGGACTGTTTATATTGAAAAGAGAAATGGTAATCTAAAAACTTCGTTTGTTTGTGGTTCTCTTGAATTTATAACTGTTTTAAAGGAACATCTACGTAAGCAAGGCTTATCTGATGCGACTCTTTACGAGGACAAGAGAAGCAAGAAGGGAAATGTGAGTTATTATTTCAGATACGGAACAAAGGACAGCATAAAACTTTTTCATTATTTATATGATGATATACCTGAGAGTCAATATTTAAAAAGAAAGTATGAAGTATTTAAAAACTATTTAGATAAAAAAATAATGCCACAGCAGTTAACATTGTTTAAATGAATTTTGAATAGCATGAATACAAATGACGAATTGAGAGAATGCATAAAACGGCAAAGAAAATATGCCTCTTTTTTTGATTGGAATAAGAAAGACGAAAAGGAGCTTGGTATTGTAGAAACACTTTTTGAGTCTATGAAACTTCAAGGTATCAATACTTTTCAAAACCTCCGCATTTCCCAAAAAGATCCACCCGACTGCATAGCAGAAGATCAAAGCGGTAATTTAATAGGTCTGGAAGTCAGCGAATTTGTTGATGAAGAAGCCGTCAGGTTTAACGCTCAGGGGAAAGATGTTTACAGGGACTGGGCTATTGATGAAATTGTAAAGAAACTTGAAATAATTATTACTGAAAAGGATTCCAAAACGTTTCATGGTGGTCCATGCAAAAAGTTAATTCTGGTGATACACACTGACGAGTTTGTTATAAACTTTCAAACCTTAAAACCCATTCTTGAAATCCATGAGTTCAAAAAAACAAATCAAATAACAAAGGCTTATCTATTATTTTCGTATGATCCAGAAATAAGCCATTTCCCATACATTCAGTTAAAAATTGCCACTACAGGGCATGATAACCACGTTACTACTGGAATTTTTCAAAAAACTAAACTGTTACAAATAGAGTAATAGTGTGCTTATTGTTTTGTAAGATGGATTAAGTGGGTGGGAGGAAACTACTTGTTATCATACGCGGTCTCTGGAATTCAAGCTGGACTTATCAGCTTGAATATCTCTTCCGCTGCATGTTCAGAAGCCCCTGGCTTTGCAATCCTGTCCATGAGCAGGGATACCTCATGAATACAAGCCTGTCTTTTTTGAGGATTGCTGAGTAATGGTATTGCCTGATTGACAAGCCAGGCGGAATTCGCTCTGCACATAAGACGTTCTGGGACAATCATCTTGCTGGCGAGTTTGTTCACGAGTCCAATGAAAGGGGTGGTAAGAAATGGCTTGGCTATAAAATAGGCAAATGGCGATATTTTGTAAGCGATAATCATTGGCTTGAGATAATAGGCAATCTGTAATGTGATTGTGCCTGAGCCTGCTATACAAAGGGTGGATGCCTTGATTACTTCATGGGCATTTCCTACAACAATTTTACAAGGGACTGTGGATTCTTTTGTAATAGCGCTTATAAGGTCAAAATGTTGCTCATTGCTGCAGGAAATGAGAAACTGCGCCGAGGGGATTATTTGATGTATCTGTACCGCTGATTGCAGGAACAAGGGCAATAACCGAACGATTTCCTGTCTGCGGCTGCCTGGGAGAAAAGAAACGATAGTTTCTCCAAGTTGTTTTTTTAGTTCAGTGACAAGTCCTTCATCAACACCCTCTTTGTGAATTTCATCGAATAACGGATGTCCCACATAAATGACAGGAATCCCCGCTTGGTCATAAAATGATTTTTCGAAGGGATAAATAACGAGTAGCCTGTCTACCAGTTTTTTCATCTTTTTTACACGCCACGGCCCGTGTGCCCAGAGCTGTGGACTGATATAGTAAATCACGGGAATCCCAAGTTTTTTAGCAGCCCTGGCTATATAGAAATTGAAACCGCAATAATCAATCAATATGACCGCGCTAGGCCTTTCCTGCCTTAAGAAGTGGATACAATCCTTTTTCATGCTCAAGAAGGTCGATAGCTCTGTTAAGGCGTGAAGCCACATTAAGGATTTTTGGGACATATCGTGCAGGCTGTGTAATCCAGCCATTGCCATATTTTCTCTACCGAGTCCGTAAAATGTTATATTGGGATCTTTCTCAAGTAAACACCGCATGAGATTAGCGCCGTGAATATCTCCCGACGACTCTCCGGCGCTAATGAATATTTTCCTGGGAATTTCAGACATGAACTACCTTTAAGATATAAGAAATAAGGTTTACGATAAAAAGTACGGGTGTTAATAGCCAGACGATAAATAAGACAAAAGATGTGTCTATACAAAACAGGCCATAGTGTACATCGAGAGCAAACAGGATGAGACATATTATGGGGAAGACCATAAGGAATATAACAATCGTGTAAAAAAAGACGGCATGATTGTTGTGTATCAGGAAAAAAGAAAGAAACGTGTTAGACGTATAAAACAAGATGAGTGTAAATGAGAACAGCTTTATTTTGGCAAAAAAATAGCTGAAAGCAGATGCTATGAGGGATGCGAATGCTATGAGTAGTAATACATAAAAAAATCCCAGCATGATTGACATAGTTTATTTCATGCTGGGATTTTTTCAAGATAATTATTTAAGCATTCACAAAAAGTTACTTTTTATCAGGGAAAAAGTCTTGTTTCACACTAAAAGATAAGCTAAGGTGAGGCCGCAAATAGACAAACCAGAACATTATGCCAACCAGGATAACCCCCCCTACGATGTTACCCAGAGTAACCGGGAAAAGATTATTTACAAAAAATCCCTTCCAGGTAAGTTGAGAGAGGTCTAGGGTTTTTCCTGCCATTTTTTCTGCTGCAGCAACGACTTCAGGATGTTTTTTTAATACCACACCCATTGGAATAAAGTACATGTTTGCAACACAGTGTTCGAATCCACTGGCAACGAAGCCGCCGATGGGGAAAACAATCGAAAGTATCTTGTCCGCCACGCTCCTGCCGCTGAAACATAGCCAGACAGCCAGGCATACCATTGCGTTGCAGAGGACGCCTCTTGCCAGGGCAGTCGTAAAAGAGAGATTAACCTTCGTATTGGCGATAAGCAGCGCCTTTGCACCGACCATATTGTGAAAAAATTCCCATTGATGGGTTTGAGACATCCAGCAGACCATTGTTAAACTGCCCACTAAATTACCAGCAAATGAAACGATCCAGTTATTGAGCATTCCACGCGTCGTGATCCTTTTACTAATACAACCCATAATAATTAAGCAATTGCCCGTAAAAAGTTCTGCGCCGCCAACTACGACTAATATAAGTCCAAGGGAGAAGGCAATGCCTGCAATGAGAGAGGTAAGTCCAAAGTGCAGGTTGGAGTCGCTCGTTACAAAGGTGGCAAATTGTGCACCAATGGCAATATATACTCCAGCTAATATTCCCAGTAAAAAAGTCTGTGAAAAGCTTAATTTTGCCTTTACCGTGGCTATTTTGTCAATTCGGGATGCAATTAGTGGGGGTGAATAGGCATCGATATCGATAACCTGGATAGATTTTGGAACTTTATTTTCTGCCATATCTTAATCTCCTTTTAATTATCTCTTTGATGGGCGCAAATAGATAAACCAATACACACCCGCAACCAGAACGATGCCGCCGAATAAATTTCCAAGGACAACAGGGAATAGGTTGTCAATCAAAAATCCTTTAAAGAAAGTGAGATTTGAAAGATCTAATTTCCCATCATGGAACTTTTCTGCGGCTGCCAGTACAGCACTGTTGCCTTTTAAAACTAGCCCCATGGGAATAAGCCACATATTGACAACACAGTGCTCAAATCCACATGCTATCAGACAGGAGATAGGCCAGAGTAATGCCAGTATCTTATCCATATTACTTCTGGCGCTGTAACATAACCAAATACCTAAACATACCAGGGCATTACAAAGCACACCCCTAGCAAAGGCAGCGCCAAATGGGATGTTTACTTTGTCATTGGCTGCAAGGACAATTTTAGCTCCCAGTAAATAATTGTTGAGTGTCCATTGTTTTGAAACGTATATCCATAAAACAAGGGTTAGTGCGCCAATAAAATTGCCAATGAATGCTATAATTAAGTTTTTTGCAAGGTCTTTACCGGTAATTTTCCTAGCCATAAAAGACATCGCAATCAGACAATTTCCCGTAAAGAGTTCTGCGCCAGCGATTACGATTAAAACCAGGGCCAAAGTGAAAGCCACACCGCCCACCAACTGATTTAAACCATAATTAGAGGTTGCAGTATGTGTTACTAACATGGAGAGTTGAATACCCAACGCAATAAAAACACCGGCAAGGATACTCAGGGCGAACGTAGTTAAAGTACTGAGTTGCGATTTCGCAACACCCACTTGCCCTACTTTATCCGCCATCTTTGCCGGCGCATAGGCATCGATCTCGATAACTGGTACGGCATATTCCGGATTATTTGTACTGCCAGTCTGCGTATCAGTCACAAATTACCTCCTTTCATGTATTAAATTAGATTACGAAAATGTTAAAATATATCACGCAACATTTCAAAATATATAATTAATTTATTTATACTGAATATTTATCGCACAAAAAAAACTTAAAAATTAAGTACATAAAACACTTTATTGAAAATTCAAAGCAAACTTCTTAAACGTTCACGATCTTTCGTAAGGAAGTTCTATCCTTTTGCAACACCTGTCATCTGAGGTTGAGCCGCCTTTGCTGGGGTAGCAGCTTCTTTTGCAGTCGCTGCTTTTATCATGGATAGTATCATAGTGATAAATATAAAACACCAGGCAACATAAGCCGCATATATAAAATATTTTGATATGTTAGCAATAAATGGAATTTGAATGGCCTGCGAAAGCCTTATGGTGCAAGCTGTGTACATGCCCAAAGGGAAGACCATACCCCAATAAAGGGGAGTGTATTTATACGGTGTCTTATGAAAGACGTATTTCCATATTCCAATAATAACCAAGAAGGGTATCCACCATGTGCCGAATGACCAGAAAAACAAAGTAAATCCTTTTGTAAATCCTAAGAAATCAGCGTACGGTCCCTGTATTTTAGGAATATTTATGCATAAGATTGAACCTGCTAAGGTTGTGATGGCGAGCGCACCCATATTTATCCAATATGGAGGTACTAATGCGTCAGGGGATATTTTGAAAAATACGAGTCTATACATGATTAGTGTAATCAAGACCATGTAAAGGAAAGAGCCGATCATCCACCACACAAAGGAGGAAAACATCACGAAACTCCCGGCATCCCCAAATTTCGGTGCAAGTAAGGCTCCAAGCACAGCCACCGATTGGGTTCCAACGGTTGCGGTTAGCCAGCCTCCGTGCATTACCATTTCGATTCTTTGATCGCATTTTATAAAGAGGAGATTAAATGTGGATAGCGAAACGATTGTCCAGAGGAATATGCCGAAATACCAGAATATCTTTGCAACTTCTGGATAATTTACTACAGAAACAAATTGTGCCCCAAGTACATTTGTACCTGCAACAATTGTAAAAAAAACGAGACTTAATTTCGGGTTGGAAAGGTCATTATATAGGTTAGTCCAGAACATCCTTACCCGCAGTATTTGTAATGATAGAATGATTGCGTATGCAACGATGTTTATATAAAAGAGCCCATACGCAATGCCCTTGAAGCCCAGAAGATCGGATGCAATCGAGATTATACCTGTGGACATGATAAAAGCAAAATAAGCCGGGTGCAATGTCTTAATTGTATTTCTAATAACACTCATTACGAAAATCCTCTCTTTTTAAGAAATAATATACGCCGCACTGTTGCATAACAAATACTTTATAGTAATTTTACCAATATACAAGCGGTATTCCAATTAAATAAATTATTGATATTTAATATTTTTTACATAAACATTTTAAAATATTGAGGTTATAAAATTACTATTTTTTTTGTTATATTTTTATTACATCGTTCGAACAACTTTGCATTTCAAAAACGATATACCTATTTCAAATTTTCATTTGTTTAAATGTATATACTCAATCAGACTGAAACCACTGGTTTCAGCTTCTGGAAATTATCATTAATTCTGTCTGTCAAATCAGGTAAAATGGTATTCCAAGTTGAACTAAAAAACGTACGGATTTTAGCTTTGAATTCGGTAAATGAATCGAATACCTTATTGTTTCTGACATGCTCATTCATTACCTTCCACGCCCTTTCAATTGGGTTCAGATTGGGACTATATGGTGGCAAAATATGCATCACTAATTTAGGATGCTGGGGTGGTGCTTTTAGCGTATCTAATAATTCACGCGCAGTTACTTTGTCAACATCTAAAATTGAATGATCCTTAAACAATTGTGCCTCTTTTTCTACAATTGATTTTAGCTGTACTTTCATTTTCTTCGGTAATTTTACGCTATTGCCAGGTAATTGAATCCCGTATGTTTCATCTAAAAATAATCGATTTACTGCATTTGCTTCTGATAAAAATAATCCTACTTCATTTGACGTATGGGCACCGCCACCATCAGCGATTATATGGATTTTAGTGGATGCAGGGTGTGCTGCTTCGATTGCCTTTAAAAAGTCAACGGTAGCACTACCATTTATGGTCTCATACTCACGAGTAATAATCGACATTGTGTTTAAATCAATTGCACCAGTTAAGTTTATTCTACTCCGGCTTGCAACTGTAGCTATCATCTTTTCTACGCCTTTTCTAATCCAACCGCTGGTAATTTTTGTCGCTTGAGTAGGGTGGACACTGTCAATAAACAGTACTACCTCGCTAGTATCGAGGTTGGCTTTTAATTCTTCATATTCTCGAATAAATGCTTCTTGCCGTAATTTATTGAACTTGGCGGGAACCCCTTTAGGCTTTTTATACGAAAACTTGTGCTTAATCAGCCAATCATGCATGCCTTGTTGCGTATAACTTACACCATAAGTGTCTTGGACGTATTGAATGATTTCTTTGGTTGATGGATAGGTGTTTTGTTCTAAATGAGATATTATCTCTATCGTTTGCTGCTCATTCAACTTACTTGAAGAGCCGCCGCTGCTTGGTTTTAATTTTTCCTGAAGTAAGTAATCATTTAAGTGACCCCATACCGTGGTTTCATGTATGCGTAATGCCTGTGCTATTTGCTTTTGAGTCCAGCCTTCGCTAGCCAATAATACAGCCTTTATCCGATCGCATATTCTACTGTCTCTTTCGGTTTTGTGCTGTTCTTCTAGCTTTTGTTTCTGGCCTTCGGTTAGGGTAATTTTCATAGGTCTATAGTTTACTATAATAAAGGGAATCTCAACATTGAATTTTCAATCCGTTTGAGTATATACCCAAACAGATTGAAAATTCAATGTTAAGATCAATCTTAATGGTGTAAACTGTAGACCTATGAAAATCACCCTAAGCGAAGCTCAAAAGCTCCTG
>Ga0082335_1009046_pt1 | contig 10949 bp, 10 predicted proteins | sample Subgrocontami58m_FD_72375 | JGI IMG/M metagenome (GOLD analysis project Ga0082335, IMG submission 72375) | Subsurface groundwater microbial communities from S. Glens Falls, New York, USA - GMW37 contaminated, 5.8 m (SPADES assembly) (version 2) ... | reverse complement strand
CGGCGCGCCGGCGGGCGCCCGCGCGAAGGAGGGGACGGCATGAGCGTCATGGACTACGAGGTCGGCCGGCAGCCGGGGCCGCCGGCGCGCAAGCGCGTCGAGGTCGACCCGATCACGCTGCGTGTCCTCGGGGGCGCGTTTCACGCGATCGCGAAGGAGATGGCCGGCGTCCTCTTCCGCATGAGCTACTCGTCGATCATCCGCGAGTCGGAAGACCTCGGCGCGGGCATCTTCGACGTCGAGGGGCGCGAGCTCTGCGAGTCGGACTCGACACCGATGCACATCGGCTCGCTGCCCTGGTACATCCGCGGCTTCATGCACACGCTCGCCGGCGAGGTCGACGACGGCGACGTGATCGTCCACAACCACCCATATCTCGGCGCGTCGCACACGCCCGACATCGCGGTCGCGGTACCGATCTTCCACGAGGGTGAGCATCTCGGCTTCGCCGCTGTCACGGCCCACGTGCTCGACGTCGGCGGCTCGTATCCGGGAATCAACGCGGACGCCTTCGACGTGTACGCGGAGTCGAAGCTCTACAACGGGCTGCGCTGGTACCGGCGCGGTGAGCTGAACGAAGACCTCGACCGGATGATCTTCGAGAACGTCCGCACCGAGACGATGAATCGCGGCGACATGAACGCGATGCTCGCGGCAGGTCAGCTCGGACGCGACCGCTTCCTCCGCCTCGTGCAGCGCTACGGCGTCGACATCGTGATGAGCGCGGCGTACGACTGGATGGACTACTCGGAGCGGATGCTGCGCGCGCAGATCGCAGAGATCCCGGACGGCGAGTACAAGGCGCCGACCGGCTGGCTCGACGACGACGCGCGCAACCGGGGCGTCCGGCTGCGGGTCGAGACGACGGTGCGCGTCGAGGGCGACGAGATCACGATCGACCTGACCGGCTCGAACGCCGAGGTGCCGACCGGCTTCAACGTCCCGTTCGAGGGCTCGCTGCTCGTGAGCGCGTACTACGCGGTGAGAACGGTGCTGCTCGACGAGGTGACGTTCCCCGAGCACGTACCGCAGAACGACGGCGTGTTCCGGCCGGTGAAGGTGATCGCGCCGAAGGGAACGATCTACAACCCGAACTTCCCGCGCGCGTGCTTCTCGCGCTTCTGCCAGACGCAGCGCGTTGTCGACAACGTGATCCTCGCGCTCGCCGACGCGTTGCCCGAGAAGGTGACGGCGGGCAACTCGGCGGGGATCCACTTCTGCTCGTACGCCGGCTTCATCGCCGAGAGCGCCGAGTACTGGATCTACCTCGAGGTCAACGAGGGCTCGTACGGCGGCCGCTTCGGCAAGGATGCGATGGACTCGGTCGACAACCTGATGGCGAACACGCGCAACAACCCGATCGAGGAGCTCGACATGCGCTTCCCGATGCGCTGCGACCAGTACGAGCTGCGGCCCGAGCCGGCTGCGCCCGGTCGCTGGCGCGGTGGGATCGGCATCGTGCGCCGCAACCGATTCCTCGTCGACGGCACGTACTCATGCGAGGGCGACCGCCAGACCGACCCGCCGGTTGGGATCTTCGGCGGCTGGGACGGTCTCGTCGCGTCGTGCCGCAAGAACCCCGACACCGCGCAGGAGGAGGTGCTGCCCGCGAAGGTGACCGGCATCCCGTTCTCCGCGGGCGAGTTCATCGAGTTCCGGGAGCCGAACGCGGCCGGCTACGGCGACCCGCTCGAGCGGGAGCCCGAGCAGGTACGCGAGGATCTGCTCGACGACTTCACGACCCTCGAGCTCGCACGCGACGCCTACGGCGTGGTCTTCACGGACGAGAGGACGCTCGAGATCGATCGCGCGACGACCGAGGCCCTGCGTGCGACGCTGCGACAGGATCCCGGCGAGCGCTCGCTGAGCGCCCGCTTCGCGGGGCGGGCGCTGCTCGACGTGAACGCCCCTGCGTCGGTCGCGGGCAACGCGGAGTTCGGGATCGGTTGACGGTCGCCGTCGCGAAGCCCGCGTGACCGAAGGAGCTCGGGTATGGCTGTGAAGGCGTACGAGGAGATCGCAGCCGCGTTGCACCGGCGGGTCGTCACCGGTGAGTTGGAGCCCGGCGAGCGCCTCCCGACCGAGGCGATGCTTGCGAGCGAGTTCGGCGTCAGCCGGGCAACGGTGCGCGAGGCGCTGAGGCAGCTCGACGCGCAGAGCCTCATCCGCACGTCGAAAGGACCGACCGGCGGCAGCTACGTGACGCTGCCGAGCGCCGGCCACCTGTCGGCGTCGCTCCGGTCCGGGATCGGCCTGCTCACCGACGCCCAGGACGTCTCACTCGACGTGCTGCTGGAGGCGCGCCTGCTGCTCGAAGTGCCGGCGGCCCGGCTCGCGGCGCGGCGCCGGCGAGAGCACGACCTCGACCGTCTTCGCGCGGCGATCCCCGGCGACCCGCTCGCGCTCGGGGCGCAGGAGCAGTTCGCCCACAACGCCGACTTCCACTCGGTCGTGCTCGAGGCATCCGGCAACGTCCTGCTCGCGATCGCGGCGCAACCCGTCTTCGACGTCCTCCAGACGAGACTCGCCCGCTCGACGCTCGGCCGCCGGTTCCACCGCACGATCAACGCTCATCACCACGCCATCGCGGCGGCGATCGAGGCGGGCGACGAGGACGCTGCGGGCGGCGAGATGCACCTCCACGTCGAGTATCTGCGTCCCTTCTACGAGAAGGCGTGGCGGGGCATGCGGGGACGCGGTTGACGCTGCCGCTCGCGGATGTGCGCGTCCTCGCCGTCGAGCAGTTCGGGGCGGGCCCGTGGGGAACGCTCCAGCTCGCCGACCTGGGGGCCGACGTGATCAAGATCGAGGATCCGGCGGTGCGCGGCGACGTCGGCCGGTACGTGCCCCCGTTTCAGGAGGGCGAGAGCTCGCTCTTCTTCGAGACCTTCAACCGCAACAAGCGCAGCGTCTCGCTCGACCTGCGTCACCCCGAGGGCAGGGCGGTATTCGAGGATCTCGTCCGGGTCGCAGACGTCGTCTACTCGAATCTCCGCGGTGACCAGCCGGCGAAGCTGCGGCTCCTCTACGACGACCTGAAGGACGTCAACCCGCGCGTCGTCTGCTGCTCCCTCTCCGGGTTCGGCATGACGGGACCGCGGGCCGGCGAGGGCGGATACGACTACATGATGCAGGGCCTGGCCGGGTGGATGGACCTGACCGGCGAGCCGGACGGTCCGCCGACGAAGAGCGGGTTGTCGCTCGTCGACCTCTCGGGCGGATACGTCTCGACGATCGCCGTGCTTGCCGGACTGTGGCGCGCGCGTCGTGACGGCGTCGGCTGCGACTGCGACATCTCGCTCTATGAGACCGCGCTGCACGAGCTGATGTACGTCGGCACCTGGGCGGCGACGAAGGGCTACGTGCCGCCGCGACGGGGCAACTCCGCGCATCCGTCGATCGTGCCGTTCCAGAACTTCGCGACCGCGGACGGCTGGATCGTCGTCGCCTGCCCCAAGCCGAAGTTCTGGGAGCGCTTCTGCGAGGCGATCGAGCGGCCCGAGCTCGCCGCCGACGAGCGCTTCGCCGATTTCGCCGCCCGCGACCGCAACCGGGACGAGCTCACGCCGCTGCTCGACCGGGCCCTCGTCGCGCGCACCGCGGCGGATTGGCTCGCGATCTTCGCAGCGGCCGGCGTGCCCAGCGCGCCCGTGAACGACGTCGCGACCGCACTCGAGGACCCGCAGGCCCGTGCCCGCGAGGACGTCGTCGAGTTCGAGCACCCCGACCTCGGGACGGTGCGCCAGGTTGCGTCGCCGCTTCGTCTCTCGGACGCCGAGCGGCCCGCCGGCCGGGGGCCGTTCCGCGGCGAGCACACCGAGCAGGTCCTCGTCGAGCTCTGCGGCTACGAGCCGGAGCGCGTGCGTGAGCTCGCCGCCGCAGGCGTGTTCGGATGACCGGGCGCGACCTGGTCGGCTACGGACAGCAGCCGCCCGACCCGCGGTGGCCCAACGGAGCGCGCATTGCGCTCAGTTTCGTCCTCAACTACGAGGAGGGCGGCGAGCGGACGCCGTTCGAAGGCGATCCCACGTCGGAGGCGTTTCTGCACGAGGTGATCAGCGCGCCGCCGAGGGTCGGCCGGCGCGATCTCAGCGCCGAGTCGATGTTCGAGTCCGGCAGCCGCACCGGCTTCTGGCGCGTCCATCGCATCTTCACCGCCCACGGCCTGCCGCTGACGGTCTACGCGGTCGGTCAAGCGTTGGAGCGGAACCCCGCAGCCGCGCGGGCGATGGTCGACGCAGGCTGGGAGGTGGCGAGCCACGGCTGGCGCTGGATCGATTACGCGGAGCTGTCGGAGGATGAGGAGCGCCGGCACATCCGACGCGCGATCGAGGCGATCGAGCAGGCCTGCGGGATCCGGCCCGTCGGCTGGTACACGGGTCGCACGTCAGAAAGCACGCGAAGGCTCGTCGTCGAGGAGGGAGGCTTCTTCTACGACTCGGACTCGTACGCCGACGAGCTGCCGTACTGGGTCGAGGTCGCTGGTCGGGACCACCTCGTCATCCCCTACACGCTCGACGCGAACGATTTCAAGTTCCTGCTGCCGAACGGGTTCGTCACCGCGGACGACTTCCTTGCCTATCTCGTGGACTCGTTCGACCAGCTGCGCGCGGAAGGCGGGCGAATGATGTCGGTCGGACTTCATTGCCGCATTGTCGGACGGCCGGGCCGAGCGCGCGCCCTCGACCGTTTCCTCCAGCACGTTCGCGCCCAGGACGATACGTGGGTAACCACCCGCGCGGCGATCGCACGCCACTGGTACGCCGAGCATGGACGGCGCTGATGAGTCCGATACGATCGCCCGACACACCCCCGAGGGAGGACGGTAATGACAACCAGTGCAGTGACCTGGACGCACGAGGCCCTCGCCGCCGCGCCGCAGACGTACTTCGACGCCGTCGACGCCATGGATGTCGACAAGGTACTGGCGCACTTCGCGGACGATGCGACGCTCACGGTGCAGACCGATCACGTCACCTTCGACGGCGCAGACGAGATTCGCCGTATGTTCACGGACTTCTTCGACTCCTCGGCGTCGATTCGCCACGAGGTTCGCAACATCGTGGTGGAGGAGGCCGCCGGGAAGGTGGCCACGGAGCAGGGTTATATCGGCGAGCTGAAGGATGGCTCGAAGAACGACATGCACAACTGCAACTTCTTCGACTTCGACGCGGACGGGAAATTCAAACGGGTGATCATCTGGATGGCGGGGACGAATCCGCTGAAGTAGCGCGCGAAGCTCGGATCGGCATCACCCTCGGCGGCAACTCGGGCGGCTCAGGCCCGCACGAGCGCCTGCTCGAAGAACTCAGAAACGATGCGCACCGCGTCCGCCGGGCACTCGACGAGGTCCGCGTGCCCGATGTCCGGGAACTCGACGAGCGAGATGTGCTCGTTCAGCTCCGCCATCTTCCGCGCCCCGAATCCCGACGGCGCGAGGTCCGGCGGGCAGAGGATGTCGTGCGTCCCATTCGTCATCAGCAGTGGCCGGGCGATCTGCGGCACGAGCGGCGAGAGATCCATCTCCTCCATCGCAATGCACGCCTGCCTGACCGTGTACGGATCGTTGAGCCCGACGATGTCGCGCACGAGCTGGAAGATGCTCTCGCCCTCGGGGCTCTCCATGAACCGTGCGCCGACCGCCTGCGTCGTCACGTGGTCGGAGAACTCGTCCCACGGCATCGTCTCGGCCATGCGCCGCCAGACGCGGAAGAGCGTGCGCCGGTAGACGTCGGGCTTCGCGAAGGCGACGTCGGCGCACGCGGCGATCGTCCGCTGCGGGTGCTTCGCGACGAAGGCGATCGCGATCATGCCGCCCATCGACGTGCCGTGGACGAAGACGCTGTCGAGGCCGAGAGCGTCGAGCAGGGCGGCCGCGTCGTCCGCCCAGCCTTCGATCGTGTACTTCTCGCGCGGCTGGTCGGACGCGCCGTAGCCGCGCGCGTCGAACGAGAGCAGGCGGAAGCGCTCGCTGAACCCGTCGTTGACGAGGCCGAAGTTGTGGCGTCCGAAGAGTCCGCCGCCGAGCTGGAGGACGACGGGCGCGTCCTCGGGTCCGGTCAGCTCGTAGTAGAGCCGGACGCCGTCGTCGATCAGGGCGTGGGGCATGCGGGCCTCCTCGTACGCGCCGCCGGGCGACTCAGTCCCAGGAGCTGCCGGCGCGGTGCCAGTTGACATCGCTCGGGAGCCATTCGGTGCTGACCATGGACATCAGCCGCTGCACGCTCTCCGAGCCGCACGACGGGCACGGCGGGCTGGGCTTGGTCGAGAGCGACAGGAACTCCTCGAAGCGCGTGTCACACGACTCGCACCGGTATTCGTAGATCGGCATTGAGACGATTGTACTCCCCTCCTCCCTCCGAGATCGAGCTGCTCCGGTCGATCTGCGAGCGTCAGGGCGTCTTCCCCGAGGACGCCGACCTCGAGGCCGTGCGGGGCTTCCTCGACGCGATCCTGCCGGCGCTCGCAGAGCTCGAGCGCCGCCTTCCGGACGGGATCGTGCAGCCGCCGTGACGCTCACGCACCTGGCGGCGCAACTTCGCTCGGGCGAGCTCTCCCCCCGAGAGGCGGTGCAGTCGTGCCTGACGCGGATCGAGGCGGCGGGCGAGCTGAACGCCTTCATCTCCGTCCGCGGCGACGAGGCGCTCGCCGAGGCCGAGCGTGCGCCCGAGGGCCCGCTGCACGGTGTCCCCGTCGCGATCAAGGACGTGATCGACGTCGCGGGGGCGCGAACGACCGCGGCCTCCCGGATCCTGCGTGACCACGTCGCCGCCCGCGACGCCACCGCCGTCGCCCCCCTCCGGGCGGCGGGAGCCGTCGTCGTCGGCAAGCTGAACGCGCACGAGTTCGCCTTCGGTGCGCTGACGACGAGCCCGCACTTCGGACCTGCCCGCAATCCGTGGTCGCTCGAGCGCGTCTGCGGCGGCTCGAGCGGCGGCAGCGGATCAGCCGTCGCGGCCGATCTCGTTCCGGGGACGCTTGGCACCGACACCGCCGGCTCGATCCGCATCCCGTCCTGCTTCTGCGGCGTCACGGGGCTGCGGCCGTCGACAGGCCTCGTGCCCACCGACGGCGTCGTCGCCGTCTCGCGGAGCTTCGACACCGTCGGGCCAATCGCGGGGAGCGCGGAGGATTGCGAGCTGCTCCTCCAGGCGCTCGCGCCGTCGTACCTGCCGGAGCCGGACCGCGGCGTCGCCGGACTGCGGATCGGCGTCGTCTCGCAGCTGTTCGAGCGGGCCGACCCCGAGGTCGCCGCGTGCACGCAGGCGGCGGTCGCGGAGCTCGGCTCGCTCGGCGCGCAGATCGAGCCGGTGACGATCCCGCTGCTCGACCTGGCCGGGACGATCGTCCAGGCGATCATGCTGCCCGAGGCCGCGGAGGGTCACCTCGAGTGGCTGCGGACCCGGCTGCCGGAGTACGGGGCGGACGTCCGCGCGCGTCTGCTCGCGGGGCTTCTGCTGCCGGCGACCGCCTACGTGACCGGGCTGCGGGGGCAGCGCTGGTACCGCGACGAGCTGCGGCCCCTGTTCGAGCGCTACGACCTGCTCGTGCAGCCGGCCATGCCGGTCGTTCCGCCGCTGATCGGCGAGGAGACGGTTGAGCTCGGGAACGAGACCGTGGCGTACCGGCTTGCGCTGATCCCGTTCAACTCGCCCTGGACGCTCGCGGGCGCCCCCGTGGCGAGCGTGCCGTGCGGCTTCGTCGCCGGGCTGCCCGTCGGCCTCGCGCTCGTCGGCCGCCCGGCCGGCGACGCGACCGTGCTCCGGGCCGCGGCCGCGTTCCAGCGCGCCACCGACTGGCACACGCGACGGCCGGAGCGCTGAGCGTCGGTACCCGTTTGCGCTTGCCGCCCGGAAGTCGTATACAAAGCACACTCGACGAAAGGTGGCTCGGTCATGTCGGTTCTGATCAAGGGCGGTCGCATCGTGACTGCGGCCGACGATTACGTCGGAGACGTCTTCATCGACAACGGAACGGTCTCGCTGCTCGGCGAGTCCCTCGACGTGTCCGCGGACAAGGTGATCGACGCCGCCGGGAAGTACGTGATCCCCGGCGCGATCGACCCGCACACGCACATCGAGATGTTCTTCGGCGGGACGACCACCTGCGACGACTTCACGTCCGGGACCGTCTCGGCAGCCTTCGGCGGCACCACGACGCTGATCGACTTCTGCATCCAGACGCCGGGCGACACGTTCGCCCAGGCGCTCGACAAGTACTTCGAGAAGCTCGACCGCTGCAAGCCGGTGATCGACGTCGGCTTCCACATCGCCGTCACCGACCTGCACACGGGCGGCACGCTCGAGGACCTCGCGAAGCTGCCCGCCGAGGGCGTCACCTCCTACAAGCTCTTCATGGCCTACAAGGGCGCCGTGATGGTCGACGACGACACGCTCTTCAGGACGATGGAGACGGCAGGTGACACCGGCGCGCTCGTGATGGTGCACGCGGAGAACGGCGACGCGATCGACATCATCGTCAAGCGTGCCGTCGCCGAGGGGAGGACGGCTCCGATCTGGCACGCGCGCACGCGGCCGATGGAGACGGAGGCCGAGGCGACGAACCGCGCAATCCAGCTCGCGCGGGTCGCCGGCTGCCAGCTGTACGTCGTCCACGTCTCGTGCCAGCCCTCGGTCGAGCCGATCGCGCTCGCCCGCGAGAAGGGGTGGGACGTCTGGGGCGAGACCTGCACCCAGTATCTGTTCATCGACGAGTCGGCGCTCGACCAGCCCGGCTTCGAGGGCGCGAAGTACGTCTACACGCCCCCGCCGCGGCCGAAGGAACATCAGGAGCATCTCTGGAAGGCACTCGAGTCGGACGTGCTCTCGGTCGTCTCGACCGACCACTGCCCGTTCAGGTGGCCGGAGCAGAAAGGGATCAACGGCGAGGAGTTCCAGGTGATCCCGAACGGCGGCCCTGGGATCGAGAACCGCCTGCACATGCTGCACCACTTCGGCGTTCGCGAAGGCCGCATCTCGATGAACCGCTTCGTCGAGCTGACTTCGACGAACGTTGCGAAGCGCTTCGGGCTCTACCCGCGCAAGGGCACGATCGCACCGGGCGCCGACGCCGACATCGTCGTCTGGGACCCCGACAAGAAGGTGACGATCTCCGCGTCCACGCACCACTCGAACGTGAACTACAACCTGTTCGAGGGAACGCAGGTGCAGGGCGCCCCCGAGGTCGTCCTCGTGCGCGGCCAGGTGATCGTCGAGGGCGACGAGCTCGTCGGCAAGCCGGGTGACGGCGCGTTCGTGAAGCGGGCCCGCGTCGGCGAGGAGCTCCTGCCGACCGGGAAGGTGGCGATGACGGCGTGAGCGACGAAGCGGCGCGCGCGGTCTACGCCAAGGCGGGTCTGGGCGAGAGCGTCACGCTGGGCTCTCGCCCCGCCGTGCTCGTGGTCGACTTCAGCTGCGGCTTCACGGATCCCACTTGCGCGCTCGGCTCGGAGCTGACCGCAGAGGTCGAGGCGACGAAGCGCCTGCTCGACGTCACACGGATGAAAGGGCTTCCGGTCATCTTCACCACGATCGGGTTCGAGCCGGGCCTCAAGGACGGCGGCCTCTGGCTGCAGAAGGTTCCGGCGCTCGGCGACCTGCAGGTCGGCGGCCACTGGGTCGAGATCGACGCGCGCCTCGAGCCGCGGGAGGACGAGACGATCGTCCTGAAGAAGGGCGCATCGGCCTTCTTCGGGACGAACCTCGCTTCCATCCTCGTCTCGCAGCGGGTCGACTCGGTTGTCCTCTGCGGCGCGACGACGAGTGGGTGCATCCGGGCGACGGCGATCGACCTGCTCCAGTACGGCTGGCCGACCCTCGTGCCACGCGAGTGCGTCGGCGACCGCGCGCAGGCGCCGCACGAGGCGAATCTCTTCGACATCCAGGCGAAATACGCGGACGTCGTGCCGCTCGAGGACGCGCTCGCGTATCTGGAGACCGTGCCGGAACGCGCCGGCGTCGCGTGACGCCCGGATCGTGACGCACCGGGTAGCGCTCCTCGCCGGGGACGGCGTGGGCCCGGAGGTGGTGGCCGAGGCGCGCAAGGCCGTCGACGCGCTCGGCGTCGCGATCGAGTGGACCGACCTGCCGTGGGGCTCGGCCTACTGGCACGAGCACGGCCGGATGATGCCGGAGGACGCACTCGAGGTCGTGCGCGCTCACGACGCGATCCTGATGGGCGCCGTCGGCGATCCCTCCGTCCCGGACCACGTCTCGCTCTGGGGGCTGATCCTCGAGCTGCGCCAGCGGCTCGACCTGTGGGCGAACCTCCGGCCTGCGCGCCTGCTCGAAGGCATCCCCTGCCCGCTCGCGGGACGCGGTCCGGCGGAGGTCGACATGCTCTTCGTGCGGGAGAACACCGAGGGCGAGTACTCGGGCGTCGGCGGCAGGGCACACCGCACGCTCCCCGGCGAGGTGGCGATCGAGGCGAGCGTCTTCACCCGCGCCGGCGTCGAGCGGGTGCTGCGCCTTGCCTTCGAGCTGGCCGGGTCGCGGCGCGGCGTGGTTACGAGCGCGACGAAGTCGAACGCCTCGCGATTCGGCTACGTGCTCTGGGACGAGGTGGCGGAGGAGGTCGCCGCGGAGCATCCCGGCATCCGCTACGAGCGGGTGCTCGTCGACGCGCTGGCGGCCCGGATGGTGCGCGCCCCGGACAGCCTCGACGTCGTCGTCGCCTCGAACCTGTTCGGCGACATCCTCACCGACCTCGCCGCCGCGATCCAGGGCGGGATGGGGATGGCCGCGAGCGCGAACCTCGCCCCCGGCAACGACGTGCCGGGGCTCTTCGAGCCGGTGCACGGCTCCGCCCCGGACATCGCCGGCCAGGGGATCGCGAACCCGGTCGGCGCCGTCTGGAGCGCGACGCTCCTGCTCGACCAGCTCGGCGAGCGCGACGCGGCGGCCGCGCTCATGACCGCGCTCGAGGACGTCTGCCGCGACGGGCCGAAGACG
>Ga0082335_1009043_pt1 | contig 10951 bp, 11 predicted proteins | sample Subgrocontami58m_FD_72375 | JGI IMG/M metagenome (GOLD analysis project Ga0082335, IMG submission 72375) | Subsurface groundwater microbial communities from S. Glens Falls, New York, USA - GMW37 contaminated, 5.8 m (SPADES assembly) (version 2) ... | reverse complement strand
TCCTGCCACGCCGACGTCATCGTCTACCTCGGCTGCGGCGAGCGCGGCAACGAAATGGCCGGCGTGCTCGACGAATTTCCCAGGCTCGCCGACCCGCGCACGGGTCGGCCGCTGATGGAGCGCACGGTCATCATCGCCAACACCTCGAACATGCCGGTCGCTGCGCGCGAGGCGAGCATCTACAGCGCGGTGACGGTCGCGGAGTATTTCCGCGACCAGGGGCTGCACGTCGCGCTGATGGCGGATTCGACCAGCCGCTGGGCCGAGGCGCTGCGCGAAGTGTCCGGGCGCTTCGGCGAGCTGCCCGGCGAAGGCGGCTATCCCGCCTACCTCTCCAGCCGCATCGCCGATTTCTACGAGCGCGCGGCGAGCGTGACGACGCTCGCCGGCGCGAGCGGCTCGGTGACCATCCTCGGCTCGATCAGCCCGCCGTCGGGGGATTTCTCCGAGCCGGTGACCAGCCACACCAAGCGCTACGTACGCAGCTTCTGGGCGCTCGACGTGAAGCGTGCGCAGGCGCGCTTCTTTCCTGCGATCCACCCGCTGCAGTCGTATTCGGAGGACGCGCTCGATCTCGCCGCGTGGTGGAAGGACGTCTATGCCGCGCTGCCGGCGGCCGAGCGCGCGCCGGCGAGGAACGAATGGCTCGAGCTGCGGCGCCGATTCCTCACGCTGCTCGACGAGCAGGCGCGCCTCGAGCGCATGGCGCGGATCATCGGCAAGGACGCGCTTCCGGCGCGCCAGCGGCTGACGCTCGTCTGCGGCGAGCTCGTGAACGACGGCTTCCTGTGCCAGTCGGCATTCTCCGAGAACGACCGCTACTGCGGGCCGGAGCGCCAGGCGCGGATGATGCGGCTGCTCGGGCGCTTCGTCGAGCTCGCCGAGGCCGCGCTCGCGCGCGGCGTGACGCCCGAGCGCGTCGCGCAGATGGCGATCGTCCGGCCGCTGTACAGGATGGGCGAGGACATCGCCGAGGGCCGGCCCGAAGAATTCGAAGCGCTCGCCGCGCGCATGGACGCGGAGTTCGCCGCGCTCGAGGGGGAGGCCGCGCGTGCGCTCTAGCCTGCCGGCGAACCTCACCGTGTCGGGAGCGGCGTCCCGCCTCGAGGGACCCTTGCTGTTCCTGCGACGCACCCTGGACGTCGGCCTGAACGACGCCGTCGCGGTCAAGGGCGGAGACGGGCGCACGCGCCTGGGGCGCGTCGCCGCCATCGACGAGCAGTTCCTGACCATCGAGTTGCTCGAATCGGGCGCGGGTCTCGCGCTCGCCGACTCGGTGGTGCGCTTCTACGGCGAGCCGCTGCACTTCGGCCTGGGGCCAGGGATCCTCGGCCGTGTGTACAACGGCGTCGGCGAGGTGATCGATGGAGGGCCGCCGATCCCCGTCGACCGGCGCTTTCGCATCGAGGGCCTCCCGCTCAACCCGGCCGCGCGCGCGCGGCCGCGCGACTTCATCGAAACCGGCGTCAGCGCGGTCGACCTCATGAACAGCCTGGTGCGCGGCCAGAAGCTGCCGATCTTCTCCGGAGGCGGGCTGCCGCACGACCGCATCGCGGTGGAGATCGCCACCCACGCGCGACTGCGCGGCGCCGCCGCGCGCGATTTCGCGATCGTGTTCGCCGGCATCGGCGTGCCCTACACCAGCGCCGAGTATTTCCGCCGCTGCCTGGAGGCGAGCGGCGCGCTGGGGCGCTCGGCGCTGTTCCTGAACCTCGCGAGCGACTCGAGCACCCAGCGGCTGCTGACCCCGCGCTTCGCGCTCACCGCCGCGGAGTATCTCGCCTTCGTCGAGGGCAAGCACGTGCTCGTGATCCTCACCGACATGACCAACTACTGCGAGGCGCTGCGCGAAGTGTCCGGCGCCAAGGGCGAGGTCCCGGGGCGCAAGGGATTCCCGGGCTACATGTATTCGGACCTCGCCACGCTCTACGAGCGCGCCGGCTGCATCCACCGAATGCCCGGGACCCTGACGCAGCTCTCGATTCTCACCATGCCTTCGGACGACATCGGGCATCCGATCCCGGACCTCACCGGCTACATCACCGAAGGCCAGATCGTGCTCTCGCGCGAGCTCGAACGCGCCGGCGTCTATCCGCCGATCAACGTGCTGCCCAGCCTCTCCCGGCTCATGAAGGACGGCACCGGAAGCGGATATACCGATCCCGACCACCCCGCGCTGTCGAACCAGCTCTACGCCGCCTACGCCAAGGCGATGCAGGCGCGCGTACTGGCGAGCGTGGTCGGCGAGGACGGGCTGTCCGACACCGACCGGAAGTACCTCGCCTTCGGCACCGACTTCGAGCAACACCTGGTGCGTCAGGACTCCGCCAGGACGCTCGAGGCGAGCATGGAGATCGGCTGGCGGCTGCTGCGCGCATTGCCCAGGGCGGAGCTCGCGCGCCTGTCCGACGCGCAGCTCCGCAGCCACCTCGAGCCCGCGCCATGAGCGAAATCACGCCCACGCGCAGCGCCGCGATGGGGCTCAGGGAAGAGCGCCGCGCAATGCACGAAGGCTACGTGTTCCTCGACGAGAAATGCCTGCTGCTCGCAGGGGCCATGCTGCAGGAGCTGCGCCGCTTCGACGCGGCGAGCGCGGCGTTGCGCGGCCTCCTCGCCCGGGCCGCTCGGGCGCTCGCCGCGGGCGTGCGGCGCCACGGGCTGCAAGGGCTGCAGTGCTATCCCGCGCTGCCGCCGGACGCCTTGGCCGTCGAGACGCACTGGCGCTCCCTGCTGGGCGTGCCCCTGGTGCAGGCGGCGGCGAAGCGCGGCGCTGCAGCCTCGCCCGAGGCCGTATACGCTTCGCCCGAGGCCGTATACGCCTCGCCCGAGGCGAGGGCCTGCACCGACGCGTTCGTCGATCTGAACGCGCAGCTTGCCGTCATGGCGGCGATATCGGGCAACCTCGAACGCCTCTACCGCGAATACCGCAAGTCGGTGCGGCGCGTGAGAGCTCTCCAGGACGTCCTGCTTCCCGAGCTCGACCGCGACCTGTACGAGATCGAGGCGCAGCTCGACGAGCTGGAGCGCGACGAAGCGCTCGGCGCGCGCTGGGGGCGATAGGAAACCGGGAACAAGTATCCGATCCCGTCACAGCCTCCCGCGTTGCTCCCACTGCGGGAGCATGCTAGACTAGTCTATGCGTATCATCGCGCTGGGGACGTTGCGGACGTTCTGGAACAAGCATCCCGACGCCGAAATCCCCTTACGCTCCTGGTACGCGCAGGCGAGCCACGCCGATTGGCGCAATCCGGCGGATATCAAGCTTGCCTACCGGAATGCGAGCTTTATCGCGAACGGCCGCATGGTCTTCAACATCAAGGGCAACGACTATCGTCTGGTCGTCGCGGTTCACTACAACCGGCGCATGATGTTCGTGCGCTTCGTCGGCACGCACCGCGAGTACGACAGGATCGCCGCTGCGACAATCTGAGGAAGCAGGCATGCCATTGCGTCCCATTCGAACCAAACGCGAATACCAGGCCGCGCTCAAGGAAACCGAGGCGTTGTGGAACGCACGCTCGGGCTCGCCCGACGCCGATCGCCTGGAGGTGCTCGTCCTCCTCATCGAAGCCTACGAGCAGGAGCATTTCCCGATCGAGGCGCCCGATCCGATCGACTTTCTTCTTCATGTCATGGAAGCGCGGGGTCTGAGTCGGAAGGACCTGGAGCGGTACCTCGGCTCGCGTGCGCGGGTCGCCGAGGTCCTGAACCGCGTGCGCCCGTTGACGCTCGAAATGATCCGCAGGCTTGCCGACGGGCTGAATCTCCCGGCCGACGTCCTCATCCGCGGCTATCCGCTGAAGAAGGCTGCCTGACCGAGGCCTGGCCCATTTTGCCTATGGGTGTCGCGCGCATTTCACAACATTCATTGCCGGAGCGCCGCGCCCAGAGTGGCTCAGCGGCCCATCTGGTTGTCTGTTTTGGCAACACCCTGTAGGAAAAGGGGCCAGGCTGAGCTACCCCGTCAGCCGATGAAGCCGTCCACCATCATGACCAGCAGCGCGAGGCCGATGGCGACGAGGGTGAAGCCGAGCAGCTTGGAGGCGAAGGTCATCGGCCGCGCGGGCGCGTCGACCAGGTACTTCCCGAGCTGGCCGCTCTCGGCGAGGCGCTTGTATTCGACGCCGTATTCGCGCCTGAATTCCTCGATCGGCATCGAGCCGGTGAACATGACGACGTCCATCGGGAACTTGTCCGGCCGCCAGTGGTTGGCGAAGAAGTGGATCGTGAACAGGTACACCGCGGCGAGCAGCGCCTCCTCGCCGTGCACGATCGTGGCCACGTTGAACGTCCATCCGGGCAGGTACGCGGCGGTGAGCGTCGTGAACCACAGCATGGCGCCGGTCGCGGTGAGCATCGCGATGCCCCAGAACGGCGCCCAGTAATCGACCTTCTGGGTGTAGTTCCAGTGGTCGAAGGTCGGCCGCGGGCCGCGTCCCACGAACCACTTCGACATCGCCGCGATGTCTCTCGCGTCCTGCCACGTCGGCATCAGCGAGTAGGGACCGAACCATTCGAAAGTCTTCCAGTTGCTCACGATGAAGATCGCCACGTAGACGAGATGCCCTGCGAAGACGGCGACCATGATCACCGCCGAAACCTTGTGCACGGTGCTCGCGACAGCCGGCCCGCCGAACAGCTTGATGAGCAGCGGCGCCCACGCCGTGCCCGGATAGAGCAGCGGGATCGCGGTGGCAACGAGGAGGATGAAGGTGACCGTGAACAACAGATGCGCCACGCGCCACATGGGAGTCCAGCGCGTGTAGTACTTGCCCTGTTCCCGCGGCAGCGCCTCGGCGCGCACGTGCGGCCTCGCCGTTTGCCGCCGCCGGTCGCGGTACTCGGCCCAGAACCAGAGCGCCGAGTGGACCCAGAAGATCCCGAACGTGAATACCAGCAGAAAGACCATGAACCGTGCGGCCAGCCACATCTGGGGATAGCGCGCGAAGTCGTCGGTGGTCGCGTGCGCCTGGAACGTGGCGTACCCGGCGCTCGCGTCGCCGTGGCATTCGCGGCAGGTCTTGAGCACATTGGCGGCATTCACGCGCGACGCCGGATCGCGTGCCGGCAGAATCGCATGGCTCCCGTGGCAGTCGGCGCAGGTGGCGGTCTGGGCGTAACCCAGCGTCGCGATCTGGCCGTGAAGCGTGGCCATGTAGCTCTTCAGAGGCTTCTCGTGGCAGGTTGCACACATGGCCTGAATATTCGTGCGCCACTCGGCGAGCGTCGCCGCAACCTTGCGGTGAGGAACCTCGGCCATCGGCGCATGACAGTCGACGCATTGCAGTGACTTGCCGTGCACGCTGGCCGCGAACTTCTCGGCCGGGACGTAGAGCGATCGCGAGGTCCCGTCGGCGCGCGGCGCCGACAATCCCTCAGTGCCATGGCAACCCAGGCAGATCGCGTTATCGGGCTTTCCGGCCGGGCCGGCAGTCTGGGCGCTTGCTAGCCGGGGTACTGCCGCGAAGGAAAACAAGAAGACCGAACACGCTGCAACGATGAGACTACGCATGACGCGCCCTCACGGTTTTCGCCGCCGGCCCTGACAATCGGCCGGGCAGGCTCACCGTAACGCGACGGCGCATCCGTCGCAATCGTCGATGTCACATCGACCACCGGTACGCGCGGTGCCCCGCGCAATCCGGCCGTGCTACGCGCGCTGCACGACCCCGCAGGCCATCCTCGCGCCGGCATTGCCGACCGGCTGGGAGCGGTAGTCATCCGGCTGAACGTGCACGATCACCGCCCTGCCGACGACGCTCGCCGGGCCATCGGTGACGGTGAGCATATCGAGCTCCACCGTCGCGCTCGCATTGCCGTACGCATCGGCCTTGAGGTTCGGCATGTCTCCCGCGTGCCGATTCGCGGAGGGATGTCCTCCGTGCGGCTTGGCGAACGGATTGAAGTGGCCGCCTGCGCTCATGCCGTCGCCCGAGCTGCAATCGCCCTTTTCGTGCACGTGAAAACCGTGCTCGGTGCCCGGCTTGAAGCCGGATACGTTGGCGGCCACGACCACCTTGCCGCCGCGCTGCGTGAATGTCACCGTGCCTTGGACGCTGTTGCCCTTGGTCGGCGCAAGCTGTGCCACGGCACGCGGCCCGCTGCCGCCCATGCTCGCGCAACCCGCGAGCAGTGCCGCAGCCGCAGCGGCGAGAATCGTCTTTTTCATGTGCCCTCCTGTGAAGTATCGCCACTGCTTCGGCGCGGCCGGCGCCGCGCCGGAAACCGCTTCAAGCATACGCCACGCCGCCCGCGAGGAGAACCGCATAGGCGAGCAGCAGCCGGGCCGCTTTCGGCGTCATGGGCACCAGTTCGTCGAACCGATCCAGCGTGAGCACGCCGCGAACCGTCGACAGCGCATACGGAAGCGTGAGCAGCGGCAGCAGCACCGATGTGCCGAAGCCCATGCCGAGCCAGAAGGCGAGCGGCGCAAGATAGGACAGCCCGAGCAATGCGACGAACTCCGCACGGCTCCACGCCGGCCCGAAGCGCACGGCCACGGTGTGCTTTCCCTTCACCACGTCGAACCCCCGGTCGCGGATATCGTCGATGATCAGGATGTTGGTCGTGAGCGCTCCGATCGGCAGGCTGAGCGCGACCGCGGCGAGCGGCAGCGCATCGGGAACGGTGCGCCAGAATGTCCAGTCGCCGTACGTCGGCGCCGCCTGCACGTAATAGCAGCCGAGCACGGAAACCGTGCCGAAGAACACGAAGAACAGCGGATCGGCGATCCCTCGCTCGCCGAATGGGTACGGGCCGGCCGAGTAGACCCAGCTCGCCGCGATGCTCAACAGCCCGATCACGAGGACGGCGAACCCTGCGTGGTGCAGGAGCCACGCCCCGGCGAGCAGCGCGACCAGGTAGCAGGCGTATATCGCCGCACGCAGGCCGGACAGCGTCAGCGCGCCGCTGCGCAGTGCCTGGACTAGGTGCGGATGCTCGCGGTCGTCCGGGTGGCGCGTCAGGTTTTCGTAGTTGTCGGTCAGCACGCCGCCCAACTGGATGAGCCACCCCGCGAGAAACGCGAGCAGCACCGGGCCCGCCGAGAAGACGCCGTCGCAAAACGCCAGGCCCGCGGCCACGAGCGCCGGCGCCGCCGCGGTCGGCAAGGTGTGCCCCGGATAGAGCAGCATGTGGACCCACATGTCGCGCCGGGACGATGCCGGTGCCGATTCCATCCTTTCTTTCCCCGGTATGCGAAAGCCGGCCGAGACGCCGGCAATTCCTGCGATCCGGGGAGTTTACAGCGAGGGCGGCCTGCCCGTGGTGAAGCTCACAGGCGCCAGTATCCTGGAAGTCGAGCGCTTCCCGGGTTTACATAGATCTCCCGATTTCGTGCAGTTGCGAATCTGCAACTGCACGAAATCGGGAGAGTTGCGATGGCAAATCACGGCAACCGGGCCACCCGCCAGGGCCAGGCCGGAATCGCTACTTCTTCGTTTTCGCCGGTGCTGCGGGCGCCGCGGCCTTGGCCTTCGCGTGGGTCTTGTTGTAGTTCGCGACGGCCTTGTCCTGATACTTGCCCAGCAGCCCGGCTTCCTTCTTCGCCGCTTCCGCCGCCTTCGCCTTGGCCTCTTCCGCCTTGGCCTTCTGCTCGTCGGTCATCGGCGCGGCGGGCAGCTTGGCCCATGCGCCTCCCGAGAGCAGCGCCAGTGCGACGGCCGCCATTGCAACGCGCTTCATATCCGCCCCCCTCACCCGTGTGCGACCTGCGGCGCTTCGGGTGTGCCCTCGGCGCTGCCGGTCTTGATCTTGCCGGATTTCACATCCGCGTACCAAAGCTCGTGATGCTCCTTCGCCCAGGCCTCGTCGACATAGCCGTAGCGCATTCCCTCGTACGCGCCCTCGACGCCGGTCGGCTTCGAGCCCATGTACATGTGGAACAGCGACAGGCCCATCATGAGGCCGGCAAACGACGAATGCACGATGTTGGCGATGATCATGGTCGACCGGTTCTGATCGAAGTTCGGGAAATCCATCACCAGGCCGCTCACGCTGAGAACGATCCCCATCACCACCACGCCGCCCCAGAACCACATCTTCTGGCCGCCGTTCAGGAAGCCGCACGGTACGTGGGATTCGGTCGACACGCCGCCGCGGTTCTTGATCAGCCAGACGATATCCCCGGCGCGCGGCAGGGCGTGCCGCGTGAACAGCAGGATCATCATCACGATCCCCACGATGAACACGGGACCGATGAAGTTGTGCAGGACCTTCGACAATTCCGTGAGCCAGGAGAACAGCGTGTAGCCGATCACGGGCAGGAGCACGTACTTCCCGATCATCATGATCAGGCCGCTCAGCGCGAGCACGCAGAACGAGATCGCCACGATCCAGTGCGAGACCCGCTCCATCGTCGTGAAGCGCTGGATCAGCCGCCCGCTGGGCTTCGAGCGCATCTTGATCGGGCCGCGCATCCAGTACATCAGCCCCAATACGCAGGCGAATGCGAAGATGAACCAGCCGGCGATCGGGACGATCCAGCCGTTGCGCAGCTCGCGCCAGGTCTGGCCGAGCATCTGGACGAGCACCCCGGTCTCCCGGCCCTTGATCGAGGTGTACTGCTCCTCGCCCGAGCGCACTTCGCGCCAGACCGGTGCGTTGTTGTAGGGCTGCACCTGCTGGCGCTGCGCCTGGGTCTGGTCCTGCGCCACGGCGACGCCGGCGTCGAGGAACACGCCGGGCGCGAGCAGCGCGAACACGGCCAGCAGGCGGGCAAACCACCTTGAGGATTGCATGCGCATCTCCCTTATTCCGCGCGCGTGTATTCGTTCTGCGCGAGATTGCGCGACTTGAGCGCCGTCTCCCAGCTCGTCTTGTCGCCGCGCGCCCACTTCGAGGTGGTGTAGAGCGCGGAGCCCGGCTCGTTGTCCCAGGGCTTGGAATCGGGCTTGCCCTGGTACTTGCCCTGCTTGTAGACGACCACCTGCCCGCTCTCACCGCAGCCCGAGACGAGCCCGAGCGCGGCGAGCGCGACCGTGGCGACAAGCAATCTGCCTGCGATGCTCATGACTTCGCTCCCTTCGGCGGCTGTGCCTGCGGATTGTCCGGCTTGCCGTACGCCGTGCCCCAGCCCCAGACCTCGGAACCCTTGCCGCGCTTCAGCACGCGCTGGCGGTAGATGTCGGAGATGATGTCGGAGTCCCCGCCGAGCAGCGCCTTGGTCGAGCACATCTCGGCGCACGCCGGCAGCTTGCCCTGCGCCAGGCGGTTGGAGCCGTACTTGGCGTACTCTTCCTTCGAGTTGTCCTTCTCGGGGCCGCCGGCGCAGAAGGTGCACTTGTCCATCTTGCCGCGCAGGCCGAAGGCGCCGGCCTGCGGAAACTGCGGCGCGCCGAACGGGCAGGCATAGAAGCAGTAGCCGCAGCCGATGCACAGGTCCTTGTCGTGCAGCACCACGCCCTCGTCGGTGCGGTAGAAGCAGTCCACCGGGCAGACGGCCATGCACGGCGCGTCCGAGCAGTGCATGCACGCGACCGAAATCGAGCGCTCGCCCGGAACGCCGTCGTTGATGGTGACCACGCGGCGGCGGTTCACGCCCCACGGGACCTCGTTCTCCTGCTTGCAGGCGGTCACGCAGCCGTTGCATTCGATGCAGCGCTCGGCGTCGCACAGAAATTTCATTCGTGCCATGTCGTTCTCCTCGTCTCGCCCTATGCCGCCCGTTCGATCTGACAGACGGTCGTCTTGGTTTCCTGCATCATCGTCACCGAGTCGTAGCCGTAGGTCGTGGCGGTGTTCACCGCCTCGCCGCGAACGATCGGCGCCGCGCCGTCAGGGTAGTAGGGCAGCATGTCCTTGCCCTGCCACCAGCCCGAGAAGTGGAACGGGATGAACGCATGGTCCGGACCGACGCGCTCGGTCACCAGGGCCTTCACCTTGAGCTTCGCCCCGGTCGGGGTCTTCACCCAGACGAACTCGCCATTGCGGATGCCGCGGTCGTTCGCCGACTTTGGGTTGATCTCGACGAAGTTGTCCTGCTGCAGCTCGGCGAGCCACGGGTTGGAGCGCGTCTCCTCGCCGCCGCCCTCGTACTCCACCAGCCGCCCGGAGGTGAGGATGATCGGGAACTGCTTGCCGATGTCCTTGTTCTTGTCCTGCACCGACTTGAACAGCGTCGGCAGGCGCCAGAAGGCCTTCTTGTCGTCGTGGGTCGGGTACTTGTCGACGAGGTCCGGCCGGATGCCGTACAGCGGCTCGCGGTGCTTGGGCACGCCGTCGGGGAAGTTCCACACCACGGCGCGCGCCTTGGCGTTGCCGAACGGGTGGCAGCCATGGCCCTTCAGCACGACGCGCTGGATGCCGCCCGAGAGGTCGGTCTTCCAGTTCTTGCCCTCGGCCTCCTTCTTCTCGTCCTCGGTCAGCTCGTCCCACCAGCCGAGCTTCTTCAGCAGCACGTGGTCGAACTCGGGGTAGCCCGTGGTGATGTCGGCGCCCTTGGAGTGCGAGCCGTCCTCGGCGAGCAGGTTGACGCCGTCCTTCTCGACGCCGAAGTTGGCGCGGAAGTTGCCGCCCCCGTCCATCACGTGCATGTGGGTGTTGTACAGGTTGGGCGAGCCCGGGTGCTTGAGCGCCGCGTTGCCGTAGCACGGCCACGGCAGCCCGAAGTAGTCGCCGTCGAGCACGTAGCCGGTCTTGGCGTCCTTGCCGCCCTTGGCGCGCAGCGTCTTCACGTCGAACACGTGCATGTTGCGCATGTGCGCCTGCAGCCGCTCGGGCGACTGGCCGGTATAGCCGATCGTCCAGGTGCCGCGGTTGAATTCGCGCGTGATGTCCTCGACATCCGGCTCGTCGTTTTTCACCTTGATGTTCTGCTTGCCGTCCTTCTTGCCGACCAGCTGGTCGGCGAAGCCGAGCTTCTTGGCCAGCAGATACATGATGGTCTGGTCGGGCTTGGACTCGAACAGCGGCTCGATCACCTTCTCGCGCCACTGCACCGAGCGGTTCGATG